>Ga0265293_10011132_pt1 | contig 12331 bp, 16 predicted proteins | sample Munlanlewell138R_FD_192505 | JGI IMG/M metagenome (GOLD analysis project Ga0265293, IMG submission 192505) | Leachate microbial communities from a municipal landfill in Southern Ontario, Canada - Leachate well 138R | ecosystem: Engineered > Solid waste > Landfill > Unclassified | place: Canada... | reverse complement strand
CCCATCTCTTCCGCCATCTGACAAAAATAGGCTTGATGTCACTATCAAGTCTTTTTTTATACTTTCGAAGTGTATTTGCTCGAACTAGACGTTTTCAAGTGTCGAAAACATTTGTTTTTAGGGGTAGTGAAGTAGCAAAATTGAAGTCTTGTGAGCAGTTTTAATCTTAGAGATAAATTTATAAAAACAGTATTTTAGAAATATAGAGGTAGTTTTTATACTAATGTGTAGAACATTGAGAAATATTAAGAAGAATAAAAAACAGCAAACCATAGAGTTTATCTCAGTTTTAAATTGTAAATGTTAAATTTCAAGGACACGGATATTCATAGAAAGTTGCTAAAATGCGCTAGTAAATGACTCAAAGTAATTCATAAACTATCGTGTTACAATAAATGTTGGGGGAGGGTCATTTATGAAAAGAGTTTGGTTGAAGAATATGCTATACACCGCAAACGGATTGTTGGCATTGAGTAGTACAGACTTGGATTTGAGATTATATAATCCTTCTGGAAACTTAGTAGATTCCTCAAGTAGTTCAAACTATAATATTGAGTATATTAGGTACACTGCAGGTGCTAGTGGTTACTATACTTTGAAGGTTTATCAGTGGGGCAACTACGCAACAATTGGTACAGAACATATAGGAGTTGCATATTGGTATAATTAATTTTTGGAGGTATTATAGTGAAAACATTTAGAATTAGTATAATTACAATAGCAAGTATATTTGCAGTTTTATTAAGTAGTTGTCAAATCAAAAAATATGATACATTCGATGCTGAAAAATATGCTGAAAATAACTTGGATATCGAGGTGTTATCAATTTATTGTACAGGTGAATTAGGATTTTCCGGAAGTTCTAATTATAATCTTGAAAAAGATGATAGGGAAGTGTGCTTTATTCTTGGTGAGACTGATAATGGTGAAGAGGTTTACAGTTATGGATCAAAAGAAAATACAAAACTCATACAAACCGACCGTGATTTACCATCTTCTTCAGTGATTCAACATTTAGAAGAAATTAATCTAAGAGTCAAACATTGGAAGTATATATATGTTGAAGAACTTGACTTGCTAGGATTTTATATTACTACAGAAAATTACTCGGAGTATTTTATAGTAGGGAGTGTAGATGATTATCAGTATTTTGCATACTCATCTACCTCAGGTCTTATTAGTATATCAGAGCAAGAAATTATTGAGATAGAGTTAGACGGGGAATAACTGAGTAGAAGTTAAAGTTTGACATTCAAAGATCTCGTAGTTCTGATAATAGATGCAAACGCCATTATCAGTAGTGAAATTAAAAGAATAAAATATGAGAGCAAATGTTTTGTTAAACTCAATAAATGATCTAAACATAAGGATAACACACTCGTAGCTTGTGGACACTTTTTGACTTGCTTGCTAAAATATTTGTATCGTGGAGTACTTGCTGTAGACGCATAGAAATATAGGAATGCATGAAAATGGGTTCCTTTTTCTTTTGCAGAGAGAAATGTAGTATATTGTTGGTTAATAATGTACTGACATTTCCCAACATGTTCAAGTATAGAAGTAGCCATGAATTTATTGATGGATTACATTAGGTGAGTGGTTTATGTTAAACTATTCCCTCATTCAGCAACAGCTCTTATATGATTCGAATGATAAGGCATTTAGGGGGTACTAAAATCTCATCAAGGGTGCTAAACAATTTGTAAGGGTGCTAATTTTTATTAAGAATAGTAGCTTTGCACAGACAAAGTTGATGATCGGATTGATACAAAGATTACAGATCTTAATCTAGGAACTGAAACAGCTGTTATGGCTATATTAAGGGCTATAAGTTTTTGACAGATATTGAGAAGAAAGAGTTAAAGAATAAATAATGCTGTTAATATAGAACAGTAGACACAAAGAAAATTCTGCTAAAAAACTAGTAAAAAAACAGCCTATTTAAACTATTATTTAGAGATGAGTAAAAACAGGTTAGGGGTGCGTAATTGTATCAAAATAGGTCATGCAACCAGTCTAACTAGAATAGGTCTAATACAGTTATCAAACCTTTGTTAATAAATGACAGTAGATTTAATAACGGATACATTTTAAAGATCAATATGTTAAAATTTTCTTGATTTTTTTATATCCAATGAATTCTAAAGTTGTACAAAGATCGATATGATTGGATCAATTCGTATCATAAAAATTATCAAAAACAGGTTATATTGTGAATAAAGATAGCTTTTTCGTTATGATTGATTCATCAACCAGTGGTAGAAAGGTAAGGTATTTGTAATGCTTAATGATGAGAAAATCGACATCAGTTTCAATGTCTATGATGATGCTAATGGTGGCGATCCAGATACAAAGAGTAAAACATTGAATCACTACCACTACTTACTATGGAATAAACCATTACCTAATGGAAGAATCCTGACATTAGAGAAAGTAGGTAGAACAACCTTTTATTTGTATCATGAATCGGCATTGGGCAATTTTCTATTATCAAGTGATTCAATCATTCATCCGTACGATTACTGGAAAAGTATGAAACATATTATTGATTTATTTGATAAGAAAGTCATTAATAACTTTCATATAACTGGTGCAACCATTGGTGGATACATAGTGTTTCCAGCTAAGCGAATCGATGAAAAACCAACCATTAATTGCATACGAGGTATGCATGGATTAATTAAAGACAGATTTGACCTGACGCTTGAGAGTATTAGAAGATGGTATATAGGTGAAACAAGCCCCTTGTATAGACATATTGAAAGATATAAAAACTTCTTTAACTTATTTACTAACTTCAAAGGTTACATTGATTTCTTTCTATTGAATGATTTGGTTGATGATGATTATCACATCAAATTTTATTTGCCATTTGAAGATTTTGAAAAGACCAAACCACTTCCTAGAACCAAAGAAGAGTACACCGTTTACATGAATCAATCACTTCAATTTGTGAGAGCAAGAAATCAAAGGATACTATCATGGATAAACAACAACTAGATCAATTAGAATCTATACTTAAATACTTCCATGAATTAATAATAGAAAAGATTAATGTTTATCGGATGCAAGGCACTATTAAACACGAACATATTAAATATCCATCGGTTGATGATTTATTAAAAACCATAGAGATGGAAGATTTTCAGAGAGGTTGGTTTCCAATTCAAGGAATGTATGGCGGATTTGCCTATCGTCTTGTTAATGAAGAGGGAAGTTACGTTTTATATACGTCTAATTGGAGTAGAGTAAATGAAGGATCTGAAGAAGACCACAAAATCACCTCTCAGGGTACTTTTCAAACGATTAAGTAGTCTAGATGTTATCACTCACCGATGCTAGATTTACTAAGATTAATAATCATATAAACAAAAAATTATCTACTTTGAAGTTGGAGATATTGGTTTTGAAGATTTCATTGACTTGATAGGTTCAATCAGAGGGTCTTATGTAAGGAGTTAGGACAAACTAATAAGAAATTTTGGAATGTCTATGTTATGGTTTTGGTTAAGCTATATTCTTGTAACAATCGTTGGGATTCTACACACCGTGTTCAACATCTATGTTTTAAAAGCGAAACCCATGGATAGTCAAAGCATGGGTGAAGGGTATGAAAAAACAAAGCCATGGCATCCACTTTACAACATCATATTGTTTAGTTGTTTCGGATTTGTTTACATGAATGGCTTTATACAACCCACAATACAAGAAGCATTTATCACAGGTGCCATTTGGTCGGGAATATGTATCGTCTTTGATCTTTTTGGATGGGTTATCATTAAGCATCCATGGAGTTTAAGTTTTAAAGCATTTTATGTTGACTATCAACCTTGGATTTCTTTGATTTATTTGGCTATCTTCTTAGGACCAGTTATTGGTTTTTGGTTAGCAATATAATGTGTAACAAATGAGTAGATCATAAAGACAATGTATAAAAAGTAAATCACTTAACCATTTTCATCATGTGCACTAGATCATATTCTGGTGCATTTTTAATTGAATCAAAAAGATGACGTGATGCCAAATTGATTAAATTAATATAAAAAAAGCACATCATGAGTTAAAATAAGAGTACTCTTTATACACCTGTTGAATTGATGATGAATTGAATGGTTGAAGGAATGAAACCTATGACACTGCTTGAACAGTACGTATCATTTACAAAAGAATATTCTAAAAAATCATTTCACTATCGCGGCGATGTTATCAATTACCGGCTTTTTGGTACGGGTGATAAAGTGGTTGTATTTTTGGTGGGTAGCAGCATGTTTACGAGTGAAGCATACTTTCAACTTCAAGAGGAACTGAGTAAGCACGTTCAAGTATTGACGATTGAAGATTTTTCGATGAAAATTTCGATTCAACGAATCATTCACTGTCTGTCTTACTTAATCAAGATGTTAGGATTTAATAAGGTTATCCTCTTTGGTATGAGTCATGGTGGGGGGTTAGCACAGGCCTTCGCAAGGGACTATGCGAGTCAAACAGAAGGGATCATTTTATACAATACACTGACAAGACCCAAAAAGCATAATGATGTATCGAAAGCTGCCATTGAAGGTATCTTAAAGTCCATCATCGAATTAAAAGAACTGAGAAGAATCTTACCTCTTAAGTCCATTAAGCAAGTACTACTTGATCAAATTGAATCAAAACTTGATAGTGAAGATGACTTTGAACTCTTTCAATTACTGATCAGTAAATATACAGAATCAGATGAAAGAGAACAGATGGAAATCATTCGTGATCTTCTCACAAACTATATTTTTGATCGTAGGGACTTTAAGTATTTAAACTATCGTTCACTCATCTTTTATGGCTATGATGAAGATCCATTTGGAGGAACTGATCTCATCGAATCGCTTGTCGATATGATGACCAACCCTGTTTTAAGATTTATTGAAACCGATCGGTATCAATTGATTTTAAACCCAATGCCTATAGCGGATGCTATCATTGAATTCCTAAAGCTATATAAACAGAAAAGCGCTTTATGAAGCGCTTTTATTAATAATATAAGATGAATATATAATAGCTTGATCAGGTGTAAGTATGGCTTTAACATACGTACCATCTTCATCATATCTTGTTTCCAGAATCGTGTTATTTTCTTTTAACTGATGATAGAGTTGACCGCTATCAAAAGGAATCTTTATCAGATAGATAAGACTATCTTTATAGATATGTCCATAGATGGCATTAACCAAAAGATCGATATTTTCTTTTGTTCTATTTGAAATGAAAATATAATCATCTTCAACTGGAGGAACACTTTGAGCAATCTCTTTTTTTGTCAAAACTAAAAGCCTTTCAATGTGATCTGCTCCAATGGATTTAAGTACCTCTTTGGTGGTGTCGATTTGCTTTTGATCAAAGTATGCACCATCGACAACATGAATAAGCAAGTCAGCATTGATAACATCACTCAAAGTTGATTCAAAACTGCGTATGAGTTCATGAGGCAACTTAGAAATAAATCCGACAGTGTCAATTAAAATAAATGGTGGATAGTTTTCTTTTTGCAAACGCTTAGCTTTGGTATCCAGTGTCGCAAATAGCATATCTTTTTCGAGTACAGGTTCAGAGTCATTGTGGAGATATGATGCAAGTGAATTCATGATCGATGACTTTCCAGCATTTGTATATCCAACCAATGCAACCACAGGAATTCTATTTTTGATACGTTGCTTTCGAGAGATTTCCTTCTCTGCTTTGATCTTAATAAGTTCCTTTTTGATGATGGAGATTTCAAGTGCTAATTTACGACGGTTGAGTTCAAGTTTTGTTTCACCAGGTCCTTTAGCATTATATGATCCACCACCCTGTCTAGAGAGTGAACTCGTCATGCCAACAAGTCTTGGTAACAAATAAAGTTTTTGTGCTAAAGCAACTTCAAGTACAGCTTCTTTTGATTTAGCACGTTCTGCAAAAATAGACATGATCAGAAAGCTGCGATCGATAACCTGTACATCAAGATCACTTTCTAGATGTTTAATCTGTGCTGGAGAAAGTGTATCATCAAAGATAACAATATCGATATCATGAACAGTAATCATTTGCTTGATTTCTGTAGCCTTTCCACTTCCAACATATGTTCTTGGTGTGATTTCCTTAGCGTTTTGGATAACTTTATCCACGGTTTTAATATCGAGAGCGAGTGCTAAGTGCTCGAGTTCGATAAGTGATGCCATCGTCTCTTCATACGATGATTGGTAGGCTAATCCTACAAGTAATGCTTGATCCATATATACCTCTTTCTAGTCGATGACTGCGTTAAGTCAATTTATGCACAATCATGTGCAGTCATGCTGTCACTTGGTGACGAAGAAAGCCTTGGATCAAGAGAATAAACGTCTTCTAAGTAAAAAAACGTGAAATATCCTGACCGAAGGCGAATTAATGCTTAAGATTCATTCTTAATTTGTTGTTCATTTCGATACCTCCTCAGGTTGGTGATATAATCACCACTACCATTATAGTCATTTTCAATTCAATGTGCAATTCAATTCGATATTTATCATACCTCGCGTATGTGAATATGATATAATGGTTATAGTTAAAAGGAGTGCGATGTTATGTTCCTCGGAGTTCCAATTTGGAAAGTGATTGTCGACACCTATTTTGTATGGGTTCTCGTCGTTTTCCTACTTAAGTTTTTAATATCAAACAAGCGTATGTTGTCCATTGCAGCATCGTTTATTCTTATCTATGTCTTAGCACTTATCGCTAATTATTTCGATTTACTCATCAGCTCCAAAGTTTTATCCTATCTAGCTGAATGGTTGCCGATCTTAATCATTGTTGTCATGGCTCCTGATATCAGACGCTCTTTAGAGTTTGTTTGGAAAGCTGATACCAGAGGTGAGAATGTTGTTATGGGTAGTGAACGAACAAAGCATGCAATTGTTGATGCTGCTATGTATCTATCCACACAGCAAATTGGTGCTTTAATCACCATTGAAAAACACAACACATTGGATCAATACGCTGAAAGAGCTATTATGATGAACAGTGAAGTGTCTAAAGAAGTCTTGATTAACATCTTCACACCAAACACACCACTTCATGATGGAGCAGTTATTATTCGTGGAGATAGCATATTATGTGCAGCTGCTTATTTTGTATTATCAGATAATCAAAGTTTTGAAAAAACGACAGGTTCTAGACATCGTGCAGGATTAGGCATCAGTGAAATCACGGATAGTTTAACCGTGATTGTGTCCGAAGAAACAGGCAATGTATCGATTGCAGTTGAAGGTATTATGCTTAAGATTAATGATCGGGACAAATTGATGGAATACATCAATATGTTTATGAAGTGAGGTAACGACTATGAAAATACTTAGAAAAATAATTACACTCATCTTCGAACCACTCAAAGCACTATCCAACCGAAATATCGCAGAAAAGACATCATCTTATTTTGCTAAAAATAAGTGGATGGTCTATGTATTAGCTTTTGTGATTACCATGGCTATTTTGTTTATTACCTATGTCCTAAATGTTTCTTGGTGATTCTATGTTACAACATCCCATTTATCCTCTGATCATTACCATATTTACGCTCTTTATGGTCATTATTCAGAGTATCCAATCTGAGAAGGTCCTGAAGAACCGATTGGTCATCGGTTTTTTCAACATGACCGTAGCTATTATGGTTTTAGTCATTTATCAATCCCTTATCTTAGGGAACACACTCTATGAACAAATCTATATAGGCTACAACTTTTTCGTCTATGGTATCTTCTTAATCATCTTGTATTCGACGTTTAAGACAGCAACACTTAAAGCCAATCACTACCAACTCTTTGTTAAATCCATTAAGAACTCCAGATGGAACACTTATTATGTTGTTGACCGCAAGGAACGCATAAAGGATATGTCATCAAGTTTACTTCATGAAATTGGATTTGAGAAAGAAGAAGTCATCGGTAAGAAATTTTTCCAGATATTAAATAAAACGGTTCGCTTCCAAAAACTCAATGACCAAGAAGTGAATAATCGTCAACTAGAAACCTATTATATGAGTTATAAAGATCGTGCAAAACCAGGTGATTATGAAGTTGAAGAATTAACGTTTCTCAACGTTGATGGAAACCCTGTGATTCTTCACATGGTCATGCAGCCCGTTTACGCATTAGGCAAATATAAGGGACGTATATGTGTTGGTGAAAAGAAATCGAACTTTGATATGCTAGCGGTTGAAAAGGAATTACAGGAAAGAAATCACGAATTAGAAAGCATCAGACATAAGTTTATTGCGACGCTTGAGATTTCTGAAGAAGGCCTCTTTTATATCGATTTAGATGAACGTATTATTTGGGCATCTGATACACTCGTACAGTTTTTACAGCTTCCAGGAAACACGCTGGACCTAACCGATTTTAGACGCATGATTGAACCCGAGGATTTAAAGAAGTATTTAGCTTTATTAGGCGATTTAACAATTAATAAGAAACAGTATTCTACATCCTATCGTATCATGGTTAATGGAAGATATATGTGGTTTAAGGAAAAGGGAAAGCGTCTCTTTGAGGACACACATGCAGCCATCATCATGGGTACATTAAATCCACTTAAAACCAAGCATTATTTAGCAAGTAATATCGATGAACTTGACAATCTAAAAGATCATCATGAACTGATGGTTTCAATGAATAAACTGTTTAAAGATAATCGTTATTTTCAGGTTGTTCTCTTTAAACTGAAAAATATTCCTAAGATCAATGAGATCCACGGTAGAGAAGTTGGTAATATGCTCATGGCAGAATACATTAAGAAAATGCGCATGTCATTTGTCACAGAAAGTGGTGACATCTTCCGTCTATCAGGGATTGAATTTGCAGTAACGCTTACCGACCCAAGAAAGATAGATATTTTGCAAAACGGTATTAAATCAAACAAGACATTTTTAAACCTCGCTATGCAGTATGGCTCAATCTCTGTAGAGCTCGAAGTATTTGCAGGAATTGCTATTGGTGGAAGCGATGCACACGACGAACATCAGTTATATCAAGCAGCTCTTCAAGCACTAAAGATTGCAGAAAATCCACAGTTTTCAGCCCACGGCTGTTATTATAAGGACATCACTTCATGACCAAACAAGAAATTAGAAAGATGATATTTAGTCGACGAAGTCAAATGACAATGGAAGAAGTCGAATGGAGATCACAACGTATCGTTGATAAAGTCAGAGGAGACAGTTATTATCAAAAGGCAAATGTGGTAGCTATCTTTTACCCCATGCATCAAGAAATCAACTTGTTACCTCTATTGGTAGATACTAAAACATTTGTATTTCCACGTGTTGAAAAAGATGGCATTCATTTTTATCCATACGAGAAAGATAAACCCTTTATCAAATCATCCTTTGGTGTTATGGAACCCAAAGGAAATAAACGTATGGACCACATGATAGATTATATGTTAACACCTGCTTTAGCCATCTCAAAAGATTACTATCGCATCGGGTATGGTAAGGCTTATTATGATCGCTTTTTATCAATAAATCGTCCTAAACGTGTTGTCGGAGTTATTTATTCATCTTTAGTCATGGATCAAATACCACACGAGTCGCACGATCAACAACTTGATGATATGATTGAGGGATAACTATGAATACTGCATTAATCGTTGCTGCAGGAGCAAGTACAAGAGCGAAACTTAACACATCTAAAATACTTTATGAAATCAATCATAAACCACTTTTCATGTATAGCCTTGAGGTTTTCAAAGCGATGGGACATGATATTGTTTTAGTCGTATCCAAAGAAGATCAAAATGCTGTCAAGAAATTTATCACAGAGGACATCAAGTTAGTCATTGGTGGTAAGACAAGAAGCGAATCCGTTAAAAACGGACTCAAAGTTGTCGAAACACCTTATGTCTTCATTCACGATGCAGCTAGACCCTTAATCAGTAAGCAGATGGTATTAACAATTGAAAAGGCACTTGAATATCACGATGCTGTCTTACTGGCTGAAAAGGTGACTTCTGCGATTAAGCATATTGAAAACGAACATTTTACTTCAATGACACGTGATAGTTTTCTACTCGCTCAAACACCACAAGCTTTTTTAACAGAAAAGATACGCTATGCATATTTAAGAAATAATGATCAACACGATGACGATATTTCACTTTATCAACTTTTTTATCCAGAAGAAAAGATACATATCGTCTATAACGATGAACCCAATCTCAAAGTGACATATCCACATGATTTAGTTTATGTCAAATCAGTTCTTAATGAAAGGGATGAGAATATGCGCATTGGCCATAGTTTTGATATTCATCAACTTGTTGAAAAAAGACCTCTTTGGCTTGGAGGTATTGAAATACCTTTTGATAAAGGACTTTTAGGACATAGTGATGCCGATGTGTTGTTACATGCGATAAGTGAAGCGATATTAGGTGCATTATCTTTAGGCGATCTAGGAACTCATTTTCCTGATTCAGATCCCAAATACGAAGGGATTGACTCAAAACTTATCTTAAAAGAAGTTCAACTATTGATGCAAAGCAAAGGTTATAAGATCAATAACATTGATTCAACCATCTATGCAGAACTACCTAAGATCAATCCACATATCGAACGTATAAGAGAAAGTATATCAAGACTCTTATCAATTGATATTGAACAAATAAGTGTCAAAGCATCCACGTATGAAAAAATGGATGCTATTGGAGAACAAAGAGCAATGGCAGCTGAAGCTGTTGTCTTATTAAAGAAGGTGTAAGAATGATTATTGATACAGATTTCGGACAATTTGAACTGGTTAAAAACTATCGTGAGGCATTTGATCTCGTTAAATTCAACGAACGTTATGTCGATGTCGCTTTCGATAGATATACGTATTTAGTAGGAGATATGTCTTCCGGTATTCTACGCATTAAAGGATTTAATTCAGATCCTAAAAGCCCTAACGGATATAAACGTATCCCAGACTATCTCAATGAATCCTGCAGCATGAACTGTGCACACTACGTGTTAAAACGGATGAAAAAGGAAAACGAATAATTATATTATTTGAACAATTTCATCACATGCGTTATACTTATGCTGAAGGATGGGTGAGACTTATGGATCAGACCAAAGAGCAAGTATTATCATTAATAACAAAAGTTAGACCTTATCTTCAACGAGATGGAGGAGACATTGAAGTTCTCAACGTTGAAGATGGTATTGTATATGTCAAAATGCTTGGTGCGTGTGACGGATGCATGGCACTCGATGTCACGTTAAAACAAGGCATCGAAACAATGTTACTTGAAAATGTTCCAGGTGTTATTGCAGTTGTGACTGTTGATTAATGATGAGGGGATTGATATCCTCTCTTTTTTTCACATAATAGGACACAATATGCCCATGACATTCTTTCGAATGATTTATTTGATATAATCACATTGAACTCATGGTTTTATAGCGTAGAAATGATTGAATAAAAAAAGGTGGTAACAAAAATGAATCGAAAAGTCGGACTCGTCGTTGACTCGACGTTTGGTCTTAATAAAGCATTTGTTAAAGAGCATCATATCACAGTGGTGCCTCTACAGGTATTGATTGATGATAAAGAATATACAGATGGACTCATCAATCCCGATGTTGTTGTTAGTGCACTTCAACAGGGAAAACTCGTCAAGACATCTCAACCAACACCTGAACAGTTTATTAAGGCTTACAAGGAACAACTGGAGATGTTTTCAGAAGTCATCTGTTTGACACTATCTAAAACATTGTCAGGTACCATTAATAGTGCAACACTTGCTCAAACAATCTTTAGTGATCCCAATGTTCATGTGGTAGATAGTGAAACGACAATTAATGGCGGACTCTATCTTGTTGAAGAGTTAGTGAAATTTCTAAATGACAACAAGAGTGCATCAGAAGGACTCAATTATCTTGAAGAACTCAAAGATAAAGGATCACTTATCTTTACCGTTGACAACCTACAGACACTTGTACGAAACGGTCGCATAGGTAAAGTACAAGCATTTATAGGTAACGTCTTGAAGATCAAACCGATTTTAAGATTTAGACGAGGTGTTCTAGAACTTGAACATAAAGTTAGAAGTTTTAAGAATGTTATCCTTTATTTAACTGAAGAAGTCAAAAAGATGATGAACTTTGGTAAAGTAACGGTTTATATTGCGTTTGTTGATCGAAGCATCGAAGCTAAAGAACTAGAACATGAACTCTTTCAACTAGGTGATCAAGTCAGTATTAAAATCTCTGGAGTGATCAGTCCCGTGGTATCTGCACATGTTGGATTAGGCGGATTAGGTATCTATTTAACCAATGAATAACGAGCGTTTGCTCGTTCAGACTGTT
>Ga0265293_10011130_pt1 | contig 12335 bp, 10 predicted proteins | sample Munlanlewell138R_FD_192505 | JGI IMG/M metagenome (GOLD analysis project Ga0265293, IMG submission 192505) | Leachate microbial communities from a municipal landfill in Southern Ontario, Canada - Leachate well 138R | ecosystem: Engineered > Solid waste > Landfill > Unclassified | place: Canada... | reverse complement strand
AAGTTTGGCCACGGCGATGCCATGCACGTGGGCGACTTCGATCCCGATCGACCAGGGCTGGAGATCTTCAACGTCTTTGAGGGCGGACAGTGGGTCCCCCAGGCGTATGCGCTGCGCGACAGCGAGACCGGCGAGGTGCTCTGGGGACATCGAGCCGATGGTGACCTCGGACGCTGTATGGTCGGTGACATCGACCCTTCGCGCCGTGGCTACTCCTGTTGGATCAACCAGGACCTGCCCGTCTACGATTGTCAGGGAAACGAGACCGACCTGGTGCCCCTCGGCACCAATATGAGTATCCGCTGGGCAGGCGATGGCAGCACCCAGGTCACCGACGGCCATATCGCCGACAGCGACTTTCAGACCAACGACTGGAGTCGGAGACAGCCAGGCATCATCAACGACTTGACACACGGTTTGATGCTCGTCCCCGAGGGAACGCTGACCAACAACGGCACCAAGGGCAATCCATGCCTGGTGGCCGACATCTGGGGCGATTGGCGTGAGGAGCTGTTGCTCAGGGCGGAGGACAGCAGTGCCATCCGCATCTACACCAACACCGAGGTGACCGAGAGCAAGCTCTTCACGCTGATGCACGACGAGCAGTACCGCTGTGGTGTGGCTTGGCAGAACAACTGCTACAACCAGCCCGTGTACCCGAAGTTCTACATCGGCAGTGACATGGACTATAGCGAGGTGTTGCCCCACATGAAGCGCCGGCGGACGCTGTGGCTTGCCGGCGATTCGACGATGCAGAACTACGAGGATGAGCACTTGCCACAAAAGGGGTGGGGTGAGTACCTCATCGGGGTGCTGGATACTGGTGTGGTGACCGAGCATGGGATGAGCGATCCTGCCGCCTGGCCACGCAAGCGATACGAGAGCGGGCACTGGACGGTGTACAACCAGGCCATCGGAGGCCGCTCCTCACGCTCCTTCAGAGAGGAGGGACGCCTTGCGGCCATCGCCGAGCGCCTCAGAGCCGGCCACTGGCTGCTCATCCAGTTTGGCCACAATGATGCCACGGCCGAGAAGAAGGAACGGTACGTGGCGGTCGAGGATTTTGCTGCCAGCCTGCGTCCATTCATCGAGGCAGCGCACCGCTGTGGGGCGCTGCCCATCCTCGTCTCTGCGATCAGCACCCTCTTGGGTGCACCGTGCGACGAAGCGCAGCAGGGCATCAGGGAGCGCTTGGCCGACTACGCCCGAGCGATGGGCGTGCTGGCCCACCTCGAGGGCGTACCATTCATCGATGCCTTTGCCCTCACCCGTGGTTACCAAGAGATCTTGCCACCACAGCAGCGCAGAGCGCTCTACATGGAGGATGGGGTGCACCTCAACCAAGACGGGGCAATAGCATACGCGACGCTGCTGGCACCCCACATCCTGGACATCATGAGCGAGGATGTCGCTTTGAGGAGGAGCACATGAACGGAACACGACACTACCATAACCGGCTGCAACGGAGAGAGGACATCGACACGTTCATCCTTGAAGGGGAGGCGAATATCACCTTTGTGGACGGATGCATGGAGATGCAAAACCGCCTTGATGCCTCCTCCGGGCAGCGGGCCAACTTCGTGCTCTGGTGCCCCGAGGTCTTCGGCGACTCGATTCTCATCGAATGGGAGTTCAGGCCGATGAGTGACCGTGGCCTGTGCATCCTCTTCTTCGCTGCCGCCGGCAGACAGGGGCGCGACCTCTTCGATCCGCGCCTTGCCCCACGCACCGGGGAGTACCCACAGTACCACAGCGGGGACATCGATGCGTTTCACGTCTCGTACTACCGCCGAAAGGAAGCGGATGAGCGCGCCTTCCATACCTGCAACCTGCGCAAGAGCCATGGCTTTCACCTGGTGGCACAGGGCGCTGACCCCATCCCCGAAGCAGCAGAGGCGAATGAGTTCTACCGTCTCTCCATCATCAAGACGCCTGAGCGGGTTGACTTCTCGGTCAATGGCCTCTCCATCTTCTCCTATGAGGATGACGGGGCGACCCATGGCGCGCGATTGGGGGCAGGACGGATCGGACTGCGCCAGCTGGCACCCCTGACGGCGCGGTACCGCAACCTGAGCGTCTCTGAGTACCGGGGGTAAGCGATGATCGACCTCTCTGGAGTGTGGTCCCTTGCCCTCGGCGACCAGAAAGACCACCAGAGGATGGTCACCATCCCCGGGTGCCTGCAGGCACAGGGCTACGGCGAGCCGATCAGGGTTGACACCCCCTTTGTCAGCACTCTGCATGACACTCGATGGTACGTGCGCGAGGAGTATGCCCAATCACAGCACGCCCAGGTCAACGTACCCTTTCTCTCCCAACCGCCGCGCCACTATTTGGGCAAGGCTTGGTATTCGAGACGGGTGGCGCTTGCCCACGGTGGTCGCTATCGCCTCAGCATTGAAGTGACGCGTTGGAAGACCCAGGTGTGGGTCGACGGGGATTTCAAAGGTTCCGACTTCTCCCTCTGTACCTCCCATGAGATCGACTTGGGATACCTTACACCGGGAGAGCACCTGCTGACTGTCTGCGTCGACAACTCATTCTCTCTGCCATACCGCCCGGATGGACACGCCGTCTCAGATGCGTTGGGGGCCACATGGAACGGCATGGGGGGAGCGGTGGTCCTGCTCAGTGAGGCAGAGGTGGCCGAGCGCGAAGCGAAGAGAAGGCAGTATGCAGCTGACCACCCCCGCTCGATCAGGGTGCAGGACGGCATGTTCTTCGTCGACGGCAAGAGCGAATACTTTCGCGGTACCCACTTCGGCGGCGATTATCCGTTGACTGGGGTCCCCGATACATCTGCGGCGTACTGGGACCGGATCATGGCCATCATCGCAGCGTGGGGACTGAACTTCATTCGCTGCCACTCCTATTGTCCACCTGAGGCGGCATTCGCCGCTGCCGACCGGGCAGGGGTCTATATCCAGGTCGAAGCAGGGATGTGGAACGTCTTCAACGAAGGCATCCCGATGCTCGATATCCTGGGTGAGGAGACACAGCGCATCCTTGCCCAGTTCGGCCACCACCCCTCCTTCGTCCTCTTCTCCTCAGGCAACGAACCATCGGGCACCTGGTACCGGCCGCTTGCGCGCTGGGTAGAGCAGACGCGCGAGCAGGACAGAGTGCTCGGATACGAGGGGCGCCGGCTCTATACCGCCCAATCGGGGTGGTTCTACGACAAACCGCCGAACAAGATCACCGCTGCACAGACCGACTACCTCAACTTTCATCGCAGCGGGTACGGCCCGATCCTCGGAGGGAACATCCGTAACCACGAAGGCTGGAGGGGCAGAGACTACGGACCAAGTCTGGAGGGGGCGACGCTGCCGGTCATCGCCCATGAGATGGGCCAGTGGAGTGCCTACCCCGACTTCTCCATCATCGACAAGTTCACCGGGTACATGAGGCCGGGTAACTGGAAGGTGTTCAAGGCTACTGCAGAGCGCGCTGGTCTCTTGGAGCACAACCGTATCTTCGTCCAAAATTCGGGCATACAGCAAGTCCGCCTGTACAAAGAAGAGCTTGAGGCGAACTTTCGTACCCCCCACATCTACGGCTTCGAGCTCCTCGACCTGCACGACTACCTCGGGCAGGGGACTGCCACCGTTGGCGTGCTGGATGCCTTCTGGGATGAGAAGGGGTACGTGTCACCCGATCAGTGGCGCCGCTTCTGTGCTCCCACCGTCCTGTTGGCCAGGCTTTCTGCCTATGTGTATACCAACCGGGACCGTATCTCCGTTCCCATCGAGATCTGCCACTTCGCCAGCGCACCACTGGAGCCGGCAGTGCTCGAATGGAGCTTGGTGTGTGACGGCAGGCAACTGGCAGGCGGAGAGATCGAGTGCCCATCAATCGCCTTGGGAAAGAACATTGACCTCGCACAGGTGCACCTCGACTTCTCCCTCGTGCCCGAGACCTCGCTCTGCACCTTCGCTGTGCGGATGGGGACCATCACCAATGAGTGGCCGCTCCACATCTTTTGCACACCAAGCCCTCTCTCCAGTGAGGTCCTCCATACCAAGGATTGGCCTGTGGCCAAGGCAGCGCTAGGGGAGGGGCGCACAGTGCTCTACACCCCCCGCATGGATGAGCTGGACTACGACTCCCCGCCCGCCTCCTTCTTGAACGTCTTCTGGAACGGGCAGATGGGGCCCAACTGGAGGCGGCAGATGGGCATGGTCATTGCAGATGACCATCCAATCTTCGGCCACTTTCCCACCGCGTCCCACGGTGGCTGGCAGTGGGAGGAGATCCTCGAGCGTGCCCGCGGCTTCAACATGGAGGGGATGGGGTGTGAACCCATCGTCCGCCTCATCGACGACCATAACCGCAGCTTCGACCTATCACTGATCTTTGGCTGCCGGGTGCTCGCCGGCAATCTGCTGGTCGTCTCTGCCGATCTGGAAGGCTCCTTTGAGGAACGACCCGTCGCCTTCACCCTCAAGCAGGCCGTGCTCGAGTATCTGGCAAGCGGCCTCTTTGCACCCGCGGCTGAGGTGGACCCCCTCCTCATCGAGCGACGTCTGCACCCCAACCAGGTGATGCGCCACCTACAGGCGCGGGTGACCACAGTGTGCCACAACCCGGAAGCCTTGGTCGATGGAAACCCCAACACCTCGGCCACCATCGAGGGCGACTGCTATCCATTGTCGGTGGAGGTTGCGTTTTGTGAGACCGAAGCGGAGGGGGTCATCATCCTCCACGGTCAGCGGGACCGCTTGCATGAGGGGAATCTGCAGACGATCTGCCTGGAAGGTATGCACGATGGCAGATTGGTCCTGCTGGGAGCGTACACACTCTGCCCGACAATCCGAGAGCAGCGCCTCGCGTTTGCCAAGACCCGCCTCTCTGGACTCCGCCTCACCGTGTTGTCAGGCTTCAGGGGCGAGAGTGAGACGGTCTGGGAGGAACGCCATGATGGCTGGCATCAGGTCACACGCCAGCCAAGAGCCGTGGCAGAGATTGGGGCGCTCAATCTCATCGTCACTGATCCGCCTCAAGGTAGGGACGAATGCTACTGGCTTGAACGAGTACACCCTGCTTCGCGCGACCTGGAGGCGTGATGACAGATTCTGAGGAAAATATTTGATCGGCACCACGATACTTGTTGCACCATGTTGCATCGCTCGCTATCATGGCAATGACACTCGCCAAAGGAAGGAAGAGCCATGCAGAGCAAGTTGATCGTCATCGCCATCGGGGGCAACTCACTGATCGAGGACCCCAAGCACGTCAGCATCGAGAGCCAGTATGAGGCTGCGCGCAAGACGGCTGCCCACATCGCCCGCCTCATCAAGGCCGGCCACCGTGTCGTCATCGCCCACGGCAACGGGCCGCAGGTCGGCTTCGTGTTGCTCAGGGCCGAGTACAGCCGTCCGATCCTTCACAGCGTCCCGCTCGACACCTGTGTGGCCGACACCCAGGGGGCGATCGGGTATCAGCTGCAGATGGCGTTGAAGAATGAACTTGCCAAGATCGGGATCGCTGATGCGAATGTCGCCACCGTGGTCACCCAGGTCGAGGTCAGTGACGATGACCCCTCCTTCTCAAAGCCCACCAAACCGATTGGTTCGTTCATGAGTGCCGAGGAGGCTGAGAGGCGCACCGTCGATGATGGCTGGATCTGTACCGAGGATGCCGGACGTGGCTATCGACGTGTCGTGGCCAGCCCCAGGCCAAAGGCGATCGTCGAGATCGAGACGGTGAAAGCGCTGTTGGCCCATCGGGTCGTCGTCATCGCAGCCGGAGGCGGTGGCATCCCGGTGGTGCGTGGTGCAGACGGGATGCTCAGCGGGCGTGAGGCGGTCATCGACAAGGACCTTGCCGCAGCCTTGATGGCCAAGGCGTTGGACGCCGACCTCTTTGTCATCTCGACGGCGGTGGAGAAGGTCTACCTCAACTGGGGCAAACCGGACCAGCGGGCGTTGGAAACCATCACCGTCGCTGAGGCGGAGGCGTATATCAACGAGGGGCACTTCGCACCCGGTTCGATGCTCCCCAAGGTCGAGGCGATCGTCGACTTCGTCCGTTCGACCGGCAACATGGGCCTGATCACCGATCCTGCCAACCTCTACGGCGCCCTCTATGAGGGGAAGGGGACCACCGTTGTCAACTGAGAGGAAGCCGGTCTTCAAAGATACCAAGAGCGCACTCATCACCATTGCAGTGATCATCGTGCTGGTTGCCTTCGCCCTCTTCGCCATCGATCACAACAATGTAACCCGCCTTACCCGGACACAGGAGAAGGCCGCCGGCTATCAAGAGGCGGCGTTCGCACTGATCGAAGCGCGCGTCGACCTGGCTGCGACGATGGCTCAGATTCTGGGCGAGGAGGGGCAAGCGGAGGATCTGCTACACCCCATTGTCCGCAAATGGAAGCGTGTCGAGGATGTTCAAGCGGCAAGCAGTATCTACCTCGAGTTGGACGAGGCCCTCGCCCAGGTACAAAAGCACCTCTATGGGCAGGATATCTACCTCAGGCTCGCACCGTACTTTGAAGAGATCTACGATATCGAGCGTGCCCTCACAGCGCAGGTGGAGGAGTACAACAGTCAGGCCGACCTCTACAACGCCATCAGGTCAAGCTTTCCGGCCACTCTCGCTGCCCGCCGCCTCGGCATGGGCGCCCTTGCCCGCTTTTCGATTGCCTCGGCGCTCAAAGGCCGCCCCTGAGAGGTAGAGGGGCAGGAGCACCAGCAGGGTTGTCAGATTGTCCTGGGCGAAGAGCGACGGCCACACCACTCTCCCGATGAGCAGCAGGGTGGTCACAAGGGCAAGGATGGTGGCCAGGATCGAATGGCGACGCCGGGTGAAGAGCAGGGCGAAGGCGGCGATGAAGAGCACCGGGTTGATGACGAGGATGTTGATGTTGGCCCAGGTCATGTCCATGTCGCTGTAGCACATCATGAAGAGCAAGAGGGAGCCGATGATGGCCAGCACCAGATAGAGAAGACCCAACACGACCTTCCTGGCCGCTGACGGCAAGAGCAACAACAGTATGGTCAAAGAGAGGGAGAGGGCCACCGCCATGGCGGTGGCGCTTCTTTGAGTCGTCTTCGGGCTCTTGTCCTCAGCGAGCGTGGTAAGCGACTTCACCAGTGGCGAACCGTCGCTTCGTCGGTAGTCGAGCACCGCCCGTTCCAGTTCCATCGGCAGGAACATCGCATCCCACTGGCTCTCGATGCGGTCGACACGCGCCCCCTGGAGGGTGGAGAGGACCCAGCTGACCAGTGGGCGGTGGAGCATGTACGGGGCGGTGAGGAGACGGGCGCTCTCTGCGGTGGAACGGCTTTTTGCCCAGCGACCGAAGTCGCCTTCGGTGGCCACATCGATGATGTCACGGATCCGGGTGGCGCAGTTGTCGTCGTAGAAGTGGTAGAGGTAGGTGGCCCCCTCACTGCCGATGTGCTCACTCAGGTACCCTGCAAGCGCCCATTTGGCTTCAGCGGAGAGGTCGAGCTCGGCCAAGCGTACATCGCGTCCCTCCTGAAGGGCCTCGTCAATCCTCCAAGCGCCATCGCTTGCCCATACGTAGTAGTACATCCGTCCACGGGCAAAGTTGAGGTAGAAGTGCTCCTGCTCGGAGTCAAAGATCCCCCAGTCATACATGGTCGAAGCGCCGTTGGGTTGGCCGACGATCAGGGCACTGTGACCAAACCAGGCGTAGAGTGGATCCCCGCTTCCGATGGTCAAGAGCGTGATGGTGATACCCTCGGCCCATTGGCGCTGGTTGGGGGCCAGTGTGGGCCGCAGATCGATGGTTCCAAGATCTGCCAGGGTATCCGGCTTGACTGGATGGGATGTCCCTGCAAAGAGGGTGAGGCAGAGCGTGAGCAGGGCAGCGGTGAGGGCAACGCGTTTCATTGGCCAAGCATACCACAGCAGGTGCACTCTTTAAACCTGTTGATTTTTATGCTTGTTCACTCTACCCTGTTTTTGGAGGTCCAATGGAGCGCAACATCACGACGCTGGGTATCGTGCTGCACAGCCGGCGATGGGGGCAGACAAACCGCCTTCTGAAGGTGCTGAGCGTTGACCTGGGGATCATCGATGTGGTGAACTACGGGGCGCAGAAGTCCCACAAGGTGGTCAAGGCGGAGGTCTTCTGCGACGGACAGTTCTTTCTCTACCACAACCCGGTCAAAGGTGACTACACCCTCAAGGACCTCAAGGAAATCGCCGGCCACGAGGAGATTCGCGATGATTTGGCTCTGACGTACACCGGCCTCTTCTTCTGCGAACTCCTCATCAAGGTCCATGGCGGAGAGAGCGCAGAAGTGTACACCCTCCTCTCCAAGGCATTGGATCTGCTCACCTTTGCCAGCGAGCGCCGGACCTTGGTCCTGATCCAATTCATCCACCGCCTCAGCGAGGTGCTGGGCATCAGGGTGGACCTGGACCACTGCCCGATCTGCGACCGACGGTATGAGAGCAATGAGATCGTCTACTTCTCCTCGTCGGCAGGCAGCCAGTGCTGTGAGGGCTGTGCACACCTGGAGCGTACCCTCCTCCTGCCACCTGGTGCACGGCGGTATTTGATGCTCACCGCGACGATGGACTTTGAGGAGGCGGTGGCGGTGGATTTGAACCCGGGGGCGTTGGCACGGATCAAGGCGTATATGCTGGGGTATGCCCAGTACTTCTGCCCCAGCCAGTTGACCACCCTCACCTCGGGCCTGTTGTAACGTGAACATACATGAAGGTTGATATAGAGAGATGATTTGGAACAAAAAGCCCGTGGCCAGCACGCTGGTGCGCCACCTCAATGAACAATATGGAATCGATGTGCTCACCGCCTCCATCATGGCAAGGCGACAGATCACCAGCGCCGAGCAGGTGAAGTTTCTTGTCGAGAAGGAGCTGACGTGGCTGCACAACCCCTTCCTCTTTGATGACATGGAGGCGACGGTGGACCGGATCCTCGACGCTCGAAGCGAGGGGGAGCGGGTGAGGATCTACGGTGACCGGGATGTGGATGGCATCACCAGCACGGCCCTGCTCTTCTTGGAGCTGCGCAGGATGGGCATCGAGGTCAGCCACCGCCTGCCGGAGGGCGATGAGCCCTATGGCTTGACTCGAGAGGGCGTCGATGAGGCTCACGGTGACGGCGTGACACTGATCATCACCGTTGACTCGGGCATCAGCAACATCGACGAGGTTGCCTGGGCCACACAGCTTGGCATCGATGTGATCGTGCTCGACCACCACATCGGAGGAGAGAGCCTGCCGGCGGCGCTGGCCATCATCAACCCCAAGCTCTCCGGTTCAGGCTACCCCTTCGAACACCTTGCCGGTGTCGGGGTGGTGGCCAAGGTCATCTGGGCGTTGCGCTTTGCCCAGACCCCCTTCTACGGCGAGGAGTTCATCCTCGCCCACGCCCAACCCGGCAATGACACGACGATCATCCAGGCGATGCGGGTACAGAACCTGCTGGTCATCGACCAAGTCATCGAGGAGATCAACAGCGGCCTCATCAAGATCGACCAATCCAAGGCCTTTGCCTTCCTCGCCTCAGGCTTGCCGATCTTCGTCCTCGACGAAGCCACCGAACGGGCGCAACTGAAGAATGCGTTTGGCAAGGCGGTGGATATCCACCTCACCGACCTCAGGGCGAACTTTGAGGAGGTCTTGCCGGTTGTCCGTGGCAAGGGGCTCTTCACCCTCTCCAAACTCAGCCGGGCGGCACGCTACTCCTCCCATGGCAAGGATGAGCTGGCTGTGCTCTTCTCACTCTTCACCGCCTACGTGTACAAGGCCCATCCAGCACTGGACAGCGGCTACGAGGAGATCCTCGATCTGGTGGCCATCGGTACGATCGCCGATCTGATGCCGATGGAGGATGAGAATCGGATCATGGTGCAGCGGGGCCTGAAGGTGCTCAACAAGGGGCACCGTACTGCGCTCTTGCCGCTCTTCACCGCCCAGAACCTCTTGGGCAAAGTCCTCTCATCCAGTGATATCTCCTGGCAGATCAGTCCACCGATCAACGCCAGTGGACGGATGGGACGACCCACCGTCGCCCTCGATCTCTTGCTCAGCGAAAACCTTGGCCAAGCGGAGGTCCTCACAACCGAGTTGCTATCGATGAACAAGGAGCGACAGCGCCTGGGACAGGAGGGGTGGGAGCGGATCTTGCCGCTCGCCCAACAGAGCTTTGAGGCGACCGGCTCAAAGATGGTCATCATCAACGACAGCGAGATCAGCCGGGGCATCACCGGAGTGATGGCCAACCGGCTGCTGCGCCACTATGGTGCCCCTGCGCTGGTCATCGCCCACAGCGAGGAGGGGAGGGTCAGTGGTTCGCTCCGCTCTCCCGATGCTTTCCATGCCAGGGACTTTCTCAGCACATTTTCAGACCTCTTGCTCGACTACGGTGGGCACGCCTGTGCAGGCGGTTTCTCCGCCGAAGCAGTGAATCTCAACGCCCTGTTGAAACGGATCAATGATCGCCTCGATGAGATGGACTGCCCTGAGGAGACGACGGTTGAGGTCTGTATCGACTGTACGTTGCCCCCGAAGTATATGAGCCCGGCGATGATTGAGGTGGTGGAGTTCTTCGAGCCCTACGGGGAGAAGAACCCGCCTCTGGTCATGCACATCGAGGGGGCGCGTATCGATGCGATCCAGACGCTCTCCAACAAAAGTGGGGGGGCCAACCACCTCAAGCTCACCCTCTCGTACGGTGAATACCGCTGGCCGGCCCTCTACTGGGAGAGTGGGGAACGCCAAGGGCGGGACTTCGATACCGGCAGCCTGGTGGATGTCGTCTTCCGCCTCGGGCGTAACTACTTTCGCAACCAGGAGAGCTTGCAATTGGTGGTCATCGATATCAAGGCAAGCGATGATGGGCCACGGCCCAGATGAGTGGGCGATGACTTCTGCCCCTGTACTCGATGGTCCTTCGGGAGTGTTCGGGCAATACTCCAATCCGTTGGGGTGTGCATACCCTCCCACAGACATCGGATTCATTACGCGTATTGCCAATCAATGAGTGGTGAGCCACTGCCTGATGGCGCGCTCGATCTCATCCCTGATGAGCCTGATTGAGGCAAGCTGCTCATCATGGGTCCCGGAAAGAGCGCTGGGATCTGGAAACGGCCAATGGATTGGGTGCCCGGTTGTTGGAAAGATGGGGCACCGCTCGGCATTGGCCTCGTCACAGACGGTCACCACATAATCGAACGCTTCGGCCCTGTCGACATACCCTTGGGCCGGTTTGGCATAGTGGCCCTCCATGGAGATGCCAATCTCTTCCATGGCCTTCACGACCAACGGGTTGAGGTGCCCCGCCTCGATGCCACTGCTCTCTACCTCAAATCGATCACCTGCAAAGGTGCGCACGAACGCTTCGCACATTTGGCTCCGTGCTGAATTGTGTATGCACACAAACATGATTCTCTTCTTGGCTGTGGTGCTCATCGTGTTCTCGCTTCCTCAGTGTCATGCATGCGGTGTGGATTGGTGGCGCAGCGCACCATCTTCAAGGGGCAGGGCTTGGCGGAGGCACCATTGACCCAGGTGAGGTGCGTTGATGCCTCTGACTTGTCCAGTCCCAACCGGCCTGCGATCTTACCTGGGCACCGCGGGCGTTCCAAGAGCCCCTCGATGGTGGCAAGGCGGTTTGGATTGCTACGAATGCAACAGAGTCTGGTTGCCGTTTCCGGTGGCACGGGCCTTTGGTGCTTCATGGCTCCAATGTTGCAAAAACCGGAACCAGTGTCAATGAAAGGGCTGCCACGATCTGGGGGGTTTTCAGAATACCCACCGCTGAAGGATTGTCCGAATTGATGATGGTAATAAACCTGGAACTGGCGCAATTCCATCAAGGCCCGCGCTGTTGCTGCCCCGATTACTGTCATCGGCAGTGAATTGGTGTTCTCCACCGTTGCAGGGTTTCTGTTTGCACTAGGTGGCGAACACGCAAAAGAGCCTGCACTGTTCATGCGGATTGGATGCACTGGCTGTGATGGTCCTTGACACAGATGCCTGTTTTCAGGCACTCTAGCAGAGCACACGAGCCCAGTAATCGGGAGAGGGGGTGATGAATTTAATGGCATTTGTGAGAGTCGACGACAATGAACCACTTGAGAAGTCGATCAAGCGCTTCAAGCGCATGGTAGAAAAAGAGGGGATCATCCGCGAATGGAAGAAGCGGGAGTACTTTGAAAAGCCCTCCACCATCCTCAACAGGAAGAAAAAAGCCCTTGCACGCAAGCAGATGAAGAAGAATCGGAAACTGCATAGCTCGAAAGGATACTAAACACCAGAGGCCGCCGTCAGGGCGGCTTTTTAGTTCATATCTATAATATTGGTCTATCCAGAAACATTTCTTACCA
>Ga0265293_10011129_pt1 | contig 12339 bp, 10 predicted proteins | sample Munlanlewell138R_FD_192505 | JGI IMG/M metagenome (GOLD analysis project Ga0265293, IMG submission 192505) | Leachate microbial communities from a municipal landfill in Southern Ontario, Canada - Leachate well 138R | ecosystem: Engineered > Solid waste > Landfill > Unclassified | place: Canada... | reverse complement strand
AGGTCTGTGGTTAGTTAAGCATGTTTGGCTAACAATTCCACAATTATTACCAATGAGTTAGGGAGAATTAGATGTATTTACAAAGTAGAAGAACATTTTTAAAAGGCGCCGCATTCACTGTTGCTGGTGCTGTTATAGCTAAGGGTGTGTTTACTGCAGACGCACAAGCTGAGTCTATCTCACAAAGCAAGTTTACAAATACCCCCGATTCATTATCATTCTATCCTCCTATGGAGGAGTGGGCTGATTTTAAAGAGCTTGATGGAAATGATTGGAAAAGAGGCGGAATCGATCGTCACGGTGTAAGAAGTGAGGACAATCCAAAAGGTATAGAAGTAAACGACTATATGATAGTTCCAACTGCATGTTCAAATTGTGAAGCTTCTTGTGGTTTGACTGCATGGATTGACAAGAAAACATTTACAGTTAAGAAGTATATGGGTAATCCTCTTCACGCTGCATCTCGTGGAAGAAACTGCGCAAAAGGTTACGCTGCACAATCACAAATGTATGATCCAGATCGAATAGCATTTCCACTTAAGCGTGCTCCTGGATCTGCTCGCGGTGAAGGTAAATGGGTTCGTACAACTTGGGATGAGGCAATGACTGCCATCGGTAAAAAGATGGGTGATACTCTTAGAGTTGGCGATGAGCTATCTAAGAAAACCGTAATGTTTCATGTTGGTCGTCCAAATGAAAATGGCTTTACTGGTAAGGTTTGGCATACACTAGGCTGTGATGCGTTTAACTCACATACTAATATCTGTTCAGCAAATGCTCGTACAGGAATTATACAGTGGGCTAACGACGATAGACCATCTCCAGACTGGGCAAATGCAAAGCTAATTTTCCTTAACTCATCTCACGCGGCAGATGCTGGACACTACTTTCAACAATCAGCTTCTTTTATTGCAGATGCAAGAGCAAAGGGAGCTAAACTTGTAGTTATGGATCCTCGTCTATCAAATTCCGCTGGTATGGCAGATCTATGGATATCAGTATGGCCTGGAACTGAACCAGCTATATATCTATACTTAGCTCAAAGAGTTTTAAGTGAAGGAAAAGTAGATAAAGAGTTTGTTAAAAAGTGGATCAACTGGGAAGTCTTTTTAGACAATAAAAAATACTTAGAATACATGGTTAGCAAAAAGTACATATCTAAAGTTCCTAATGGAAATGAGTTTGAAGATTTTATGGAAGTTTTAAAAGAGACTTATGCTCCATTTACACTTGAGTATGCAGCTAAAGAGACACATGTCCCTGCTCATAAACTTGAAGAGTTATACGATATGTTTATCTGGGCTGGAACTTCTGTATCTTCATACTATTGGAGAGCATCATCTGCTGGAAACAGAGGTGGATGGACTGCTGGAAGAACTGGTTATTTCTCACTTGCACTTCGTGGTGCAATTGGTCCTGAGGGTGGTACATTTTTTCATCACTGGCATGTTATTTCAGTTGCCGGAAAAGGTGGAAGTGCTACAGTTGGTCAAGGAAAAAGAGGTGCTGATATTCCAAAAGTTGATGTATACAATGAACTTTCTTGGCCACCTGAATGGCCTCTTTCTACTTATGAACTGTCATTTTTACTACCACATCTTCTCTCAGATACTGAGTGGCAACAAAAATGGATAGATAGAGGGCTTAATGTTCCTCAAAAATTATCTGTTTGGATTCCTCGTATGTATAATCCTGTTTGGATAAATCCGGATGGTTTTAGATGGATAGAAACTATCAAAGATGAAAAGAAAATGGAGTTAACATTTAACCTCTCTCCTGTATGGTCTGAGACTAACTGGTATGTTGATTACATCTTACCTGTGGGACTAGCTGGTGAGAGACATGATCAGCACTCAGAGGCTACAATGCCAGCTCGTTGGACATCATTTCGTCAACCAGTTATGCGCGTAGCACTAGAGAAAATGGGATGGAAGCCTAAAAATCCAGCTCGTGCTACACTAGAAGCTCATATAAAAGCAGGTCTTGGTGAAGTTTGGGAAGAGAATGAATTTTGGTTTGATCTATGTGTAAATTATATAGATCCAAAAGGTGATATCTTCTTAGATGATGCTAAGACTAAGTCTATTAGATCTATGTGGGAGTCTAAAAAAACTCCTGGCACTCCTGTTACAATCGCTGAGTGGTATGATGCAGCATTTGGTGATAACTTACCAAATCTTAAATCTACTGCTACGAACGACTCAAGATATAAAAATGCAGAGTTTCCAATCTATGAGTATATGAGAGATCATGGTGTTTGGATGGAAGAAAACCATATCTACTCGCCTCAAGAGAGAGAAGTTATAGATGATGGAGAGAGTTATATCTCTCATGGTCATAAGTATGACAAACAAGACGTAACTATAGATAAAAGAACTGGTGTTATGACAGCTGATAGTCATGGTAAGAAGAAGTCTATAGGTATTGAGATTGATGGCAAAAAGATGGAAGGTTTTGCAACACTAGACAAGAAACTAGATTTCTTTTGTGAGTGGATTGCAGAAGATTGGAAGTGGCCAGAGTATGCTATACCTTTTTACCCAAGAAGTGAAGAAGAGAAAAAAGAGATGGTTCATATCGTATCGCATGTAAATCATATGTATATGACAGAAGAGAATTCATATGCACTAAATACTGTATTTAGATTGCCATATAACATTCACACTCGTTCAGCAAACTCTAAACATCTTATGGAGATCTCTCAAAATCATGATCCAATCTGGATATCAACAAAAGATGCAACTCGTCAAGGATTTAAACGTGGAGATGCTATTCGTGTAAGAATTACAGATAGTGTTACAGGATTAGAGTCTGGATATTTCGTAGCTATGGCAGTTCCTACTGAGGGCGTACTTCCTGGAACTCTTGCTTGTTCACATCACGGTGGTAGATGGAAACTTGTAAACTCAGTCTCAATTCCAAACGGTGTTAGTGCTGGTAAAGTAAACTCACAACCAATAAAAAGAGATATGAATGATCCTGCTTTTATTGCACACTCTCCTGAGAATGCAGGTAAAGATGGTGCTCAAATCAAGATTGAAGATTATGATGGAACGGGTGGACTTAATAGCTTTGGCGTTCCAACTGCTGAACTTCAAATGGACGGCAAAGTAGGAAAGTTAAAGTATGTAGAGGGCATCAAACCTTTTCATGCTAAAAGATTTGCAGACTACAACAGAGATAGTGGAAATATCTGGTGGGATGGACTAAGTGGTTCATGGCAAAATGCAGTTGCAGCAGCTCACCCAGATCCAATCTCAGGGATGCACTGTTGGCACCAAAAGGTTATCTTAGAGCCTGCTCAAAGTGGCGATAAGATAGGTGATATTCATGTAAATTATGAAAACAACTTTAAAATCTATCAAGGATGGAGAGATGAACTTACTCGTGGACTAGATGTTAACGATAAGATACGCCGTCCAAAACATATAAAACGCCCATGGGTACCACTCTCAGATGAGGCTTACAATATAAACTTAAAGAGCTAAAGGGATCTTTCCCTTTAGCTACTAAAACTTATCTGCTATCCACATTCTAAAGTAAAGCCCTAAAGTACTTGTAAAACCAACCTCACTAAAGATTAGATTTTTATCTTTGTCATATATAAATGTAGTTGGATAAGCTGCAATCTTAAACTCTTTTGCAAAAAAAACACTCTCATCACTATAAACTTTAAAATCAAAACTATTTTTACTCATATACTCTTTTATCTCTTCGTTAGATCCAGAATTTACCGCAATAGTAAGTACTTCATAGTCTTTTGAGATGCTCTGAATATTTGAAGCTTCTAGTTTACAAGTAGGGCACCAAGTTGCCCAAAAATGAATTAAGATAGGTTTATCTTTTGGATGTGTATAACTTGTTTTATCTAAGAGAGTAACACTCATCTCTTGGAGTTTTTGCTTGTTTAAATCCATGCTCTTATAAAAACTAATAACATTTGCAATCACAGTCATAATAAGTATAAAAAGAGCTATCTCTTTTATATACTTTTTCAACTTTTGTTTAATAATCAGAGATTTTGTCATAATATTGTCACTTTAACACTTTTTTAATTCTTAGTTGCTAATATACATTAATATAAAAAACACAAGGATAAAAAAATGAAGAAAATATATGTAATTTTAGTGATAGCTCTACTTTTTGCTGGATGTACTATAGATAAAGAACCACATATAAAATCGGCTATGTTTCAGTCAGTATCAGCACAAGAAGCAACTCTAACTCAAAGTGGCAAGGATAAAGAGTCTTGTGTGAGATGTGGGATGAACTTGATAAGGTACTATAAGACTAGCCACGCTGCAGAGGATGAAAAACGCCACTATCAATATTGTTCAATTCACTGCTTAGAAGATCATTTAGGAGAGGGTGTGACTCTTAAAAATCCTAAAGTTGTTGACGTTGATTCACTAAAGTTTATCCCAGTTAGTGATGCTTATTATGTAGTTGGAAGTAATATAAGAGGGACTATGACTAGAGTTAGTAAGTACGCTTTTTTAAACAGGTCTATGGCTAAAGAATTTCAAGATAAGTATGGTGGAGAAATTATGAGTTTTAAAGGAGCCCTTGAAGTTACAAAAAAAGACTTCAAGCGTTAAACTTAGGTAGTTGCCAACCTCGCTTAAAAGCAATAAGTCTAAGGACTATAGAAAAAATTGCCACACTTGAGATACTTAGAGCATTTAAAATATCTAATGTCTCTAAGAGCGCTAAAAGTAGGGCAACTATAACTGCAATAGAGCCGTAAAAGTCACTTATAAGAACTGTAGGGACTTGGTTTATCATAACATCTCTTGTCACTCCTCCACCCATAGCTGTTATAAAACTAAGTATCATAATCCCAAAAAAATTATACTCGGCGTTTATGGCTAAGATAGCCCCAGTAATGCTAAATGCAACAAGTCCAATGGTATCACTTACTACAAAGATCCACTTCTGTTCCAATGATGGTTTATTGTAAAGTTTAAAAACAAAAGCTGCAAAAAGACTCAAAAAAAGTGTGATAGCAGGATATAAAGAGCTAAAAGCAAAAGGAGTTGAGCAAAGGATGGCATCTCTTATGATTCCACCTCCTAGAGCTGTTAGTGCTGATGCTATGAGTATGCCTAGAATGTCGAGTCTGTTTTTTATGGCGACAAGAAAGCCACTTATGCTAAAAGCTGTGATACCGATGATATCGGCAAAGATGAAAAATTCTGGCATTACTTAGTTTTGGTATTCATTTTTAAAGCCTACGTATCTTAAGGCAGATGCATAAAGTTCTTCTACTTCTTGCTCACTTAACTCTCTAACAACCTTAGCTGGACTTCCCATAATAAGAGATCTTGGAGGAAAGACCTTGTTTTTTGTCACAAGTGCGTCAGCTCCTACAATACTCTCTTTGCCAATAATAGCCCCATCTAAAATAGTAGCTCCCATCCCTATAAGGCAAGCATTTTCTATGGTGCAACCATGAAGCATAACTCTATGACCAATAGTTACATCATCTCCCACAATAGTAGGATGACCGTCGCTTTTATCTGCTTTTTTGTAGTGCGTAACATGGATCATGCTTAGATCTTGAACGCTTACTCTATCTCCAATTTTAATAAAATGAACATCGCCTCTGATGATAGTTCCAAACCAAATAGAGCAGTCCTCTCCAAAAGTCACATCTCCTATAACATCAGCCGAAGGAGCTATCCAAGTGTTTTTACCAATAGTTGGTGAAGTATTTCTAAATTTATAAATCATTTGCATCTTCTGAAAATAGTTTTGACATGATTTGAGAGACACTTCTTTGTGTCTCTTTTTTACTAGCTTTTGAGATCTTGTTTACAAACTCTTCTAGTAGTTTATGGTTGTTTATAGACTTCTCATCTTCTGGGGCTCTTACAACTTTTTTATATGAACCATCGCTTTGAAGTTCATGTGCTAAAACATTGTCAGAACATTGAAGTTTTAAGATCTGTAAGATTTTACTTTTTGATTCTTCATCTTTGATTGCAGTTAAGAGTTCTATGCGTCTTACTAAGTTTCTGGGCATCCAATCGGCTGAAGATATATAGATCTGACTTGCATCATTTTTGAAGAAAAAGACTCTAGGATGTTCTAAATATTTACCTAAGATAGAGATAACTCGTATGTTGTCACTAACACCTTCAATAGCAGGCTTTAAGCAACAGATACCACGAACGATAAGATCTATCTTCACTCCAGCTTGTGATGCTCTATAGAGTGCACTTATCACATCATCATCTACCAAAGAGTTTAGCTTTGCGATGATTTGCCCATCTTGTTTTTTTCTAGCTTCATTGTTGATAAGAGATAAGATCTTTGGTTTAACTTGCGCAGGAGACATATAGAGCTCATCTAATTTACCCTTTTTGCTAAAGCCCGTTAGAAAGTGAAAAAACTTTGTTAAATCATTCGTGATAACATCTTTGGATGTCATATAGCTCATATCTGTGTAGATCTTTGAAGTTGCTGGGTTATAGTTTCCTGTTCCTATATGGGCGTATTGTTTTAATTTTCCATTTTTTCGTCTTGTGACTAGTGCTGCTTTTGCGTGAACTTTAAAGCCCTTGATCCCATAAATAACATGAGCTCCAGCTTTTTCAAGTGCTTTTGCCCAAATAAGGTTGTTTTCCTCATCAAATCTTGCTTTTAACTCTACCATAACAGTTACTTGTTTTCCACTCTCAGATGCTGCCATAAGAGCTTGAACAATAGGCGAGTTTGTTCCTGAGCGGTATAGTGTCATCTTTATAGATACTGTATCTGGATCTTTTGCTGCATTTTGTATAAGCTTTATAACTGGCTCAAAACTTTCATATGGGTGATACATCAAAACATCTTGTTTTTCTAATGCTGTGAAGATATTTTCATTGTGATCAAATGGAGGAAGAGTTTTTGGTTTAAAAGATGGATGCAAAAGGTGTGCAAAGTTTTTGTTTGAAACGATTTGCCATAGGCTAGAGAGGTTTAAGAGTGTGTGAAATCTATAAATATCATCTTTATAAACATTTGCATGTCTGTTAAAAAAGTTTAAAAGATCTTCATCTGAATCGCTCCCGACTTCAAGTCTTACCATTTCACCTTTTCTACGAAGCTTTAAACCCTCTTCTAGGATCTCCATAAAGTCATCAGCTTCCTCTTCTTCTATCTCCATATCTGCATTTCTAGTAACTCTAAAAGATGCATACCTTATAAGTTTATAACCAGGAAATAGATCTTGAATATGTTGAACTACGAGAGACTCTATAGGCACATAAATACCATCATTAAGTTCTATAAATCTATTTATAACTCTAGGAACTCTTATGATTCCAGTTCTCTCAATAGTTTCATCTTCCATATCTGTAAGCTTTACAATAAGCCCAAAGCTAAGATTATTTAAGTGAGGAAAGGGGTGTGTTGCATCTACTGCTATAGGGATTATTACGGGATATATGTTTTCATAAAAATATTTTTTTAACTTACTTCTTTGAGTTTGAGTTACCTCTTCGAAAGATTTTATAAAAATACCTTCGATTTCAAGCTTTTTTAAGATGGAGTTTAGGCAGTGTTCTACTACCTGTTGCTCTTGATGTAAGTAGTTTCTTATCTCTAAAAGTTGTTGCATTGGAGTTAACCTATCAGCTCCTGAGACAATGATACCTGCAGTAAATAGTTTTTTTAGTCCAGCTACACGGATCATATAAAATTCATCTAAGTTTGTTCCATAAATGGCTAGAAATTTTAATCTCTCTAAGAGTGGAAGTGATCCATCTTGAGCCTGTTTTAAAACCCTAGTATTAAACTGTAACCAAGAGAGTTCACGGTTGTTATAGAGCTCTGGATTTTTGAGATTTATCATCTGTTTTACCCTCAAAATTATTTTTCACATTATATCTAAATGTCATTACTATTTTATAACCCCACTACCTTTATAATTTGCTGAGTGGTAGATAATAGTGTTGTTTTTTCTAGCATAGTATCGCATCAAAAGATTTTGAATGGTGGGCTCAATTGAAGGTTCAAACCAAGCGTTGTTGCTGATGGCTATCATAAAGCGAACTTCACCCTCATAAAGCTCACTACAGGTTGCTTCGTAACAGATAGCATTTCTAAACTTCACGCCTTTTATATTAAAGTCAGTTGGCTCTTTTGCAGTTTTAAAGTCTGCTTCACCTGCAAAAAACATCTCATTTATATAGTCTTGTGCAAATTTTGGAAGTGGAATATACTCGCCAAAAGGGACTAAAACAAGTTTTTTGGCCACTTCAAACTGTCCATCTTCAAAGAAATATGAGACATTGTAGTTGTGATTATCTTCTCTATATAATGTTCCTACAATTATACTTATATCTTTGGAATAGATAAGAAGTCTATCTATAAGAAGCTGATTGTTGTTCATGTATAGTGGAAAAACAGATTCAGGAAAGACAACTATATCATGCTTTTTCTCTATTGCATCTTCAATCTCACGAAAAACCAGATCTACAGTAGATCTAAGGTTTTCTCTCTTCCATTTTTTATCTTGTGAGATGTTTGTACTAATAAGTTTGATACTAAGTTCAGGCTCTTTTAGCTCTTGAGTGTTAAAGTTTATAGCTAAAATGAGTAAAAATAAAGGCGCATATTTATAAGGCTTTTTTATATAATTTGGCAGAGAAAGAGCGAGTAAAACCAAAATGAGTTGATACTTGTAGATCCCTATGAAACTCTCAATAAAAACAAGTTCTATTTGCATCCAGTTCCAGTCAAATGGCTCAAAAAAACTAAGCCCAAAGAGTAATAGAGCCCTTATATAAACCTCTTTACTAAGAGCTAAGAGACCAAAAAAGAGCATATATATGATGGCAAAACCAAAGCTTACAAATGGAGTGAGATATCCAACTCCAGTGTACTCAAAGCTATAACCTATCCAGTAAAACCAAAGAAGACCTGTAAAAAAACCAGCAACTAAAATGGCTCTTTTTGAAATATACAAAAAAAGTGCAATGGCAATAAGTCCAAATAAGGTGTTAAGAAGTTTAAAGCTAAATCCCCAATGTTCAAAGTAGATAAAAGCGCTAAATAAAAGAGCAGTTAATAAGCCAACGAGAATATCAAAGACGAAGGTGTAGTTAGTTTTAAAAGTTGTTATTTTTTCAATCATGCGAAATTATAGAGAGTTTATAGTAAAGATATACTAAACTACTTAGGTTTAACTAAGGAGTTCTTATATGAAAAGTAAGCTATATAGCAAAATTTTTAAAACCCCAATAGGTGAAATGATAGCTCTTGCAAATGAAAATGCAATTATTTCTTTTGATTTTGTGGTAGAGGGAAAAGACTACAAAGAGAGTAAAGAACATTCATCTCTTTTGGACAAACTAAAAGAAGAGCTCTCTGAGTATTTCGCAGGAGAAAGAAAAGAGTTTACACTGCCTTTATGGACAGAAGGAACAGAATTTCAAAAAGGAGTTTGGAAAACACTTCTGAACATTCCTTATGGCACAACAATCTCATATAAAGAAGAAGCAAAATTATTTGGAAATCCAAAAGCCATAAGAGCAGTTGCAAGTGCAAATGGAAAAAACCCCATCTCGATTTTGATCCCATGTCATCGCGTAATTTCAGCAGATGGAGGACTCGGTGGTTATACAGGAGGAGTTTGGAGAAAAGAGTTTTTGTTATCTCTTGAGAAAAATAATTTAAAAAGATGGTGCTCACAACTGGACTCGAACCAGTGACTCTTACCTTGTCGAGGTAATACTCTACCAACTGAGTTATGCGAGCAAATTAAGAGTGACATTGTAGCTAAGAATCCTTAAAGTAATTTTTCTTGATTTAGGGCAAATATTTATATTTATTTTATGTTTATAGAGTGTATAATTTCAACTACAAAAAAAGTACCCAAAAGGTAAGTTATGCACTTAAAAGAGTTAGAAGAATTAGGATTACAAAACATTGGTAAAGTTCACCATAATTTAAGTTATGATGAGCTTATACAACATGAACTTAACAACGGTGAGTGTGCTCAGACAAAAATGGGTGCAACTGCAGTTGATACAGGTATTTTTACAGGTCGTAGCCCACAAGACAAATACTTTGTAGACCGCGATCCATCAAACAAATATATAGCTTGGGGAGATGTCAACAAAAAAGTCTCTGCTGAAATATTTGAAGAACTCCTAGAAGTTGCTAAAGAGCAACTCTCAGGAAAAGATCTTTATGTCACAGATGCTTTTTGTGGGGCTTCTGCCGCGTCAAAGAGATCTGTTCGTTTTGTCTCTGAGATTGCATGGCAATCACACTTTGTTAAAAATATGTTTATTCGTCCGACTAGCTCAGAATTAGAAGTTTTTAACACTGAGTTTACTGTTCTTAATGCTTGTAAAGCTGTAAATAAAAAATGGAAAGAGCATGGTCTAAATTCAGAAGTTTTTGTTCTTTTTGATGTTGAGAACAATCTGGCCATTATCGGCGGTACATGGTATGGTGGTGAGATGAAAAAAGGAATTTTTTCAATGATGAACTACTGGTTACCGCTAGAAGGTAAACTTCCAATGCACTGTTCTGCAAATGTTGGAGAAGATGGTGATACTGCACTTTTCTTTGGACTAAGTGGAACTGGCAAAACTACTCTAAGTACAGATCCAAAACGAGCTTTAATCGGAGACGATGAACATGGTTGGGATAATCACGGAGTCTTTAACTTCGAAGGTGGATGTTATGCAAAGGTTATAAACTTAGATGCAAAGAGTGAGCCTGAGATCTACCACGCTATTAAAACTAATGCACTTTTAGAAAATGTTGTTATGTATGGAGAGGGAGAGGTTGATTATGAAGATAACTCAAAAACTGAAAACACTCGCGTCTCTTACCCAATAGAACATATAGAAAATCACAAAAAAGACCTCATGGCTGGTCATCCACAAAATATAATCTTCTTAACTGCTGATGCTTTTGGCATACTTCCTCCAGTTTCTAAACTTACAAAAGAACAAGCAATGTACTACTTTTTAAGCGGATACACTGCAAAAGTAGCTGGAACAGAGAGAGGTGTAACCGAGCCAGTTGCAACATTCTCAGCTTGTTTTGGAGAGGCTTTTCTCCCACTACATCCAACAGTTTATGCTAATCTTTTAGGTGAGAAAATTGATGCACATGATGTTCATGTATATCTTGTAAATACTGGATGGACTGGTGGAGGATATGGTGTTGGAAAACGAATGAGTATCAAAAATACTCGTGCTTGTATCAACGCTATACTAGATGGAACTATAAAAGAGAGTGAGTTTGACACTATCGAAGTTTTTGGACTTCAAGTTCCAAAAACTTTAGGAGATATAGATCCTAACATCTTAAACCCTCGCAATGCGTGGAGCGACAAAGATCTTTTTGATAGTAAAAGAGATAATCTAGCAAAAATGTTTATAGATAACTATACTAAATACCAAACTGGTGAACATACTGACTTTGCACCTTATGGTCCAAAGTTATAGGGTTGAGTTTCTAAAGAAACTCAATTCTTACGCTTTGTGGCTTTTTCCATATAGAGCCATAAAGCACCTCCAAAAACTACTAAAATAATAGGTGCTATCCAAGGTTTTTCTCCAATAAATCCAGCTACTTTTACCAAAACACTACCAGAGTAATAACTACCAAGCCCAAAAACTAAAGCCCAAACCCCAGCACTGAGAACATTAAGAACAGCAAATCTTTTAAAGTCATACTTTGTTAGACCAATAGCGATAGGAATAAGTGTCTTAATACCATAAACAAACTTTTGAAAAAATATGATCCAAGAACCATACTTTTTCATCAGTACATGTGAGAGTGCTAGCTTTCTTCTATGCTTTCTAAGTCCATCCATCATCATGCTTTTTTGATAGCGAGCCATATAAAAAAGTAAAAAGTCACCTATAGTATTGGCAACAAATGCTATTAATATAGATAAAGAGAGATCCATCTCGCCCATAAAAGAGAGAACACCAGCTCCAATAATCGCTACAAAACCACCGCCGAGTGAGTAGAGAAAAAGTCCAATGTATCCATATGTCGCGAGATTACTAAATGTATCTTCCAAGTTGAATGTCCTAATATTTAATATACCCTTATCTCAAAAAACTTGTTTTTTGTAGCTTTAGGGGGTTGTAGGGACTTTAGTCCCTGCCATTATAATGGGCTTTGCTCATTATAATATTTTAATTTTACTAATCTCATCACGAAGTCTTGCTGCTTCTTCAAAGTTTAACTCTTTTGCAGCTTGTTTCATTTTTAGAGATAGCTCTTTTACTATTACTTTTTTCTCTGCTGCTGGAATTTTATCCATTTTTTTGTGTTTTTGGTAAATACCGCCATGATCTTCAAGCTTTAGGTTGGCATCTA
>Ga0265293_10011128_pt1 | contig 12341 bp, 10 predicted proteins | sample Munlanlewell138R_FD_192505 | JGI IMG/M metagenome (GOLD analysis project Ga0265293, IMG submission 192505) | Leachate microbial communities from a municipal landfill in Southern Ontario, Canada - Leachate well 138R | ecosystem: Engineered > Solid waste > Landfill > Unclassified | place: Canada... | reverse complement strand
CCTTGACGACTTGCCCATACTCTCGCTCGGCCGGGCTTTTCAATAACAAAGTCAAGACTCCGGCCCCTGCTAAGACCCCGCCGACTAGGGTGGTAAAACCCTCAGGATCATTCTCCGGATCGTTAACGATTAACAACCCCCCGGCCCCCATCAGAATACAACCACCGAGAATGCGATTGGATTTATAGCGCTGGGCAACCTGCTGCAGCGCTAGTTCTGACTCCCCGATTGCAGCGAAGGCCGTCAGCGGAGCCTGAACCAGTAATAAGGCAAGGAGCAAGATGGCCACAAAGCGTTTCATGGAAAGATCCCCCTCTTAAAAGTTGTAGCTTACTTCCACTTTAGCCACAACATGGGAAAATCCTCTCCGTAACCTTCCTACTCCTGATTATGCCGGAACTCCCAGGCTCTCAGTTCCCTGAGATCGACTTGATCCGGGTACTGTTTAACCTGCTGGAGGGCGTGAAACTCACCGAGCAGTTTCGGGTTTTGACTAAAAAAGGTGATCAGGTTCCTAATCAAACCCATGGTCGCAGGGGTGATATAGTGTTCCATCCCCTCCACCTGCTCGTCAATCCCCACCTTGGCATTGAGTAACCGCAAAAACTGTTTGAGGGTAGCATCTCGCCAGACTAGGAACTCTCCATAGATCTCGCCTTTCGGTGTTAAAGAGATATTGCGATACTTCTCGTAAACAAGGTAATCGCTCTCGTCCAGTTTTTGAATCATCCGGGTCACGCTCGATGATTGTACATTTAACGCTTCCGATAGATCCACTGCCCGGACATAGCCTTTAACCATCATTAAACGGTAGATGGTTTCCAAATAATCTTCCATGCTCTCCGTTAACATCCCGAAACCCCTCTAACAACTTTGCTCGGTGGTGACATTGTTAGTCTATGCTAACAGTAAGCCACCTAGACCAAGCCAAGCAGGCGCGCCCCTTGGGCAATAAGGAAACAGACTACTATGGCTGTACCTGTGGTAATAATCGCTGATACCAACGGCCATTTAACGCCACCACTCTCTTTGTGCATTACCAATAAGGTTGTCGCACATGGAAAGTGCAGCAAGGAAAAGAGCATGGTATTTAGCGCGGTCAGCCAGGTCCACCCCCGGTCCACAAAGAGAGCATGTAGTGCTGGCAAGCTATCCAACTCTAACATGGCTCCAGCCCCCAAATAGCTCATTAATAAAATGGGGATTACAATCTCATTAGCCGGTAGACCCAGGATAAAAGCTAACAGAATATAGCCATCAAGGCCGATGACCCGACTAAAGGGGTCTAACCCCGCTGCCAAGTGTGTGATCAAGCTTTGCTCACCAATCTGGATATTGGCTAATAACCAGATCACAGCACCGGCCGGCGCGGCCACAATCACCGCACGTTTCAAGACAAAGAGGGTCCGGTCAAAGATCGAACGCACGATAATCCGACCGATCTGAGGCTTCCGGTACGGAGGCAGCTCCAGCATAAACGAGGAAGGCACTCCGCGCAGAAGGGTTTTGGACAACAATAAAGAGCTGAGCAAAGTAATGACGATCCCGACTAGAACCAATCCGACAACGACTGTCGCAGCCGCAAGGCCGCTAGACGCTGTCAGAGCCCCTCCGCCGAAAAACAAGGCCGCCAAGGTAATTAGCAGCGGAAATCGGCCATTGCAAGGGACAAAGTTATTTGTCACCATGGCAATCAGGCGTTCCCGGGGCGAATCAATAATCCGGGCGGCCACAACTCCGGCCGCGTTACAACCAAAACCCATCGCCATTGTTAAAGCCTGTTTGCCGTGGGTTCCGGCTCGCTTAAAGAGGCCATCGAGATTGAAGGCGATGCGGGGCAAGTAACCCAGGTCCTCCAAGAGCGTAAACAGCGGGAAAAAGATGGCCATCGGCGGCAGCATCACCGATACAACCCAGGCCAACGAACGATAGATGCCCAAAACAACTAAGCCATGCAGCCAAGCCGGTGCACCAATCCAGAAAAACAGGTGCGTCAACTGATCTTCAAATCGGAAAAACAACGCCGCCAACGCCTGTGAGGGATAGTTAGCACCGGAGATCGTCAGCCAAAAGACCCCGGCTAAGAGGGCTAGCATCAGCGGATAGCCGAAGAGTTTCGAGGTCAAGAGATCATCGATCTTCCGGTCCCAATCGGTGCGGCGCTTGGCCGCTTGTGAAGCCACCTCGGCGGCGATCCCTTCCGCTTGGCGGTAGATGGCTGTGACAATCTCGTCGCGGATAAGATCGATCTGCTCCTGAGCTCTTAATTGCGTCTCCATAAACACCGGGGTGATCTGGGGCAAATGAGTTAGGATGGAGTCATCCCCTTCAAGGATCCGCAAAGCAACCCAAGTAGGATTAAGCCCTTGCGGTAGCAGATCCACTATTTTGGGGGTCAGCGCGGCAATTTCCTGCTCGATCCGTTGTGGATACGTGGGCCGGTAAGCAGCATTGTGACCCGCCCCTGTCGCTACCTGAGCGACTGTTTCCTTTAACTCCGCAAGCCCCTGCCCCTCCCGGGCGACAATTGGAATAACTGGTACCCCTAGCTTTTGAGCTAATTTGCCGGTATCGATATTAATACCTTTGCGTTTGGCTTCGTCCATCAAATTTACACACAGCACTGCCTTGGGAGTAATCTCTAAAACCTGCAAGACCAAGTTCAGGTTTCGCTCTAAACAGGTCGCATCAGCTACAAGTATCGTCGCATCAGGGTTGCCAAAACAAATAAAGTCCCGCGCCACCTGTTCCTCAACGGAACTGGCTAACAACGAATAGGTCCCGGGCAGGTCAACCAGTTCTACCTCTTGCCCGGCCTGGTTATACCTACCCCGGGCGGAAGCCACGGTTTTACCGGGCCAATTCCCGGTGTGCTGGTTCAATCCAGTTAACGCATTAAAAACTGTACTCTTGCCCGTATTGGGATTCCCCGCTAAAGCAATCACCATATCCCCCATCGCCACTCCCCCTGGAAACGCTTACCGAATATTAATTAGATTAGCCTCGCTGGCTCTGAGAGCTATTACGCTCCCGCGGATCAAAAAGGCGGTCGGATCGCCAATAGGACTATGTCGAATAGCCTCTACAGTTGTCCCCGGCACCAGGCCAAGGTCCAATAAGCGCCGACGTATCAGCCCTTGAGCCTCCACTGATCTCACCGTTGCTTTGTGGCCGATTGCTAAATGGGTTAAAGTATGGGAGCCAAGCATAACCATGCATCTCCTTCAGCATCTTTACTCGGGCCAAGAATTCTTGGCCTGAGCAACATTTTGTTATCAGGCTATGATGGCCCGGGACAAAGTGTTACAGGGTGTCGGGGGTTGGCGACATCTCAGCAAGTCTCCACCTCAAAAACAATAAAGCGCAGAGCTTGATGGCTCTGCGCTTCTCCATTTCACCTGGAGGACTTATTTACCGGGTTACGGTCACCTTGTTTAAGCCCCGAGGAGTATCCGGATTCAAACCTTTGAGAGTGGAAAGATAAGCGGCAAATAACTGCAGCGGCGGAGTATAAATCAGCGGTGACAAGACCTCTTCGGACCAGGCGGGCATTTCGATCGGGATAACCGCGGTCGCCAGGAGCTCCTGGTCGGTGCTGAAAGTAATGGTTTCGGCTTTGATCGCTCTGAGCTTCTCATTCACGTAATTGACACTGCTAAGCGTCTGCCCTGGAGGAGCAATTAGAAAGACCGGAAATCCCTCATCAACCATCGCGATCGGTCCATGCAGAAAATCGGCCGCAGAATAACCTTGTGCTTCAAGATAGCAGGTTTCTTTGAGCTTAAGTGCGGCTTCAAGCGCGGTGCAATAGTTAAAGCCCCGGCCAATCAAGGCGCAGCCATGCATATACCGATAGCGTGGCAATACTTCCTGGATACGACTATCAAGGGCCAGACTCTTGGCAATCCACTCAGGGGTGCTCTTTAGGGATTCGATTAGATCCATGCGATCAGCCCAGGTACAGGCAAACAAGGCCAACGCAGTCAGCTGAGCGACATAAGTCTTCGTCGCAGCCACGCTCTCTTCTTGCCCGGCGTGGCACAGGATGGTGGCGGTTGCCACCTTGCTCAAAGCCGAATCGGGGTTGTTCGTCACCCCCACGGTGAAGGCTCCCGCAGCAGTCGATTCCGTGATGACTTCTACGATATCCTGGGAGGAGCCTGACTGAGAAATACCAATTACTAAAGCACTATCCACCTTGACCGGTCGATTGTACAGCGTATACATGGATGGGGCGATGAATGAAACCGGAATGCCGATAAGGTACTCGAAGAGATATTTGGCATAGATAGCCGCATGATATGAAGTGCCGCGGGCAGCAATAACAATTAGATCAATCCGCCGTTTTTTCAGCTCATTAACTAGTTCTTGAACCCTCGGCCTTTCTTGTTCGATGGTCGCCGCGACAACGTGAGGGTTTTCATTGATCTCTTTCAACATCTTTGTGCTACTTTCCATCTGCATTCCTCCAAAGCTAATAAACTTATATTACTATGATATACCGCCTAAATAGTTTATTTTCCTTTATTTTAAGTGAACTAAGCAAACCCCTCTCAACCACGAATCACCTGGGGCTGGTTCACAGGATTTCTATAGAATACTCGGGCCACTACTAGAGTTACCAGCAAGGCCAAGAACAATCGCAAGGTGACTAGGATTAATCCGTTAACCCCGATCGCGACAAATAGCATGGTCTCTTCAACCACCCCATGACAAATGGAGAGAAAGACGTTCAAAAGAAATAAATCGCGCAGCGAAATATTCCCCTCGCGGGCAGTTTGAATGAGCACGCCGGCTCCGAGGATCAAACCAAAAGTTAATCCCACCGTTAAGGGGAAAATGGCGTGTTCGGAAAGGTTCAAGAGTTTGGTGATCGGTTTGGTCAGGAACGTGATTTTTTCAATCCAGTGATACTCTTTAGCAAATTCAATTATCACCATCACCGGTATAGCAATGATCCCAATCTGGATCACGGCGGCAAAACTCGCCCACAAACCATCCCATAAAATCAAAAATGCTTCCATCTTCTTTTCTACTCCCTACAAGCAAATATGTAAAATTAGACCGCTGAGAAAGGACAAACCAATCCGCATGGGCAAAAAGGCTCCGATTTTGATCCCCGTCTTACGATTAACCATTAGTTCCAGCGGCAGGCTATGGGCAATACACAGCATCATAGCCAAGATGGTGATCTCCCGGATCGGCAGTGATAAAGAGAGCATCATACCGATAGCGGCGTAGGGGTTAAGCAGATAACCCAATGACAAGGCAATTGCCGCTTCCCCGGATAAGCCAACAAATTGCATAACCGGGGCAAAGAAGGTAGCAAGGAAAGTGATGATACCCATACTGTCTAAAATACTGACGATTAGATAGGTCGGAATGACAACCTTAGCCATCTCAAAGGTAAGTCCTACACCTGCTTTGATCCCAGAGCCGAGAGTCTCTAGTGCAGTCTTTTTGGTCATATCTGGTTTTAGCTCCTAACTCGCTACAAAGCTAGCTTGATCAATAGCGAGTGATCGTATTGTTTAATATACTTGATCTTCGCTGAAGATGACAATTCCCCTCTAGCCGTTTGAATTAGGTGCAGAAGATAGATTAGCTTAGGGAAAAGCCTGGAAAGACAGGATTACTCAGACAGGGCGGTCTGCCCCACTGCGTTAGCGTCTTTTTCGAACATAGCTAGAAAAGCAGAGACGACCGCGGGATCGAACTGCGTACCCGCATGGCGTTTGAGTTCCTTAATTGCTATTATTGAGGAGAACGGACGCTTGTACGGCCGTTCATTAACCATGGCATCATAAGCATCGGCTACAGCCAAGATCCTGGCTGCCAGTGGTATTTCTTCGCCGACTAGCCCCCGAGGATAACCTTGACCATCCCAACGCTCATGGTGGGCTAAAATGTATTCCGCTATCGAGGCTAGTTCAGGGGAGGTTATGGCTATCCGATAGCCGATTTCCGTATGGCGCTTCATTATCTCCCATTCTTCTGCTGAAAGTTTGCCAGGTTTATTGATAATATCATCAGGAATGGCAATCTTGCCGATATCATGTAAAGTAGCCAATAGATCCAGATCATCCAGGGAGACAGATGAGAATTCCATCTCCTGTGCTAACCGTCTAACCAAGATTCGTAATCGCTCTGTATGTTCTTCGGTTTCATTGCTTCTTTCCCGCAACATCCGCTGCAAAGATTGGATGCTAAAACTACGTGCACTGTCGGCTTCAAGCATTTTCCGCCGATACATTCTCGTTTCCGCTTCTTGGAGAACTTCAAAAATACTCTGCTCCGGAGTGGTCTTGGTAGCCAACCCCAAAGAGATGCTCGGCGGGATTGGCTGAAAAGATGATTTTTCGCATTTCTCTTTGATGCGTTCAGCAACCAAAAGCGCCCCAGTTTCATCAACGCTGGGGAGCAAAACGACGAACTCATCCCCACCTACTCTGGCAACAACGTCATCTGAGCGACAAGCTTGTTGCAAAATCCGGGCCATCTCGACCAAGAGCTTGTCTCCGGTTTTATGACCAAAGGCATCATTCGCAATCTTGAGCCCGTTCATATCTCCCATGATAATACTATAGGGAACTTCATCGGGCCGAATACGCTCTAACACATTGTCAAGATGGGCTCGGTTATATAAACCCGTCAGTTTATCCTGAAATCCAAGGCGACGAATTTCATTTTGCGCCTGGATGCGCTCGGTGATATCGCGGATAATACTGATTATGGCTTTCTGCCCGGCCACGTCAATACCGCAAGCCGAAACTTCTACCGGGAAGGTGGTGCCGTCCTTGCGTCGATGGGTAGTCTCCACCTCTATTCCATTGTGATAGGCTTCGAACATCTGCTGGCGGTGACTTTCTTCGGTCCCAGGAAGCCGCAGATCATCAATGGAAAGGGCAAGAAGTTCACTACGAGTGTAGCCGTACGCCTGTACTGCCGCTTCATTGGCATCTAAAATCTGGCCATCCATACTGATAAACAAGAAGATGTCCCGCGCTTGGTGGAATAGTTGGCGGTAGTTTTTCAGCTCTTCTTCATTCTGTTTGCGCTCTGTCAAATCGATTAGGGAGGCAACACTCTGCAAAGTGCCCGGAATCATTGAGACAGTAATTAATGCTACCCTTGTCCTGCCATGACGATCGATAATATGGCATTCATAATGCGTCGGAACTGCGTCTGGGTACAGCCGTCTGGTGAAATGATAATTCCGCATTAATTCCTGGTCTTCTTCGGCTAAAATTGTGTCTAATGGCTTTCCTACCACATCCTGTTCACTGTAACCAAATAGTTTTTTGAACTCACTGTTGGTGGCGGAAATAGTAAAATCATTTTTGATGATAATCATCGCTGTGCCGGTGTGTTCAAAGATTGCGCGATAACGGTCCTCCGCCAACTCCAAATTAAGTGCGATCGATTTACGATAAAAACGGACCAGAAAAACAGCAACGATCGCGGTAATAACTATATCCATCACCAATAAGAACGTAAAAGCTATACTATTATGATTAAGCCAGTAAACGCTAAGATGAAGAAAGGCAGATATTAATACTAAGAGCAAACCCCTGATCACGTCTGTACGGACCGCAAACCAATATTTCATGCCTGCTTTCCAAACCTTTCATTTTTATAAGAGCTAAACCAAAATCCGATTATAAGCAGGGCACTGCAACTCTTGGAGAGCTATCAACGATACTAGCGCTCTAACAACGTCGGCATCGAATTTGTTCTTATTTTTCAGCTCAGCCAATGCTGCTTCTGTGGTTAATGCCTCCCGATAGGGGCGCGGAGAAGTCATTGCTGAATAAACATCGGCTACAGCCACAATCCGACTAAATTGATCGATTTCCTCACCGCTAAGCCCAGCTGGGTAGCCTGATCCATCGAGTCTTTCATGATGACGTCGAATCACATTCAGGGTAATATCCCCACAACCACAAGCTTCCGCGATGGCGACACCCGCAGCTACGTGCAACTTCATGGCATCATATTCGCCAAAAGATAGATCTATCGGCTTACTAATTATCTCTATCGGAATTGCAATTTTGCCTAGATCATGAAGCAAACCGGCCAACGACAACTCATCTAAAACTTCATCGTCGATGCACAACTGAATTCCAATTGAACGGCTCAAATGCGCAACCTTTTTACAATGGATTGCAGTAACCAGATCAAACCGTTTAAGGATATCTAACATCCAGCTAGAGGCGACTACCTTATCTTGCATCTCCACCCCCCGATCTTTGGCTACTTTTTTTGAATAAAAAAGACTACAATTATATCTTCTGGCTTGAGAGGAAAAACTGTAGCCCTACTGAGAAGCGCGACATAATTCGATCTTTCAGTCTGACTTGTTATTATACTATTAACACTTTGTTATTTCGAACCAAATAAGCAATTTCCTCCCATTTTAATGAAAAACCAGCTAAATTCGGGATATTTGTCATATTTTGCATTTTTTTATGCACCTAGCGCATCAGCATTTTGTTCCAGCAAAGAAAGAAAAATAGATACTACGGTGGGATCAAACTGCGTACCCGAATGGCGCTTAAGTTCTCTAATCGCCATTTCTATGGTAAATGCAGATTTGTACGGCCGTTCATTGACCATGACATCATACGCATCAACCACGGCCAGAATCCTAGCAGCCAGTGGTATCTCTTTGCCAGCAAGCCCCCGAGGATAACCTTGACCATCCCAACGCTCATGGTGCGCCAAAATATATTCCGCTATCGGAGCTAGTTCAGGCGATGTTTTGGCTATTCGGTAACCAATCTCACAATGACGCTTCATAATCTCCCATTCCTCATCTGTAAGCTCCCCAGCCTTATTTAGGATATCATCCGGAATAGGGATCTTCCCAATATCATGCAAAACAGCCAATAAGTCTAACTCATCCTGCAAAACAGATGAAAGCTGCATTTCCTGTGCTAATTTTCTAACCAATACTCGTAGTCGTTCTGTATGTTCTTCTGTCTCGGTGCTTTTCTCGTGTAACGTCCGCTGCAAAGATTGAATACTAAAACTGCGTGCACTGTCGGCTTCAAGCAACTTCCGCCGATACATTCTCGTTTCCGCTTTTTGCAGAATTTCAAAAATATCCTGATCAAAAGTTGTCTTGGTGGCCAAACCCAAAGAGATGCTTGGCTGAATAGGTTGGAAAGTAGATTCTTCACATTTCTTTTTAATCCGTTTGCCTACTGAGAAAGCTGTTTTCTCATCTGCTCCAGGAAGCACGATGACAAACTCATCTCCCCCGGTTCGGACAATGATGTCATTTGCTCGGCAAACTTGGCGCAGAATTTTGGCCATTTCAATTAATAGCTGATCCCCCGCCTTATGGCCAAAAGCGTCATTGGAAACTTTTAAGCCATTCATATCCCCCATGAGAATACTACAGGGGGCCACATTTTTGAGATCGCCAGATAATTGTTTCTCAAGGTAGGCCCAGTTATAAAGGCCGGTAAGTTTATCATGAAAACTGAGATAATTGATCTCCTCTTGTGCCTGTTTGCGTTCACTAATGTTGCGCACGATGCTTAGTAGGGCTGTCTCACCGCCGACCATAACCCGGCGTGAACTCACCTCTACTGGAAAAGTACTACCATCCTTGCGAAGGTGAACAGTCTCCATCACGATTCCAGTCTCAAACGCCTGCTGCATCTGTTGTCGGTGAATCTCTACTGTACTTGGTTCCCGTAAATTCTTGATGTTTAAGCTCAATAATTCTTCACGGGAATACCCATATTCATTGCAAGCAGCTTGATTCACCTCTAAAATCTGGCCATCCATCCGGATAAAAAGTATTATATCTTGCGCCTGCTGCAATAGTTGGCGATAGTTTTCCAACCCTTCCTCTGCCTTCTTGCGTTCAGTGATGTCCTTAATACTTGCCACCATGCCCATAAAGGAGCCTTCAGCATCATGCAACGGAGCTGAGGAGATTAGAGTATGACGGCTAACTCCATCAATTCCGGTAATCTCCATTTCACGTTCAACCGCAGAGGCTCCACTGGCCACCATTTTCAAAGTACAGCCTAAGGTCTGACATTCTGGCGCCCTTAATAATTCATAACATTTACGTCCAACCAAATCAGATTGGCTGATACCAACCCATTTGGCAAGCTTCTCATTAGCATTTAAGATAGTAAATTCGGGAGAAATGACAACTAACCCATCGGGCACAGAGCGAAACAACTGCTGCAGTTGTGAATAGGCCGCCTGCAGGTGACTCTTTGCCTGCTGACAGTCGGTCAGATCACACAAAATCACAATAGTACCGGAAAACTTACCACTAACATCTGCCATGCGGCTCATTTTTATTTCATAATGACGGGTACCAGCAGTAGTCTCCAGATCCATCTGGTATTTTACGCTAGCATGACCGGCTGACTTAAATTCGGTTATCGCCGAATACAACCAATCAGGCAGACCAACACAATCTTGTGTTAGGGTAGCATCCCCTCTATTCTCTAAAAACTCCCTGGCAGCCTGATTCATCCAGCGAAGTTGGTTAGCCGAATCAAGATACATTACCGGTTTGGGAACGCTTTCGAAAATAGTGAGAAACCGATTTTTCTCAATTGTCAATTCCCTATTTTGATCCTGCATTTCTTGGACAATAGAATCTCTATCAGTATCCGCCAAGGCGGTAAGGATTTCAACTTCAAGATAATCAAAGTATATCTCCACTGCGGATAAACTTTGCAGCTGACTCCCGCCATCAGCCGAACCCCTGCATACTAGTTCCCGATAACCCTGACGGCAAGTCTTAAGTAGACCGATAAAGTCAGATAAATAAACCCCTCTTTTCTGATGTAGATGAGCCTCTTCCACGGCAAAATCACAGACCATATCGCCTGAACCGATGCCTTTTCCATATAGAAAAGAAATCAACTGTTTCGACAATCCCCTTACCATCATCCGCCAGACTTCTTCTGATGTCGAAGAATACTGGATATAACCGTCGTCTTGAGCTAATTGAATGATTCGCTGAAGTAACCAGTCCTCGTTACAAATAACCAAGTCTTTGAGCCTTTCCATCAGTAGCCGCACTCCCCACGTAAAAAATCGGTCCCACTATCAAGGGACCGATTTAATCACTAAGCCTTATATCTTATCATGACCTAAAATCGGCAAATTTCTCATCGTCCTTCTGCCTGAAAAGCAGTAACGCCCTTAAAACTATATTAACAGTAAATTACCTTAGCTATAACCCCATAACATCCTGCGGGACATATGTCACATTTTATAACCTTATACATTTATTTATAAGTTTTTCTATGTTGATTATTTTACCAAGTTGATTGTATATGCAGCAGTGCTCCGATCGTCAAAATCAGAAAGTGCGATGCGCAAATTTGCTGCAGAGCCCCTAGATCTAAAATAGACACATCAAGGAATAGATTAGTTTGCCTTAATAATTGGTTTTCTATCCCTGCATGCTTTCGCATACGGTTTGTGGTTGATTAATTGATGCGATATGATACATTTGGCAACCGGGGGTGAGAACATGTCTATCGGTGATCGCATTAAACTAGCTCAAGTTCCATATCTGTGAACCTGGAGAGCAAATTCCTCCTGAGGTACCTTCGCGCATGGATTGGCTTACTTTAAAGGGCATCGCCGAAGGTCACAAACCCCTTGACCGTTTCCTATCGTAATCATGTTTCCTCTTTCTGATAATCGTTCTTAGCTCGCAAAAGATGGCAGTCCAGTCCTCAAACCTGTGTAGTAATAGGCGATTTGGACAGGCTAGTTATTGGAGAGAATAATAACTAACGCACAATAGGTGGAGCATAAAAGTATGTTTAACAATAAATTTCTCATATTTATTATAGCTGCAGCGCTAGCAGTTGTAGCGATCATGATGATTCCTGATCCGCAGAACGAACTTGTCTATACCAACAAACAATTTGGTTTTACCTTTAGACTTCCAGAATCATGGCGGGGTTACTCGATCATCACCGACCGATGGGAGGGCATCCCGATTGGCGGCTCAGAAATCATTGAAAGCGGCCCCCTACTATCCATTAGACATCCCCTTTGGACCAGCGAAAAGCCCCGGCAAGATATACCGATAATGGTGTTTACCATAGAACAATGGGACTCGCTGCAGCGAGAGGAATTTCACATTGGAGCTGCTCCGATCGGCCCCCGAGAGCTTGGACGCAATAATAGTTACGTTTTCGCGCTGCCGGCTCGCTATAATTTTGCCTTTCCTGAAGGCTATGAAGAAGTCGACCAAATCATCGAAAGCAACCCCCTGCAGACATCTGAAAAATGACGAAGAGTGGTATTAAAGTGAATTTTAATGAGCTGCTGCCGATACGGGC
>Ga0265293_10011127_pt1 | contig 12341 bp, 10 predicted proteins | sample Munlanlewell138R_FD_192505 | JGI IMG/M metagenome (GOLD analysis project Ga0265293, IMG submission 192505) | Leachate microbial communities from a municipal landfill in Southern Ontario, Canada - Leachate well 138R | ecosystem: Engineered > Solid waste > Landfill > Unclassified | place: Canada... | reverse complement strand
CCAACAGCGCATAGGTTGCATGATCGAGTGAGCGCATCGCTGCAAGGGCATTGCGTTCGATACAGGGGATCTGGACCAGGCCCCGCATCGGGTCGCAGGTGAGGCCCAAATGGTGCTCAAGCCCCATCTCGGCGGCATACTCGACTTGGAAGATCGACCCACCCCACAGTTGGGCAGCAGCCGCTCCCGCCATCGCACAGGCAACCCCCACCTCCCCTTGGCACCCTACCTCCGCGCCGCTGATGGAGCCGTTGCTCTTCACCAGATTGCCGATGAGGCCGGCGGTGAGGAGGGCACGGATGATCTTGACCTTGGCCACCTTCTCGTGAGCCGCAAAGTAGTGCAGCACCCCTGGCAGTACCCCCGAAGCGCCGCAGGTCGGGGCGGTGACGATCTTGGCACCGGCAGCGTTCTCCTCACTGACGGCCAGCGCATAGCAGAGCGGGAGGGCCGATTGTCCCATGGACTGTGCCTTGGCATAGTACTGGCTTGCCTTGCGGGCGAGCTTCAATCCGCCGGGGAGCACTCCCTCACCACACAGCCCCCGTGCCACCGCCTCCTCCATGACCGCCCACACCTCTTCGATGTAGGCGAGGATCGGTTCTCCCTCCCACTCGAGGACGAACTCCCACAGCTGCATCCCCTCATGTGCACAGTAGTCGAGGATCTGCTTCATCTTGGCAAAGTGGGGAGGATAGGGGTGGGAAGAGGGATCTTCAGCCTCGCCTTCGATGACGATCTTGCCGCCCCCCACACTGTAGTAGGCTTGCTCGATCCCGTCATCGCTCTTCTTGATGACCAGGGTATTGGGATGGGCCTTCTTCTCCTCGTCGGGATACCAGTAGATCTCCACCTCCTTGGCATGGGAAGCGAACACCTCCCTGATCGCCTTGTCGGTGAGGTGCCCCTTGCCGGTGGAGGCAAGGCTGCCGTACAGCGACACCTCATAGTGTGGTGCCGAGGGGTGCAGCGCCAAGAAGTGTTCGGCTGCGTTGCGCGGTCCCATCGTATGGCTTGATGATGGACCATGTCCGATCCGGTAGAGCTCCCTGATTGATTCCATACCTCTACTGTAGAGAGATTTGGAGCAAATGTGAAGATGGACCTACCACTTGGGTGCAGCGCTGATTCCAGCTACCCAGTGCCGATCGACAAGATCTGCATAGAGGGTGAGGCAGAGTGCGTGCTCCTTGTTGATCCAGCGCTGGATCCCCCCGCCGACTGCGAGGGTGATCTCGTCATCCCACAGGGCAAAGAAGGAGGTACCGGTGATCAATTCGCTGACCCATAGGCCGGCAGGAAGGTCACAGAGCGTCACTTCCAGTCGATCGAGATACCTGATATCGTGGGCTTGGAGTGATCCCTCGAGGAGGGAGAGGACCACGTGCTGCTGGTCGATGAGCGCCGCATCCCCAACGGCGTCAAAGAGTGCCTTGGCGCGGATGGTCTCAAAGGCTTGGTTGTTGAGTGCCCAGCTCTCCACCAAGAGGTCGGCAAGCGCCCCCTTCCCCTGGGTCAATACCACCGGCTCCTTCGAGCCCGGTTCATGATAGCCACCCCAGGGGGCCAGCGATGAGAGCGGATAGGCGCAGATGATGGTGGGCCGGTCGCGCCTGACGGTGATGACCGTCCGGTTCTCGTCACTGGTCAGGTGTATCCGCCTCACCGTCGTTCCATCGGTGTAGACGAGGGTCTTCCACGGCATCTTGTGCAGGACCTCCCTCCACGGGTGTCCTTCGTCGATGGTGACGACAATCTGCTGTTCGGTCAGCGGGTTCACCTCACAGCCGGCCAACAGCAGCAGAGAGCAGAGCAGCAACAGGTATCTCACACCCCCATAGGAGGATCGATGCTAGCGTTGCTTCAATGTTGCACGCCACTGTGAAAAGAGCTCTCTCACCCCCTCATCACGGTAGTCGGCGTAGGTCCACTGTAAGGGGACGAAGGAGCCTGCCGACCAGATGAGGGTGAGGTCACCCCAGATGCCATCGGCCAGTGCGATGCGATGGGCCCGACCCTTGGCGGTGGCCAACACCAGGTTGGTCAGGCTGAGCATGCCGGGGTCGAGGTTCACCTCGCGTCCCCCCGCATCGTTGAGGAACCGCTGTTCCAGGGCATTGGTCTCTCCCTTGATGGCGGCAAGAAGCGAAGGGTCGACCGTGGCCTCGAAGGCCACCCAGAGGCGCAGTGGGCGACCTCCCATCTCCCGGTCGTAGTAGTCACTCTCATTGAAGGCTCGGATGGTGCTGGCACAGAGCATCGGGCCGTAGCGGTGTTCAAGCTCGGTGAGGAGTGCACCCAAGAGTGCACGCCGGGCGATCAGGATCCCTACAACCAGACGACTTGGTGGAAAGGTCTGAGCCGTCGCCATCTCAGAGGGTTGAGGTGTAGGTCCCCAGGACCCGCACCGATTTGCAGATCGACTCGAGCTCGTCGAAGGCGACTTCAAAGGCCCCCTCATCACCCAGTTCGGTCTCGACGAAGAAGGAGTACTCCCACGGCTTTCCGGCGATGGGGCGGCTCTCCAGCTTCTTCATGTTGAGCCCATGCTTGGTCAGCACCAAGAGCGCCTCAAAGAGCGATCCGGGGCGGTCGGAGACGGTGAAGACCAGCGAGGCACGGTTCACTGGTGCGCTGCTGCGCACCGCCGGGGCATTCTCCTCACGGCTGATGACGTAGAAGCGGGTGTAGTTGCGGGGGTTGGATTCGATGCCTTCATCAAGGATCTCCATCTGGTAGACCTTCGCTGCCGTTACGCCGGCGATCGCTGCCTTGGTGGGGTCGCCGCTCTCCTTGACGAAGCCCACGGCTCCGGCGGTGTCGAAGAAGGAGACCGGCTGGGCGTGGGAGAGGGTACTTGCCAAGTACTCGGTGCATTGGGCAAGGCCCTGGGGGTGGGAGTAGACTTCGCGGATCTCCTCGATTTTGGAGCCGGGAAGGCCGATGAGGTTGTGGATGATCCTGATCTGCTGTTCGCCCACCACCTCGATGGCCCGATGGCGGTCCAAGAGGTCGAGGTTCTCCAAGATGGTGCCCCCGAGGGTGTTCTCCACCGGAATCATGCCGTAGAGAGCGCGCCCATCGAGCACCGCATCGAAGGTGGCTTGGAAGGTCTTGCAGGGCAACACCTCACACTCCTCTCCGAAGGCGCGGCGGATGGCCAGTTCGCTGTAGGCACCGCGCTCGCCCTGGAAGGAGACAATGAGGTGATCGGCCGCTGGCGCGACCCCCTCCTCTCTGCCCTTGGTCGGCATCGTGATACGGGGGATTCGCTCCAGAGACCTGCCAACGACCTGGCTGAGGGCCTGCAGGTCGCGCATCAGTTTCTCAAACTGGGCGGGATAGAGGGACTGTGGCCCATCGCTGAGTGCTTTTTCAGGGTGGTTGTGCACCTCTACCATGAGGCCGGAGGCACCGCTTGCCACCAGGGCCAGACTCATCGGGCTGACCATCTCCCTCAATCCAGTGGCATGGCTGGGATCGCCGATGACCGGCAGGTGGGTCATCTTCTGTACCACCGGGATGGCGGAGATGTCGAGCGTGTTGCGGGTGGCCCGCTCATAGGTGCGGATGCCCCGCTCGCAGAGCACCACCTGATCGGTGCCGCTCGCCATGAGGTACTCGGCGGCCATGAGCCACTCCTCGATGGTGGCGCAGAGGCCGCGCTTGAGGAGCACCGGCATACCGGTCTTGCCCACCGCCTTCAGGAGCTCGAAGTTCTGCATGTTGCGTGCCCCGACCTGGAACATATCGATGTAGCGTGCCATGAGGGGGACATCGGAGGGGTTCACCACCTCGCTGGTGGTGGGCATGCCGTACGCCTCCCCCGCTTCCTTGAGGTAGCGCAGCCCCTCCTCTCCAAGACCTTGGAAGGAGTAGGGGCTGGTGCGGGGTTTGAAGGCGCCGCCGCGCAGGATCACCGCCCCCGCCTCGCGCACCGAGGCAGCGATCTCCATGATCTGGTCGCGGCTCTCGACCGCACAGGGACCGGCGATGATGGCAATCCGTCCGCCACCGATCTTCACCCTGCCGACGGTGACGATGGTATCCTCTTTTTTCAATTCCCGACTTGCAAGCTTGAAGGGCTTGGAGATGGGGATGACGCTGGCCACCCCGTCGAGCATCTCGACCTCCCTGAGGTCGATGGCGGGGCGGCCCACCGCCCCAAAGACGGTCTCCTCGCTGCCTACAATCTCCTTGATGGTATACCCGCGTTCGGAGAGGAGGGTGCGAATCGCATCCTTCTGCTTGTCGGTGATCTGTTTCTGCAGTACGACTATCATAGTTCAGACGCTAAAGAGTCGTACATAAAAGGTCAAGGTCTCAGGTTGAGATGGCCTGGTGGTGGCTGCGGTGTCGCTCCCTGGTGTGTATCAGCAATATCTTGCTTCATAGGTATGATTAATCACTTAGAGGCTAAATTTGGGTTAGATTTCTTAGTATGAGGCAACCACCTCACCCAAGCACGGTCCCATGAGCCGGTCTTGCCATTTCTCACTGCCTGTGGTAGATGGTCATCCATGATGGATGAACAGTACTGGGATGATCTCTTTGCGCGGTTTCAACTGGCAATCGCAGGCGAGAAGCGGAGCCTGCCCTCGGTGAGCCTCATCGCCGAGGAGCGGGAAGAACCCTACCATGTCCTGCTCTCCACCCTCATCTCGCTCAGGACCAAGGATGAGGTCACCCTCGCCGCCAGCAGGCGCCTCTTCGACCTAGCTGCAGACCCCTATGCAATGGTACTCAAGAGTGAAGAGGAGATCGCTGCGGCGATCTATCCGGCGGGATTCTACAAGACCAAGGCGCGAAACATCCGCCTCATCAGTGAACTGCTCATCGAGCGCTTCGACGGCAAGGTCCCTTCCAGTCGAGCGGAGCTGCTGAGCCTTCCTGGCGTGGGTATCAAGACAGCCAACCTGACGCTGAACCTCGGCTTCGGCATCGAGGCGATCTGTGTGGACTGCCACGTCCATCAAATCGCCAATCGTCTGGGGTGGATCGAGACAAAGAATCCCGAGCAGAGCGAGGTCGAGTTGATGAAGATCATGCCAAGGCGCTTCTGGATCCCACTCAATGAACTCTTGGTCCGATTCGGCCAGGTCATCTGTACGCCGGTAAGCCCGTTCTGCTCCAAATGCCCCGAACGTGAGCGCTGTTTGAGAGTCGGGGTGACCAAGAGTCGTTAGTAGCAGGCACTCACCACACGGGCCACGCTCTCCGCCTTGCCCAGTGTATAGAAGTGCACGCCGGGGACCTTTGCATCCAAGAGTTCCCTGGTTTGCCTGATGCACCAGGCGACCCCTACCTCACGGATCTCGGCCACTGATGATGCACGACCAAGCTGCTCCACCAAATCCGGGGGAAAGTCGACATGGAAGGTCTGCGGGATCGTGGCCAGGTCGCGTCTGCTGCCGATGGGCTTGAGGCCGGGGATGATCGGGACGGTGATGCCCGCCTTTCGGCACTGCTCGACGAAGCGAAAGTACACCTGGTTGTCGAAGAACATCTGCGTGACGATATAGTGTGCCCCACACTCCACCTTCTTCTTGAGCATGGCAATGTCGAACTCGAGGTTGGGTGCCTCGCCGTGCTTCTCGGGGTAGCCGGCCACCCCGATGCAGAAGTTGGTCTGCTGGGCATTCTTCAACGCCGGGTCGAGGTAGATCCCCACATTGAGGTCGACGATCTGGCGGACGAGCTGGTTGGAGTAGGTATGCCCGCCGCTGGTGGGAACAAAGCGTTTGGTGCCGGCAGGCGGGTCTCCCCTCAAGGCGAGCACATTTTCCAGACCGAGGAAGTGGAGCTCCACCAGATCGTCTTCGATCTGGTCTGCGGTCGAACCGCCACAGATGAGGTGGGTGACCACCGGGATGGCGAAGGTGTATTGGATCAGGGCGGAGAGGGCCAGCGTCCCCGGGCGCTTGCGTACCGTCTTGCGCTCCAAGAGCCCATCGGGCCGCTCGATGTAGACCACCTCCTCCTGGTGGTTGGTCACATTGATGTACGCCGGACTGAACTGGCTGAGGGTGCGTACCGTCTCCAAGATCGTCTGGGCATTCCCCCCCTTCAAGGGAGGGACCAGCTCAAAGGTGAACAGGGGCTTCTTCGCCTCAGCAAGGATATCACATACACGCATGGCTCAGTATCCCATACCTTGGATACGGGAGGCAAGCTCGTCGAGGTTCACACCCTTTCTTCCCGCGTACAACTCCAATTGGAGCTGCGAGACCTTGCCGATGGTGAAGTATTGTAGATCCTCGCCACCGAGCAGCATCCCACACACCGAGGAGGGTGGATCCATCGCCCAACTCTCCGTCAAGCGCACCCCGATCCGACTCGTGGCATCCAACAGGGCAAAGAGCGTTGCCTTCTCACTGTGGTCGCTCCAGATCGGATACCCGGGAGCTGGCCGGATCCAAGTGGGAAAGACCGCCCCCCACTTCTCCTGGAGCAGCCGTTCAGCCGTACCGGCGAGGACTTCGGCAAGGCGATCGGCCAAGAGGCGCAGAGCGAGCGCCTCCATGAGCTCGCCAGCGCCTTCGGCCCGTTCAATGAGGGGAGCGAGGGCGAGCGAGGAGGTGGCGACAAAGAGGCCGATGGTATCCTCACCGGCGATATAGTCGGCAAGACATCTGCCGGTTCTCTCGTTGCGCAGGAAGTACAGCGCCTCTTGACCGACCTGCACACAGAGGCGGTCGCTCTGGGCGTGGTGGAGGCCATAGACGATGCGGCTACCCGCCTCGAAGGCGGCAGTCACATCGTCACGCGCCAACAACTCTGTTGCCTGGGCGATGAGCTCTTCAGCCTGACTGCTGCCGGCGGGTACCTTCCAGGCGTTGCAATACTGCTTCCAACCGATGTGTGCCACCAAGCTTGGGAGCGAAAAGTGCCCAGCTGTCCAGACGCCGTACTCGTTGGCCTTCGAGCCGTGTGTGCGGTGGACCGTCTTCGAGAGTGCCTCCTCGTAGCTTCCAGAAGTGGCCGGGGCGCTGGGGTGTTGCTCGCGCAGCAGCCGGTATCGCTCTTCGATCTCTGATGCATAGTGCGAGCCCTGCTCGGAGAGCACTCGATTGGCAGCAACCGCCATTGCAGAGGCATCGGGGGTTTGGATGATGCTCCTGCTGTACAGTGGGTCGAGCTTGATTGCCGTATGGAGCTCGCTGGTCGTCGCCCCACCGACGAAGATCGGGATGGTACAACCCGCCTCTTCAAAGCATTTGATGACCTCCTCCATCTGCACAAGCGATGGGGTGATCAAACCAGAGAGGCCGACCAAGTCAGCGCTGTGCCGCTGGGCTGCCTCAAGGATTGTCTCGGCCTCCACCATGACCCCGAGGTCGATGACCGTGAAGTCGTTGCACTCCAAGATCAAGGAGACGATGTTCTTGCCGATGTCGTGCACATCACCCTTGACGGTTGCCATGACGGCGATACGCTTCTTTTGATGGCCTGTTACAGCGCTATTCTGCTCCAAATATGCGCTGATACGGGGTTGGAGAGCATCGACGGCAATCTTCATCACCCGCGCACTCTTCACCACCTGTGGCAAGAAGAGTGCCCCCTCCCCAAAGAGTCGGCCCACCTCCCGCATCCCATCCATCAAGGGACCCTCGACGAGGGCGATGGGATTCTCGTCCCTCAAGAGAGCGAGATCCTCACAGATTCCCTGCTGCTCTCCACGCTCTATGGCACGCCTCAGCCGCTCTTTGGGATCGTCACTGACCAGCTCTTTTGGTCTGAGTGGAGAGACTGCCTCCCCTTGCATTTGCATCGCCAAGGCGATGAGGGCCGACGATGCGTGTTCACTCGGCGTGAGCAGCGCCTCGTCGATGATCGTTCTCGTCTCTTCATCAAGGGTGTCGCCCGTACTGAGGGAGGCGGGGTTTACGATGGCAAGGTTGAGGGCTGCATGGGCGAGAAAGCGCGCGTGCATCGCCTCCCGGATGGCGTCGTTGCCCCGAAAGGAGAAGGAGAGGTTTGAGATGCCCCCGCTGGTCGAGACGGAGGGAAACCTCCGCCGGATCTCCTTGGTCGCCTCGATGAAGGCGCGGGCGTAGAGGTCGTGTTCAGCGACGCCGGTGGCGATGGTCAGCACGTTGGCATCGAAGATGATATCCTCATCCCGGATACCGATGGCGTGCAAGAGCGCATAGCTGCGCTCAGCCACCGCCATTTTGCGCTCATAGGTGTCGGCTTGCCCCTGTTCATCGAAGAGCATGACCACCATTGCATGGCCGAATCGAGCAATCTCCGTTGCATGGGAGAGGAAGAGATCCTCACCCTCCTTGAGGCTGATGGAGTTGACCACCCCCCTGCCCTGTACCTCACGCATCCCCGCTTCGATGACCTGCCAATCGGAGGAGTCGATCATGACCGGCAGTCGGCTGGCGGCCGGCTCACTGCCCAGGTGGCGCAGGAACGTACGCATACTCGCTGTAGCATCCAACAGCGATGCATCCATGCAGACGTCGATCATCTGCGCTCCAGCTGCAACCTGCTCCCTGGCCACCAGGACCGCCTCGTCCCACTTCTCTTGTCGAATGAGGCGGGCAAACTTGCGCGAGCCGGCCACATTGGTCCGCTCACCGACGAGGATGGGCCCTCCATCGCCCTGATAGTGCACATCAAGGCCGCTGTAGGCGCTTGTTGACCTCCGCTCTGGCTTCTGGTGGACTCGACTCTCTGCCAACACCTCCCTCAGTGCCGTGATGTGGGCCGGCGTGGTGCCGCAGCACCCCCCGACGATGTTGAGCTTGCCTTCTCTCAAGAGGGGCCGGAGGGTCTCTGCCATCGCCTCCGGGCTCAGAGAGTAGTGCCCATTCGTATCGGGAAAGCCGGCATTGGAGTGGGCGCTGACAAAGAATGGGCTGGTCTGGCTCATCTCATCGATGAGGTCAATCATCTCTGCAGGTCCGGTTGAACAGTTAAGGCCAAGGCTGAACAGTGGAAATGGAGCCATCGTCTCAATGAACGCTGCCAGGCTTTGGCCGCTGAGGGTTCGCCGGCTTGCATCGCTGAAGGTGACGCTGACCATGATGGGCAGCTGGACACCAAGCTGCTCCATCGCATCGAGGGATGCGATGATTGCGCTCTTTGCCACCAGGGTATCGAAGACCGTCTCGATGAGGATGACATCGACTGCGCCTTCGATGAGGAGGCGTGCCTGCTCGAGGTAGGATCCATGAAAGTCGGCAAAGTCAACGCGGCGGTAAGCCGGATCATCGAGGGTGGAGGCGAGGGAGAGGGCGTGGTTGGTCGGCCCCATGACCCCAGCGACGAAGGTGTGGTCTCTCGCCTCATCCCGTGCGATTTGGCAGGCGCGACGGTTGATGAGTGCCACCTGCTCCTCAAGGCCATACTCGGCAAGGTTGATGCGGTTTGCACAAAAAGTATTGGTCTCGATGATATCGGCTCCCGCTTCGATGTAAGAGCGGTGGATGTCGGCGATGATCTCGGGGTGGGTCAGGTTGAGGATCTCGCTTGAGCCTTCGGCCGTGATGTGCTGCCATCGGTACGCCTCCTTAGGGAGGTTGCAGCGTTGGATCATCGTGCCCATCGCTCCATCGAGGAGCAGGACCCGCTCCTGTAGCAGTGTTGTGATGGCCCTCATAGGTGGCGCACCTCCAAACTCCCCCCGATGGCCACCGTATCGCCGATGGCGATGACAGCCCCGATCACGCCCGTTTCGGCGGTGAGGGCTTCACAGAGGGGCTGGGCATCGTCGTTGCACTGTACCCGGTTGCAGTAGGAGGTGGCCAGCGCATCGGCGAGGGCGGCGTCGAGGGCGGCGACCATCACGGCATCGGCCCGGCCGAAGGAGAGGGAGTGGCCCATCGTCGCCGAGGAGGTGGCGATGCCGATCTCCCCGTTGGCCATCAGAGCAAGCTTGTTGGAAAAGGGACTGGATGGAGCGAGGAGCTTGACGGGCAGGGGTGCTTTGAGGAAGAGGTAGAGGTCCCCGCCATTCTCGATGACCAGCTCGGTGAGGGGATAGGCGGAGCGCAAGTGACGGCCCAGCTCCTGGGCGATGGCCCCGGCCACTGCGGCCATCGGGCCGACGTTGGCCTGTTCGGCACTGGCGAGCATCGAAGCGAGCAGCGGGGAGCGCTCCTCATGCTGGAAGAGCGGGACCAGCGTCGTCAGGAGCCGGTGGTCGGGGTAGTCGAGGATCTCCTGGCGGAGGCGACGAAGCTTTTTGAGGGCACACTGCTCGATGGCCGACACTTCCACCGCTCCCTGATAGCCAATGTAGAGGTCGCTCTCCCCCACCGCCAAGGAGAGGGAGGTAAAGCGTCCGCCCCCCATATTGGTGCGGTAGGCCCTGCGCTGGTACACCCTCAAGCCCCCCGTTCGTCGCTGACCGAAAAGAGACGCAGTGGGCAGGCCTGCACGCACAGGCCACAGACAACGCACAATGATGCATCGAAGAACAACCTTGCCTCCTCGTCGAGGCTGAGGGCCTTTGGAGAGCAGACTGCGGTACAGGCACCGCAGTCGATGCACGCATCCTCGAGGAAGATCAGCTCCTTGACCATCTCGCTGACGATGATACCGATCTCGTTGAGGTAGGCTACACTCTCCTCGAGGGCCTCTTGGCTGCCGCTGAGCTCGACGATCAGCTTGCCACCGCGCCCGCTGGCAACATCGGCGTTGAGGATATTGATGTCCACGTCATAGATCCGCACCAGCTTGCTGACGATCGGCTGTTCGACGAGGGTTGGACTGAACCTGAGGGCGTAGCGCTTTTTCATCGGATGCCTCCTTCTCGCGGGACGAGCGGTCGGACAAAGCTATCGGTAGGCAGCGACGCGACAGCTTCGGTGAGGAAGAACTGTTTCTCTTCGATCCACGCTTTGAGTAAACCGGCGATCTCCCTGGCCTTGGCGAGGGAGGAGAGCGGGGCGGTCTTCACCGGTCGCTCCCCGTCGAGGGTCACCGACCCGCTTGCCAGCTCGGCGTAGGTGACCGACCTGACCGGTGGGTGATCCTCTTTCCCAAAGTCGACGATCGAGGTCTTGATCCGGTCGTTGGTGATGGCCAAGTGGGCGGCCATCTCCTCGTCGAGGACCGGGATGGGGATACCGATGCCCACAAAGAGCGAGACGCCGTACTTTTCGTAGTAGGCGCTCTTGATGTACTCGGTGGACATCGCCTTGGCATCCCCGACCACGGCGAGGGTAGCCCCCCCGAGGGTGGGCACGCCGTCGGCGGTGCGATCACGGCGCGTGTTGTACTGTGTCCCGTTCCAGACCACATACCCGATCGTCCCACCGAGGAAAATCCGTGTGCCGAGGCCAATGGTCCGCAGGTACGGGTCGTTGAGCAGCGGGCTCAGCTCACCGCTGGTTGAGTAGGTCACATTGCTGAAGCGGGGCAGGAGGCTTCCCATGTAGGTGTATTTGATCTTGCCGGTCGAGTTGGTCGCCGCCGAGTAGTTCTGGTAGGCGTTGCGGGGATTGAAGAGGTAGAACTCGTTGACCGTCTCCTTGTTGATCCAAGTATCGACCTCCCGGGTGGGGTAGCAGTCCGTTCCCTTGCCGTGGGCCTGCAGGCGCACATCGTCGCCTCTGATGAGAGCCTCGATGACGTGGGCCCCGCCGTAGGTGGGGTCGAACTTCGACTCGGCGGTCGCCCCGATATAGGTATCCACCGCGGCAAGGCCTTCGTAGGCGCTCACCCCGTTGAGGCGGATCTCCTCCATCCTGATCGGTGGCGTCCAGTGGCCGAAGTTGATGATCGCCCCGCTGGAGCACATCGGAGCGAAGGTCGCCGTGGTAACGATGTCCACCTCCTCGGCCAACGTGGCAAGGTCCGTGGACCGGGCCATCTTGGAGAACTCCTCGGCGCTGACCACCACAACCGTTCCGCCTCTGATCTTTTCATTGATCTCTGCTACTGTCTTTGCCATGATCTCTCCTTCAGCTCCTCGATTGTCAAAACAGGGATGAGGTGGTAGGCGGGCACCTGGTAGGGGTGGCTCGCCAAGAGTGCTTCGACCACCGCTTCGGCCACCGCCTCTTCAACGGTCAATTCCAGGCGCCACTCCTCCTGACGAGTCAGCCCACCCTGCTCGCCGATATACGGCGTACTCCCCTCCAGGGGGCGGAACTGCCCTTCGCCGAGCAGCTGGAAGCAACAACGGTCATAGGAGGCAATCGTTCCCGCCCCTGCGGCAAAGAGCGCCTCCTTGACTGCTTCGAGGTGGGATGGTGGGATGTAGGTGACCAAGATGTACATCTTCTCTCTGCCTCGCATTCTTCGTATAGTGATGCCATGGTAAAGCTTATGGCCTTTCTGGGCAACCCGACCAGCCGATATTCAGCCACACGCCACAATGTGGG
>Ga0265293_10011126_pt1 | contig 12345 bp, 7 predicted proteins | sample Munlanlewell138R_FD_192505 | JGI IMG/M metagenome (GOLD analysis project Ga0265293, IMG submission 192505) | Leachate microbial communities from a municipal landfill in Southern Ontario, Canada - Leachate well 138R | ecosystem: Engineered > Solid waste > Landfill > Unclassified | place: Canada... | reverse complement strand
CCAGTGTTGGCGTGGGCTGTCACTCAGTGGCGGCAATCGGGGAACCGAGTCTGTTCTGTGGTGTACTCTGCGCGGGTTCCAGTGGCGCGAGTGATTGCGACCTATGCGAGTGGGTTCGGCTGCATGGAGGAGGACGAGGTGGTAATCCTCGGAGGGATAGATGAAGTCTCGTACTATCAGGAGATGAGCTGATGCGCGTAAACATTGACGCGGACCCCATGAACGCAGACTGGACCAAGCGAACTTGGGACGCTGGACTGCCCCGGAACCCACGTGCGCTGCGGCGGTGGCTGAAACGGCAGGGTATTACTCCAGAGCAGTTCCGGCGGAGTCCACTATACCGCTACAACGTGAAGCGGATGCCGTGGATCGAAGAGGCGCTGCGGGGCGCCGAGCACAGCTCTCTGCAAGTAGCCTTCGGGAAGCTGCGTCGTTAGACGCTTCCGCGAGGAGGTCAGAATGGTACACGACATCGATGCGGAGATGGGTCGCGGCCCTGTCTGGGTGTGTTTCGGCAAGGCTGTCGAGCGGCAACAGCCGGACTGGCCCGCGTGGCCCCGCGACGCGGATGAGTTGCAGGCTTGGCTCGACGCGAAGGGACTCCGCTTGGCGTTCGCCAAGGGCTGGCCCGGCGAACCCGAGCGACACGCCGAAGCAGCCAAGAGAGGTTGGCAGAAGCGGCAGAGATCAACGACGACGCGGCAGAGCCCGCCCGCACCAGATAGCCATCAACAACCCGAGCCTCAGCAACCCGAGCATGATACGAGTGTTGGTGTCCCTCTTCTGCGTGAAGCCCGGACGGGAATCACCCTGACGTTCCCGGGCGGTACTCCTACTGCCGCGGTCAGGCTGCTGTATGGGTTTTCCTTCAACCCCGTAAGTCGCCGCGAGAGACAGTGGTACGTTCGTCGGAGCCATATAAGCCCCGAGATGTTGAGCGCCTTGAAGCAGTGGGCGAGCGGTGATCCCTCAGCAGTGATAAGTCATGTCGCCAGAGAAGACGAGATACGTGAGGCACAGCGACAAGCGGAGGCCCGAGCGGCGCAACAAAGGGCACACGAGAGGCAGGTGCAGCGTGCGCAGGAGCGGGCGCAGCGCGCACAACGACGCGCTGAACACGAGGCTCGGGTGGCCGCGATGTCGCCAGAGGAGCGTGAGCGCTACGAAGCGGGCAAGGCCCGCCGGCGGGAGCGAGACCGCCGCCGACGCCAGCGCGACCGGTTTGTGCGCCGGTGGGTGGCCCACTCTCTGTACTGGGCCCCGCATCAAGATTCGCGCCGGTATGAATATGATACCGATCGCTACATTGACGACCTCGCTGAACATTGCGGGAGAGAAGCGGACTACGTTGTGGACAGGGTCGAGGCCGGGAGCCTGGACAGTGATATCGCCATAGACATCCTAGACGAGCTCCAAAGCGCACTGTCATCCATGGACCCATATGTGGATACTCGGATTGGCCAAGCGATGAGACCCGCCCGGGAACGACTCACAGGAAAGAAGGGCAGCCGGTACGAGGCCGTTGGGCGAGAGCTGGGGATGCCTGCAGACAGCCGGACAGTGGCACGGGTCGTGGCCGAAGAGATAAGCATGGAGGAGGCCCGAGAGATCGCCGATCGTATCAGGTACCGCCACGAATCCACAGACTACGAGGACCTGCTGCGCCAAGGCTACAGCAAGGAAGACGCTCGGGCGGCCATGCAGTACCGCCCAAGAAAGAAGCCCAACGCGCACAAGGCCATTGAAGGCGACATACGGCGTCGGGCAGAAGTCGTGCCCTCTAGGCACGATGAGACTCTACCACAAGCCGACCGCGGTGTCAAGTCTCGCTTTGTTGCGATCTTCAAGACGACACACCCGGAGAAGCGACCACGACGCGGCACAACGCGACGCACACCCGCCGATAAGCCGTCTCGGTGCGGGCCACGAGGAGCCTCGTCCACGTGATGTTCAAGGATATTGAATCAGTGCGAGCTCACGCACGCCGCGGAAAGCCCGTCCGTGGCTACACGCGCAAGGTACAGCGCGGCCAGACCACGGTCTACGAGTACTCGGAGGAGCACACTCGCCGCGCGGAGCGGGCCAAATTTCGGCGGGCCCAGCAACTGGGCAACCGACTGCCGGAGATTCTCGACGAGGTAGACCGCGCTCTGGACGCACCGAACACACCGCGGCAGAAGGTGATCGCGGCCGTCGTCGCACTGATGGACCGGTGTCAGATGCGGATTGGCACCGAGGCCTATGCCGCCGAACACCAGACCTATGGGGCGTCTACACTACGCACCGACCATGTAGAAGTGCAGGGGGACAAGGTCCGATTCCGCTTCCCCGGCAAGAAGGCCGTGCCGTGGGACCGCAGTGTTGTCGATCCGCGTCTGGCGCGGTTCATCGAGCACCTAGCCGCCGGTACACCCGACGGCCACCTGTTCTGGTATCGGGCCGATGGCCAGAAACGCCCGATCACCAGTCGCGAGGTCAACAGCTGGCTGCGCCGGTACGGGATCACGGCGAAGGACTTGCGGACGTATCACGCGACGCGACTGGCGTACGAGGGACTCGAGGCCGCCAGCAGGCCTCCACGGAGCAAGCCCCTGACCCAGCGCGAGGCTCGTGCCCGCGTCACCGCTGTGATCAAGGACGTGGCGGAGAAGATGGGCCACACGCCGAGTGTGTGCCGGCGATCCTACATCCTGCCGGATCTGATCGAGGACTACCTAGAGAACGGTGGGCGGCTAAGCAGTCGCGCAAGGAGGCTCCTATGAGACGCGGAGCGATAGAGATAGGACCTGACGAGCGGAAATTCATCGACTACCTGAACCTGCTCGCGGAGAAGAGGGGGATAACCGCGGACGCCGACACGGCACCGGAAACGCTGGACCTGTCGCAGTTCACCACGGAGGAGCTGCGCGAGATGATCGAGCGCCTGACGGACATCGAGCAGCGTAGACGGGCTGCTCTTCGAGCACTGCGGAGAAGGCGGCGGCGATGACCTGGCGGGTCGCGTTCACGAAGGCGGCAGCAGGTACCCACGCCGAGAAGCGCCCGCGCAGGGCTACAATGGCACGCACGAAGGCGGGGACGCCCGTTGTTCGCCGTGCAACGACGGCCACTCAGCACGTCGGCACTGCAGAGAGCAAGCAGGCGCGTCAGGGCGCTGCGCCAGAGGCAGCAGCTACACGCGCGGAACCTTTGGAGGAGGAGCGCATCTACTCGATCCCACTGCGCCAGATACAGCCCGACCCCGAGCAGCACCGGAAGAAGTTTGACCCGGAGGCGCTGGAGGGTCTTGCACAGTCCATTCGGGAGAGTGGGCAGAAAACACCCATTGTCGTACGGCCAGTGGAGGGTCGGCGTGGGGTCAAGTACCAGATCGTGGCGGGTGAGCGGCGGTATCGCGCGTGCAAGTTGCTCGAATCGCGCGGGCAGGCACCGCGCGGACAAAAGCCCGGCACTATCCGGGCCGTGGTCCGGTCAGGTGCTGACGAGACGGAGGCACTGACTGAGCAGGTCATCGAGAACGTCCAGCGTGCGGAGATTACGCCGATGGAGGAGGCGACCGCCTACCGTCAGCTGTTCGACCTGTGGTGCCGCCGCGCGCGACGCCGCAGTAAGTGGCGGGGGAAGGACCTCGCGGACCCGAGGACCAGAGCCTCGTTTGAGGACGAGGGGCGCAGATGGGTGGCGCAACAGACCGGGAAAAGTGGCCAGCATGTGGCCTTTTACCTGCGCCTAACGGAGCTGCCGGAGTCCATCCGGGCGATGGTGCAACGCGGGAGCCTGTCGCCGCGGCACGCGTACGAATTGACGCGGCTAACAGACGGTGTGACCGATCGCGAGACGCTTCGCGAGCGCCGACAGCACCAGGAACGCATGGCCCGGCACGTCGTCGCGCATAGTACACCAGTGCCAGTACTACAGAGGATGGTCACGGAGTACATCGCAGCGAACAGTCAGGGGCGGCTGTTTGGGGCCGAGGAGATCGAGCCAGAGGAGGTCGCGCAGGCCCGTGCTGCACAGCGCGCCAAAATAGAACGGCTGATAGACGCTCTGGCGGACGTGATCAACGAGGCGTGGAGCGAGAAAGATCAGGCCTTCGAGCCACGATTCCTCATGACCAGTGATATTCAGCGGCGAATCGAACAGCTGGATGGTGCGAGACAGAGCCTACAGGCGATTCTGCGTGCCATGCAGGATGAGCTGGTGCGTCGAGAGGTCGGTGAGGCAGTGAAGCGCCGGCGCAAGGCCGAGACCACAGAAGGGGAAGGGCGGCATGTAGTGGAGGGCTATGAGGTAGGCCGGACGTTATTCCAGTCGTTGGGCAAGTCTCTGGCCAAGGGATGGGGAGCAGTGTTCAAGGCCGCGTCAGCTGGGAAATCTCGCCGCCGTAAACCCCGAAAAGGGTATACCTATCGTCACCCCAAAAGTGGTAAAATAGTAACTGTCCCCCCCTCGCAGCAGGTGTACTATGAGGGGGAAGAGGAAACCGACGAGGAGGATGAAACAGATGCCATTGATCGAGAGGAACGGAGACGAGGTGACGCTGCACGTAATGGACCCGCGGAGCGACCTGAACATGGCGGAGATGACAGCGGCAGCGCTGTGGGACCTGTGTCTGGCGGAGGAGAAGCGCAAATCAAGCCAGTCGTCACAGCGCGACGAGAAGACGACCAGCATGTCGACGATGCGATCGTACCTGAAGACCTTGCTGAACATCTGAGACCCCACCAGCGCCAGGGCGTCGCGAAGGCCATTTATGCGATAGACAGTACGGGAGGATTCATTCTCGCAGACGGCACTGGCGCTGGAAAGACGCGCCAGGAACTCGCCATTGCCGAGTACTACCGCAGAAAGGGTCTTCGGGTTCTCATCATCACCCCTGAACAGGTCATGGGACCGAAGTGGCGTGATGGCGTCATCCACGGAAGCTTCCATGACGACGCCGAGGCTATGGGTCTCAACCTCCAGGTCCTGACCCAGGGCGAGGTGCCACGTGATGCTATCTCCATCACCGGGTACGGCTCCCTACAGTACATCCGCGACGATCCGAACCTCGTGGTGATCTGTGACGAGGCACATGCGTTCAAGAATTGCATGGGGGCCCGTACCAGTATCCGGGCGAAACACGGATTGCGCTTGATTAATCGAGCGCATGGGGCGGTTTTTGCGAGTGCCACGCCAGCCGACAAGGTCACCCATCTGCCATACCTGGCCCGTGCGGGTGTCTACGAGGGCAAAACGCAAGCTCAGCAGTTCCGCGATCTGGGCTTGATCCGCGTGGAGAAGAGGATTCGGGGCGGTAGAACGGTCGCTGAATGGAGCATCAGTCCGGCTATCGGCACGGCAGAGGTCCTCCGCCGGATCGACGAGCTATTTTGCCGTTTGACGCGCCGCGGCCTGATGACCAAGCGCGAGATCAGTATGGAAGGGGTTCACGTCAAGTTCCACCGGGTCAAACTGACGGCTGAACAGAACGCTGAACTCGCCCGTGTACGGAAGAAGGCTGCTGGGGGACAGGAGGATGGCCTCGCAAAAGCGCGTGGGCTCATGGCGATGCGGCGGTTCGAAGAGAATTACAAGCTCGACATGGCGGCGGAACTGGCTCTGGACGCGATCCGCCGGGGGCGCAAAGTCGTCCTGTTTGTGGATCGGCGTAATCCGACTACTGTCAGTAGGCGGGCTGATGAGGGCGAAACACCCGAACCTATCACTGCCGATTCCCCCATCGCCGAGCTTATCCGCCGTCTGGAAGCGGAAGGAGTGCCAGAAGAGAAGTTGGCGCAGTTACACGGCGGGCTGCGATCAGGTGACCGCGCGAGCAATATGGACCGGTTCCAGGCGTGTCACGCCCAGGTTATTGTGTCCACGGTCGGCGCAGGCGGTGTCGGCGTCAATCTCGACGACCGCACCGGCGAGCATCCACGCACGATGATCATGATTACGCCGCCCTTCACGGCCGTTGAGACTGTACAGGCTGCGGGCCGTGCCTGGCGCGTGACCACGAAGAGTGACCTGGAAATCCACTACCTCGCGACAGATCATTCTGTATCGCAGTGGAGCGCGGGGCTGGCGGCGCGAAAACTGGAAATGCTCAACGCGACGGTATCGGGGGAGGTGGCGGCACTCCCTGTCCCAGATCCGGACCTCTACACAGAGTATGACGTCCCGGAGTCGGTCCTGCAAGGCGGCGATCCCCCGCCATATGTGGCACTGCCTGAGGAGATGACTCCAGAGCAGCGAGAGGATCCTCAGCCGCCAGGACTGATACCGCCCGAGCTGCGACAGATGCTGACATCGCCGCCGTATGTGTCCGAGGAGGGTGACGAGGGGTTTCTACGGGATATCGCCCGGCACAATCGCGAGGATCGACACATTCAAAACAAATACCCAGGAAACTGTGTCTACTGCGGCAAGCGCGTAGCTCCAGGTGGAGGTTATGTTACCCCCGTACACACGTCGGGTGGATGGGCGACGCTTCATCAGGGCGCCCGCGGAAACTGGGCCACTGAATGCGACGAATGCAGGGCGTCAGAGCGTATCGTGGACCTAGCGGTCACCCGTGAGGCTGCGGAACCAGTAGCTGCACCACGTGAAACCGCGGAACCAGTGGCGGCACCACGTGTGGACGTCTATGGCTGCCGTCGACTCTCTGCGCGGTACCCCGGCACCTGTCGAGCATGTGGGCAGAAAATAAGGGGCGGCGACGACATCTACTGGCATCCAGACCAGAAATGGTGTGTCCATTCGAAGTGCGCAGGCGCTGGCATCACCAAGGGCCTCAGACGCCTGGTGTTTGGGGTACGCCGTTTCCCGCTGGTCCTGCCAGCCCGCATTGTCAAGGGCACCATGCCGTGGGTGCGGTTCCGCGGCGGGCGGCGGACGGTGCATTCCCTGCAGAAGGCGGCAGGCACATCAGAGGGCACAGTACCACCACCGTCCCGGGGCGGTAAGTACACCAGGGAAGAGATCGAATCCATGGGGCTTCGCTGGGTCACAGCGCATCCGGGGGGATATGAGAGGGAGGGTGTGCCGATCCTGGTGCGGGACCTGGGTGATGAGTACATCGTCGTCGGCGGCGCAGGGCATAGCATGGACATGATGCGACTGCCGAAGAGCAAGGCGGGCGAGGCCCCAAAGGCGCCCAAGTCACGCAAGGAGTTGCCGCCGGAGGTCCAGGAGGAACTAGAGACCAAGCTCCAGCAGCACAAGGAGGCGGTGCAGGCAGCACGCCAGGAGGTACGCGAACGCGTGCGTACAGTGCTTGAAGAGGCGGGGATCAGCGAGGAAGTGCCTAAAGATCTGCTAGATCTGGTGGCTGAACGGGCCCGCAAGAAGGCGGAGGAAGAGGGCGACGTTGAACACGCGGAGGAACTGGCGGAAAAGGCACAGAAGGCGGCCGAGCGTGAACACCGCGAGCGGGTCAAGCGGGCTGTCGACGCCACCATAGACACGGCGATGCAGCAGCTGGCCGAAGCAGAACTGACTGGCGAGCCGCAGGTCGGCGAAGTGGAGGTAGAGGCGGTGGAGGCTGAAGGGGACGAGCTCGTCAAGCGCCTTCGGCGCGTGCGTTTGGACCAGGACACTGCCACCGAGATCGCGCAGCAGGTGTTCGCGCTGAAGGATACCGAACGGGCGCAGAGAGCTGTTGCACGCGCCCTGCGACAGGGCCGGCCGGCACGAGCCGAACTGGCGGAAACGCTTCTGACACCCCTCTCGGACGAGGAGGTACGCAAACGGGCGTTGGCCGATCAGGTGGATGCCGAGCGGGTCCGCCTGAATAATGCCCTAATCGATATGGCGGTAGGCGGCAAGCGCGAGAAACTGTCCGATCGGGGGCTGATCGACGGCGCGGGCGATGCCGTCTACGCCGTCTGCAGTGAGCTGACGGATTCGATTCCCTTCACGCAGCACCAGCTTCAGCGCATTGGGACGCGGGCAGGAGCGCGGCTGATTGCGCGGCATCTGGAACGCCAGGGTGTCGATCGGGAGGCCGCCGCACGGGCGATCCATAACTATATCAGCGAGCACGGGGACGCGGTTGTAGCCGAGGCGGTCGCCCAGGGGCAACATCTGCTGGACACGGCGGATCGAGTAGTCGCCTGCGCCGTAGAGGGCGGCATGTCGTCGAAGGCGTTCGCATACGGGCGGGCACTGCATTATCGGAAGGCCGCCCGCGATCTCGCCAACCGCGCGGTGGGCAGCATGGCGATGATGGCACAGGTGGCCGCCGAACTAGAGGCCCCGTCCACTGAGGAGTTCATCCTGCCCGGGCAGGAGACCCACACGGGGACGGTCATGCTGGCCCGGCGCCTAGGGCTCACTGATGACCAGTACACGATCACCAAGAGGCGAGGAGGCTACCAGATACACGTCTCGCCCGAGGGTGAGGACCTGTTGATGCGGCCGCGGTCCCTGCAGAGCTATGGAGAGGATCAGGCCATCACCGAAATCCGCAAACGGCGTGCTGGCGAGGGATGGACGCGCAGGGGACCCGACGGGGAAGAAAGACCCTGGAAGCCGGAGGGCATGACGGAGACGCTGCGGGACGGGACGCACTGGGATCTGGCGCCACATCAGCAGGCGGATGCGATGATGGTAGAGCGGCAGCATGGCGTCTTGATCGCCGACGAGGCCGGGACGGGCAAAACCTTCGCGGCTCTCGCAGCGGTCGCCCATCTGGCCAGCCAGGGCAAGGCCCGTCGGGTCATCATCGTGGTGCCCAAAAACACGGTGACGCAGTGGTATGAGGCCACACAGGACCTGCTCGCGCCGGAGCTGGCCAGCGCAGTACAGATTGCCAGTGGTGACACGCCACGCCGCCAGCGAATGAGTACGTTGGCCGCGGAGGGTGTGGACGCGGAACAGATGCACATCGTGATTACGAATCATGACACGATTCGTAACCATGCTGGCGACATCGACGATGGCAACTACGATATGATCGTGCTCGACGAGGCGCATCAGTTCACGGAGCGGGCGGGGCGGGAATCGGCCCAGCGTGCCCAGGCTCTCCGTGAGCTATCGATGGAGTACCGCATGCTGCTGACGGGGACCCCGGTGAAGAACGATTTGTCCGAGTTCCACTCGCTTGTGGACTATATTCAGCCTGGACTGCTGGGCGACCGCGAGGAATTCCTGGCTCGCTATGGCAAATTGTCCGGGCCAGCGACGGCAGGCTATGAGGCACTGATGCGCGATCTGCAGAATGCGGTGCGCGGATGTATGCTGGGGACGCGACTCAGCCGGCCCGCCGGCGAGGGTGTATTCGAGTTGCGCCCACTGGGCACTGGGCAACAGCCGATCATGATGCGCGAAGAGTACGTGTCGGTGGCGCCGTCTAGCGAGCAACGCGAGGAACTGCGGCAGGTATCGGCAACCTACGAGGGGTTGAGCGATGTTCCAGGCGCCACGTTTGCGCGACGAGCGCAGGAGCAAAAGGTCATCAATGACCTGGATCCCGAGTCAAACGCCAAAATGGCAGCTACTCGAGAGATCCTGAGCCGCCATCCTGACGAGAGAGTCCTGATATTCGCGACCTATCGCTACGCGATAGATACGGTACGGGATGCCCTGGGGCTAGACGAACAGGAGATCCGGGTGATCGATGGCAGCATGAGCGACAAACAGCGCTATGCAGTGCAGCAGGAGTTGAACGACCCTGCGAGTCCGGTGCGGGTCGTCCTGTGTACTGACGCGGCCAACACAGGCCAGAATCTGCAGGCTGCTACCGTCGTGGTCAATGTGGATCTACCTGATACGCCCTCGATTGTCCGACAGCGATTCGCACGGGCATGGCGTGTGCGCCCCCCGAAGGTCACTCAGGACTGGCCAGACCTGCCCGACACAGTCCACGTCTACCATCTGCAGTCAGAGACGCAGTACGATATCGAGCAGCGCCACCGGCTCGAACAGAAAACGCGCCAGATGGACATGCCCCACAAACTGGACCAGGCGGACGACACGGAGGGTCTCGGTGGCATCCTAAGCGCCTATCTACGGGAGAGGGACGCACATGGCCAGGCAGCGACCGCTTGACGAGGTAGAAGGGCGCCATCGGGCCAGCAAGCGTTTGGCGCAGCTGGCGGCGGAGGCCCAGAGTGGATACGAGAAGGATTGCGAGGCGCTGCGGCAGCTGATCGTCGCCGCCCGGAAACGCGCCCGCCACCTGCGTTCACGGATGCGCAGCCTGGCCAGCGCGTTGCAACCCTGGGTAGATGCCGGGATGCCTAATGACGAGCGGCGAATCGACGCAGCCCGCGAGTACATACAGATGGTACGCGATCTACGCGACTGTTGGCTGGCGGAGGCGTATGGATGCCGAATCCTGCGGCAGCTGCACGAGAAGGTCCCCTAAGGGGGCAGACAGGCCGAGGTGAGATAGATGGCAGGCGCAATACTCGGACCAGTAGCAGTGCGGATACAGTTCCCCGTGATCAAGTCTGTCCGCGGGGCCAACGGCGACTACATCATCGAGGGCATCGCGTCCGATGAGGGCCTGGACCTGGAGAGCGAGGTCGTGAAGGCAACCGGATGGCTGAAACACATCGACTATCTGGTGAACCAGGGGAAAATCACCTGGGACCACCAGCCGGGCCTGATCCTCGGCGAGATCCTGCAGGCCGAGGTGAAGACACCCGAGTGGGTCCAGAAGCACTTCGGCTTTCAGCCGACGGGACGGGCGCTATACCTCAAGGCGCGTGTAGTGGCGCCCAATGACGAGATGGACCCGGACCAGCGGAAGGCGCTCCAGGTGTGTCGCGGGCTGCTGGAGAGTGGTGTCCAGCTGGGACTGTCCATGGAGGGGGCGCGGGTGCGCAGTCTGCCTGCACAGATCGGCGGCCAGGAGGCCGTAGAGACGGTGGAGGTTGTTCCGACGGGCTGTTCGATCACGCCGTCGCCCGTCAACCCGCGGGGCGTGTGTCGACTGGCCAAATCGCTCAGCGAGGCGGTCGCTGAGCAGGGCGAGGATGAGCAGGGACCGGCGGTGCTCGTGTGTAGGGGTGTGCCCGAATCTCTGGCGCATGGTGGAGGTTCTACATTGGACCCGTCACCTACGGGCGCCGACCTCGCGGCAGGTGCACGCGAGCTGGTCGGAATGCTGAAGAGCGCGCTGGCACCGGCGCAGCGATCAACGAGTGAGGTGAAAAGCATGCCGGGTGATATCGGCGGGCGAGAGTTGGCCAAGCAGGCGCGGGACTTCGTGGTCGTCGTCAAGGCCATGCTCGACACGGGCTACGGGACGGACAGCAGGGAATTGCGTGGTGGGGCGGCTCTGCGACGTAGCGGGTTGGGGCGCGAACGCGTGCGCAAGGCACGGAAGAAAGACCGCTATGAACGCGCAGTTGCCGCAGGCGCCAAACTGGGCAGTGGTGCGCGGTTCCGCGCACTGGCCGAGGAGGCGCGGGCAGGTGGGGCCCGTGATCCAGAGGCCGTTGCAGCTGCAGTAGGTCGAAAGAAGTACGGCGCAAAGCGGATGGCGCAGCTGGCAGCGGCCGGTCGCAAGCGCCACAGTTGATTGAGAGTCTTCGACGAGGTCGAAAGAGCTGCTTGTGCGGCTCAGATACCGGGACCTTGGACATCAGTCCGGGGCCCAATCCGGAGGTACGATGATGAATCTGGTCATCACTGCATTCGCGTTTGTGCTCCTCCTGGCACTCATCGAAAGCCAGGATAAGGAGCAAGAAGATCCCGAGGCGCTGCTGGACAAGGCCATCGAGGACCTGTCGCAGCAGCCAACGGTCTCTGCCGAAGGCGTTGGGCGGCTGTTTGGGCTGCTCAAGGGCTGGCTGTCGCACGCCCTGAAGGGCCTGCGTCCTTCGCCCGAGGAGCAGGAAGACGAGGCCGAGGAGCTGATCGATGAGCTGGATCTAGACGAGGAAGCTGTGGAAGAAGAGCCGGAGTACGAGGAGGACGAGGAGCCGGAATACGAGGATGAAGACTACGAAGAGGAAGAAGAGGAGTATCCCCGGCCTCCCGTGCGGAAGGCGATCTCGCAGGCTGTGGGGGACCGCCTCGGAGACGTCATCGCAGGTGATGAGGTAGTCGCGCAGCTGCTGGCGGCCTCTGATGAGGTGCAGCGCAGCCGCGATGCCGCGTTTCTGGCTGAGCTGCGGAAGGTGCGGAAGGGGCTGGCGGCGGTTATGCGGCGGCAGCAGCAGGAAGTCAAGGCCCGCAAGGCGCTCGAACAGGCGCTGGAAGAGATGGGACGCGTGCCAGCGGGTGGGCTGCGTGCTGGCCCATACCAGGTACGCCAGGTGCGGAAGGGCGCGAGTGCCGAGGGTGGCGGGTTCCCCGCGCAGGAGGAGATCCTCGCGCAGGCGGACGAGGTCCTGGCCAAGGGCATTATCG
>Ga0265293_10011124_pt1 | contig 12345 bp, 7 predicted proteins | sample Munlanlewell138R_FD_192505 | JGI IMG/M metagenome (GOLD analysis project Ga0265293, IMG submission 192505) | Leachate microbial communities from a municipal landfill in Southern Ontario, Canada - Leachate well 138R | ecosystem: Engineered > Solid waste > Landfill > Unclassified | place: Canada... | reverse complement strand
CATCAACAGTTATACTTGCAAAATATCTTTTAAATTCTTTAGTGAATGTTATTATCTTAACATCACCGTCAAATCGTAATTTCTCTGCAAGTTTAATTGTCTTAAGTTTTACAACATGGATATGGTTGTGGCAAGTTGGCTGGAAGTTTGTATCATTCTTTTTATAAAGACGAGCAGTGTTTTCACTCTTCTTAGAACGATACTTAATTTCTTTACCCTTTTTCCATAAGGACTCTAATGATTGAATTAAATCTTCTAAAGCAGTATCCAATACTTGATTGGGGATTTCCTTTAAAAGAGTCTTATAGGGGTCTTCTGTTCTAAATATAAGCCCTCGTAAGTCCATTATTTCTTTTTTCTTAATTTCCTTACGTTTATCTTTTAGGTTTTTATACTTATCTAAAAGATACTCTAGTGCTTTATTAAAAACAAGTCTTCTATATCCAAACATTTTGGCCAACATCTCTTGTTGTTTTTGGGTAGGGAATATTTCTGTTTTGTGTGTTAAATACATATTCACCTCAAAATAATTTTTATTTATTAATTTGTTATAAATAAATTCTAATTTTGGTGTGAAAATTTAAAATTAACACCATTTGGCAGTATTTCATACATTTACCTATAGTTATTCGAGTCATTCATATGAGTCGTTAATTCATATGGGTATATAAGGAATTTTATATACACTCTATAGCTTTCACTATAGCATAGACTATATCATCACCCTATAAATAGGGGCTAGGCACTTCGATAGGACTTCCTACCTACTCTCTTGCGAGATAGTCGTTGAACCTTCTTCCTTATATATAAGGAAGCTTGGCTGCTGATTGCCCATTACATAACAGTACTTAGGGTTTAACCATATACCATCTCTTAGATTTTTTCTACTTTCGTAACATTCACACTTACCTTTGCAGGTTATGTTGTAGTTCTAAGAGTTTTAGGGGTTTCCAGCAGTTCACCTAGTTTTGTCTAGCACTTTCGCTAGCATAGCAGATTACTCTACTATGGGAGTGTCATTTATAACTAGAATCGGCAAATCTGGACAATAATCTTAAACTTTTATAAAAGTCTACTATTGTCTAGAAAATCGAATTCATAAAGTTACTCCATTTTGTACAGGTTTTACCCAAATTTTCTTAGTATAGCTCTTATTTCCAATTCTTTTATTCACAACTGCTGTACGGCGCTCTAAGAAATGTTTAGCCTTCGCCAATTCTATTGAAGGGTTATCTGAGTATAATGCAAATATCATAGATAGTATTGCATTTGCAGTATTAAAATCCATATCGTGTTCTTCTACATATTTTAAGATTTCTTCACTTAAACTATTATCCATTTAAAGTCTCCTTTATTCACTTATTTTATTACCATCTTTATCAATATCTGTACAAATATAAACATCACCAGTACCCCCATCTCTAAATAATTCACCTAGTTCATATTTGCCAAGATCTAAGTCTTCAACTGTTTCATCTTCTTCAAGATATATTGTTTGGACAACGAATCCATATTTATTGAGGCCAAATGAACTACTAGTTTGTCCACGGATAGTGATACCCTTACCTGCCATAATGCCTCCACAATGTATTAATTTTTTTGTTTTTCATTTTTAAAAAAATAAAACGGAAGAAAGTACTTCCGTTTTAATTTATAGCTAAGAAGGCAATTATAAAATCACCATCATAGGCACTTATATCTAATTCGAATTTATAACTAATTTTCGCTTCTGTTTCCAATTTCTTTAAAGGAAATGAATAAGTGCCCATCATTTTCCAATTTTCACCTTTAAATAACTCTTCTTCAGTATATTCTGTTATAGACCCATTAGTTCCTGTAGCATCTTTATAATTAATAAAAGCATAAATTTTAGCGTTTTCAGATAAGTTACTATTATGACTAACAAACTCATCTTCTCCATTAGAAAAATCTGCAGTTACAGAAATCTTACGACCTAGTTGATCATTTTTATATTCAATTACTCGTGGAGGAAAAGAGCTATCAGTAGTATTTACAAATATAGTTAAAAATTTCCTAAACATGATCCATTACCATTATTTAACGAAATCTGTAAGATCAACTTGTGAGGTTGGTGGGTTTATGAATTCCTTTAAATTATCACTCACTCCTGTTAACCTATCTATCGTAGCCTCGTTTACAATTTTATTAGAATATTCAAACGCATGGAATAAGTTATAGTCAGCAACTGTAATCAGTTTTATATTATCTAGTTCTATACCTGGTGATTCTTTAATAAACGAACTTAAAAACTTAGCTAGTTTTGCAGCTCTTTCAATTACTGGTTTCTTCCATTTTATATAAAGAATAGCTGAATAATACTTAATTGAACCATAATTTGTTGGCATAGTGAACTCTGCCTTGGAAGATTTACCTCGATATGCTAGAGTAAAATCATCAGGGTTAGATGAAGGATTATAATCAGAAGCTCCATCACGTTCAGTATCATCAACGATGTTATCGTTTTCACTGATACCTAAGTCAGCATTAGGTTCTTTACTACTATAATATAACTCAAATTTCCAATCATCAATATTTTTAGATTTAGCTATATCTCCAACTTCTAATATGGGGAAATCTACACCATATAAGGTAGAATCGTTAATATCATTAAGTAAAATATTAATTTCTACATCGCTAAGTCTATTAAGTTCTGGCGAAATGTAAAGTTCATTAGTATTTTTCTTAAGTTTTATTAAATGTATTGGCTCTTTTAAGTTCTTATTTCTAAGTTCAAAAAAATTATATTTTTCAACAATAGCATTACTGAGTTTTAATACTTTATAAGTACTACCAAATACATCTGAATTACTAATTTCAAATGTAAAATCAGTTATTTCGTTTATTTGTCTATCTCTTAATGTTACACCATCGAACCAATTGGCTTCTGTGATAGCATCTTTACTATGAGCATTAATGCTACTAAAATCATCAGTATCACCCCCATACATATACCCGATATCTATAAATCCATTTGTTTTTAATGTCCCAATACTACTATCTTTAAATAATTCTAAGGGGACTATAACCCCATTACTACCCTTAGATGCGATTTCATCTGTACGTATATTAACATTGTAAGTCTTATAAACGTTATACTCGCCTACAAATATACCTTCACTGCTAATTTCTGCAGATTGTTCTACAGGAGGGTTACTATTATCTTTAGCTACAACACCCTTCTCATTAGTTGCTATAATACGATATGTGTAAATTTTACTAGGATCAATTTTTTCATCTACAAATTGTATCTTAGCTGTAGTACCATCAGGAAAGAATAATGGTAATCTTACATGAACTCGAAAATCTCCATCGCCTTCTTTTCTTTCAATAATAGTTGATGTAGGTAGACATTCATTATCTCCTAATGAACTTGGGGCCGTATAAATACAATCTAACATTAAAGCTTTACCATCTAAAGATTGTGACAGTTCACCTATAATACTTGTTAATTTAGGTTCTGGTTCAGTTGGGAAAGTTATTTCTGGGAATTCTATTTCTGGTACACTTGCTACTACAGGATCTACTGTACATATAAAAACACCATCATCATCTTCTGCTTGTATATTTTTTTCATTAACAGCATAAATTTTATATTGATAACTTTTACCATCTTCAACTTTCTCATCTATAAATTGTATCTTAGCAGTGTTATCATCAGAAAACATCAAAGGAAGTTTTGCAAAGACTCGATACTCTTCTGTACCTTCTTCTCTTTCAATAATAGCAGACGTAGGAATTTCATTAGTTTTACTTACATTGTATTTAGTAAAAATACAAGTTAAAACTAAAGCTTTAATTTTCTCATTTGGTATTAAAGTAGCAGTTATATCACTAATTTTTGGGGGTACCTCATCAGGTTCCAATAATTCAGTGTCATGTTTAACAGTAAACCATTTTCTTATTTCTTTACTCATTATATATACTCCATTTAAATATTATCAATTTGTAATTCATTAGTTACTCGTTCTTGAGCAATAGCAAATTGTGCATTGTTATGTAAAATTAAATCAAATTGTAAATAACTAGACATATATCCTAATCTCTTTGTTAAATTAGTTGTAGAGAAAATATTACCTAACCCTAAGTCTTCATAATCAACAGGTAATTCACCACTAACATAATATTCATTGAAGTCCTCTAGTTCTTCACTACTTAAATCTAATGTATTATAGATAAATAGTTTTAAAAATTCTATTAAGTCGTTTTCATCCATTACCCAAGCTATATCTTTAGCATTCATTAAATCTAGTATATTTCCAACTTTTATAGTTTTCCAATATGTCAACATAGCTTTCTTTCTATAATGAACTCGTATACTGTATCCAGCTATCATTGGAGAATTTTCATATTGTATTAAGAACTTCCAAATATGCCCAGCTTTATCATAGTCAGCTATAATATCACCTAATAGACTAGTAGAACTATACCCAAGATCTAAAGCTTTCTTCATATCCTCAATGTTACCTTGTAAAGTGATTATGCTGTTATTTAAAGTTAACATTTGTTTAGTAATTCTAGTTTCTATGAAAGCACTAGTATAATTTTCTATACTATCACTAGGTAACGATACAGATTTTGTTACTGAATCTGACCACTTTGATTGTATATGATTAGCTGACACTGCACAAACTTCAAACTTATAAGATTGTCCTATTACTACAGGAAATCTTAAAGTTCTAGCATATAGTGGAAGCTTACCATTAACATTTTCAAATGTGTAAGTATCATTAAATGGATCATACCCAGTTTTATTAACTTCAGCACCTTCAATTATAATACCTGTATTATCTAGTTTATTATAATCTTTATCAGTGACAAAATATCTTAATCTATATCTTAAAATTTGTGTATTAGGAGAATTATCCTCAATCACCACATTACAGAAGAATCTAGCATGAGTTGGTCGATCTAGGTAATTTACCAAATATTCTTTATCGATGATTCGATTTACTAAACCTTCTAAAGATAGATCCTCTTCTTCAGTTTCATCCTCATCATAAACTTGGTACATTTTTTCATTCAGTGCTTTTAATTTATCAAATTTATTTCCACTATCAATAGAAGATAAATACTCAATCCTAGTTCTTTCTATCTCATGCTCTCTAGTTCTTTTAAATTTAATTAGATTATTTAGATCTTCCCTATGCTGTTCAACGCTAGATTCTAAATCTTTATGCTCATCTAAGATATCTATAATACTGGAGCTTTGTATCTCTGGTATATTAGGTCTTATAGGCAGCTCTTGTTCTTTTATCATTTCTACAGGGGGTAACTCTACTAAGAATCTATCCAGATATTGTTGCACTGTAAACTTTTTATTAAGCTCAGGATCATTACTTTCAATCAAAGTATGCTTACAATCTATCACACGTGGAAATGACCAATCACTACGTCTATCATAAATATCAACACTAGTTAGAAATGCTACATACACTCCAGAGAGATTCACAGGTATATAAATTTCTTTATATGGTGAAAAATCACATTCTTCTTTATACATTTTATAAATATATGTGAGCCCTGTAGGAGAATAATTCTTCATAGAAGGTGATACTATAGCAGCATTACTGGTCAATTCTTTAACATAAAAGATATCCCCTTGGTGTTCAATGACTGAACCAAACCCCTCTTTATACTTATTAACATTAATAGTTTCATTATCGTCTAGAATAAAAGTAATAGCATCATCATTAATTCCAGTTATCGTTAAATTCTTTTTGTCAACTTGTTTAAATGAACAATCTACAACATAATCTTGCACACTTACTATTCTGTTTGAATAATTAGCTTTAAAGTCTTCAGCATATAAGTAAGATGAACCTTCAGTAATGTGATTAATCTCACTAAGATTTACACCATCTTCTAATCTGAATAAACGCACTATAAATTTTTTAATTAAAGAATACTTATTACTCCAAGTTAATTTCAAATTAAATAACTCATTTAAATCTGGAAGGTTATTGATGATGGTCTTTTGTAAAAAGTCTACAGAAGTTCGTATATCTTTTATAGTTTTTCGTTTTTCTCGTTGTAAAGAAGTTGCAATGCGTTCTACATTTATTTTACTTTCAGAAATAGTTTTAGCCCTAATTTCAAATGGAGATGAAATGTATCCTAAATCTATTAGAGCTAGAATTCTTTCATAAATCTTCTTTAGTCCACTACCACTTGATAAGATTTGTATACTATCTATCGCTATATCAAATTTTATGACTTCCTCAACAGTTAAACTAAATGTAGGTTCCATACTGTTATGTTTTATAGCTTCTATAGTATAAGGAACTTTTCCTATGAGTATGATATCACCTTTTTCTAAATTACGAATTTCTTCATCTGCTGTATTTGAGATATCATTAATTACCCTACTACCAGCTCGCCCTGTTGGAACAGTATCCGTAGGTAGAGTAAATTTATCATCTTCCTCCCAATCTTCTCCTACCATACTGTTTAATTCATCATGGATTTCTTCTAAATAACCTATAGCAAGATCTAAGTTAACATGTCTTACACGATATTGATTTAAAGTATTTTGTGCTAAATCCACTGAAGAATTTACAGATAGATTTCCAACTTCTTTCATATAAGAGGCTAAGATTTTAGGTTGATCTGGAAGTTTTAATGGTTCTGGTAGATTTACCATAGTAGAAAATTTTTCACCATTAATTACAAGCTTGTTGCCTGTTTCGTTAAGGGAAACTTGATCAACAAAAGTTTTAGTTTTCTCTAAGACTCTGTCCATTTCTTCATAGTCAATGAGAATCTCCTTAGCATATTCAGTTTCAATTCCATCATTAATAAAGATAGTTGCTCGTTCAATCATAGCATCATCATGTAAATTGTAACAAATTTTATAGTATCCATCTCCAAGATCTTCAACAGCTTCCATACTTTCCCAATTTCCTGAAGGAGATATATCGCTAAATACAATTTCGTATTTGTTACCATTTTCAGGTATAGGAGAAATTTCTCTATACCAAACTTTCTTTCCTCCACCAATTATGACACTATTTTCATTTTTTAAAATTATATTTTCTAAACCCTCTACGTATTCATGAAACTTATTCAAGACACGTATGGTTTTATAATCTAAATAATGGTCTATACTCATATAAGTACACTCCTGTTTCTTTAAAATAAGGATTGAGAGGGATCAATTCTTCCTCTCAACCCTTTACTATTATAATTGTGTTATGATTTCATTTGTATAATTAATTACATCAAACCCTAAATCAAGATCTATTAAAATTTCATCTAAATACTTTGTATTAGCTAGTTGTAGATTTTTGTATTCTCTTTGTACTTCAATGGAAAATTCATTATTTCGCAGATCTATGATACGTTTATTAGTAGGTCTAAGATTTTTCCTAAAGTTCAGATATCGTTCAAAGTTTATATCAGAAATTTTATTATTAACTAGACTTAATATCCTTAAATTAGGGAGCTCTATAAAGTGCCATAAAGATCTATTGATCTCAGTTAAATTATTACTATCTAGTATAACTGCTAATACACCGCTAGGTTGATAACCTGGTTCTAAAGAAAAATTATCTAAGTTTGAATTAGTAATCTTTAGAACTTTTAAATTTTTTAGCTTAGATAATTGAACTTCATTGTTAAAAGCAAAATTACAGTTGTCTATTATTAAATATTTTAGATTCTCACAGTTACATATCATCTCTTCAAAGAAATAACTATATATAGTCACGTTTCGTAATTCTAATAACTCTAAGTTTGATAGAGCTGGGAATTCTAAATCATCTATCCAAGTATTTGAACCTATTCTTAATGTCTTAAGATTTTCTAAAGGTATGTTAGATGGAAATTCAGTAACATTAGTATTTATAAGTTCTAAATGTTCTAATTTAATAGCCGATGAAAGTAATCCTATATCATCAACTTCTGTATCACTAATATTAAGATGTTTAGTATCAGTGAAATTTAACCCATATAGATTAGAGATTGATGTTCCATTGACAATTATAGTTTGTGGGCTAGAAGCTTTATTTATCCATTTCAAATCATCTATTCTGTAGCATCCAGTTAAGATTAAAGTCTTCAATTTTTTTAATCTCGATAATTCAGTCCAATAACCTTTATATGGCATCACTGGTTGCTTAATAAGTATTAATGATTCTAAATTTAAACACTGCTCCAATCCATATAACCCAAATATCGGTTGTGAACTATATCTAGAATCTATAGAAGTTACAAAATCCTCAGTAAATTCAGTATTTAATTTCAATGATTTCTTAAATAAGAGTGGGGGTAAGTTCTGTCCACTTGTTAATCTCTTATTCATAGCATAATACAAGTTAAAATCTTCAAAGACAAAATAAGATTTAAAAGAATCTACAATATCATATGATGGTCTATCAAGGTAATTACTCCAGATATTAAATAATGTAATGGCATCTAGAGGATTTCCATCAAGAAGATCATGAATCAAAGTAGGATCAATTTTATACAGTTCATCTAAATCTCTTAAAGCTACTGTTTGAATATTATTGTTGTTCAATACCCCTTTTAGACTCTTCCCTAAATTAAATAAACTCCTATTAATCGTTGATAAATTATAGATAGTTTTTTCTTTTGGCAATTTATCATAATACTTTAAGAGTAAATTTACAGAACGATCTTCATTTATATTAAGATGTGGAGAAAATTCTTTAACTTCATTAACATTTAAAGATAGTTCATAAGTTTCTAAATTTCTATCTAAGATTTCTTCAATAGCGTTTAAATTATATCTACAGTAGTAAAACTCTTTTCCAGTATTTGAAATTTCATTAGATAATCTATATAAGTTATCGAAATAAGCAGAAACTCTAGGTATAGCATTGTAAACTGAATCATCTTTAAGAAATTCCTTATGTTGGATATCATATATACTATTCTTGTATAAATTGGATTTAGTGAATTTATCCCAATCATCTGCTAGAGGTGAATTTAAGTATTCCTTTAAGTTTCTTTCATCTTTATAAATTTCGTCATTTTCCTGATAAGTGATATTATCTTCAATAGAAGCCAAATAAGCTTTATAACCTGGTGATTTAAAATATCTAAGTATACTCTTTTTTTCAGAGTTCTTTAAATCTCTTAGATTCTCTTTAAATTCTTCTGTTGGCTCATAATGTCTTTTACGATATTCATCATAATAGTTATCCGTATAAGGAAGCTTAACATAGCTTAGATACATATCAATATACCTATAAAGATCTATAAGGTAGTTAAGATATAATTCGTTATGATAGTAAAATTCTCTTCTTTGTAAGATAGTATCTTTCAAACTTTTAAATTTATATTCTAAGGTATATAGTTCATCGGATAGTCCATGTTTATACTTATCTTTGATAAACTTAGTTCCTTTAGGATAAAAATTTCCTTGTACTATATTTACAGGATATCCTGAAACAGAAGGATATCTACTAAGGTCATCATCATGTATATATCCAGGTTCTATTACTTTTATAGTGTAATCATCTATAATCTCAGTAATGAAAAATAGACGATACATATAATATTCATTAACTACGTTGACATTAAATACGATTTCATCATATTGTTTAAATACACTCCTAATATTATCATAGAATTCGATAAGATGAAAATCTCTTCCTTCTTTTAAACCATTCGCATAAATTTCATCTCCATTAGAATTTAAAGGTTGTACTAACTTTCCAGAAAACATTAATTCATCATTAACCTCTTCAGGATCTCTATCATCATTAGTACTAACTCTAAAAGGATCTCTAGCAAATCTTCTATATCTAGAAAATTCATGTCCATCACCAACTTCCCATAAGAAAGGTTGAGAATTTTCATTGGTGTAATAATCTTTAATTATAGTCAACATTTCTTCCAGAGCTATATAATGGTTTAAGATATCTGTAAAGTAAATATAAGATGGAAAAACAAAGTTAAAATACTCTGATTGAAAATACATGGTTTGGTATTGTTCATATGGATCAATTATAACTCTATTGATAAACTCTAAGTTTATGTTTGTAGGAAGATCTTTTAAAGTCTTTACATAATCAACTTCTTCAAATAAGTTTTTAATGTTAGTATTAGCTACCCTTAACCCATCAACATATAATGTCAAATGATCATTATCTAAAGGTACAATGAACTCTCCAAAAGTTACTATACCATCTTTAGAAAATTTCATTTCATTCTTAGTACTATATAAGTCAGGTATAAATTTTTTCATATCAGAAAGAACTTTATACTCTGTCGTAGAAAAAACATCCATAGATTCAACATTAGGAAGTTTAGGATATGATACACATATTACTTTGCTACCAGATCTTAATTTCTTAAAATAAGTACTTCGTATTTTAGATAAATCTATATAGCGAGAATTATCTTCTCTAGTGTATACTGTATAATCACTATCCTCTACAAGATGAAACCCATCTATATAAAGATCAGTAGAACCTAAGAATGTTAACTCTATTAAGAAGTTCTTATGACCACGTTTAATATCTAGTTTATCATTAAAAATTATCTTTATATCTTCATAAAATTTTATGATATGGTCTTTAAACTTTATAATCAAGTATTCATAGTCTTCTATTACTTTAATTAGATTAGCTTCATTAAGAAAAGAAATCTCTTCACCATCTATAACATGTATCATATCTTGTATTAAATTAGGATTTAAGTTATCAAGCAAAAACATAAAATCTCGATTATTTACTTCCATATCATTAGTAGGTACCATAGTTCCATCTTCTTCAAAATAATCTATAGTAAGCATCTCTCTTAAAAGTGTATCTTTATCATTAAATACATGATACTCAAAACTTATAATGATACTAGATACTTCATTAAGCTCTTTTAATTTCTCATGTATATCATCATCCGCAAATGTAAAGATGATATTTCCATTAAAAAAATTAAATTCAGTATAAATATCTAGTAGTCTTCCATTAATAAAGACTTTACTATAAAATTCATCCGTAGGAGTATTCATAGGTGGATTAGATATGTTCACCATATAAATCTTAGAAGTATTTTTAGTAATCTTAGGTTTATATTGATAAAGCTTTTCAAATTCTCGTACCTCATTAACAGGAATTATAGAAATTTGTTTTTCCTTAAATTCCTTTTCATATACATGTAAATTAGAACTTGCAAGAAATCCTTTAAGAAAGTTCTTAGTAAGTATATAATCTTTTTCTACTAACTTATAAACTCCTAATTCATCTTCAAATCCAGGTTCTATTACAGCCATAATAAGGCCTCCTCTATTATTAAGTTCTAAAAGCTTCCGAAATCTTATTATAAGCTATAGGAACCCTAACTATTTTATCAATTACATAACCTTTATTAACATTACTACCTACAGCTACATAAGCTATAGTAATAATCAAATACTCTAGTAATTCTAAAGCTAAATTACAAGAATAATCATACATCAACATCCATTCTCTAAAAAAACCAGTAAAATTTAATTTATTTAAGGTTTCATCAGATCTTGATAAGAAATCTATAAACTTCTTTATGTCTCCATAAATATCATCTTTGTTAAAAAGTTCATCATAACCTTTAATTTCTTCTATTAACCCTTCTTGAGTTTCAACACAAATTAATCTAAATACCATATCATTAAGATCTTTTGATGTAGCATCTTTTCCTACTAAGTTAACAAAGAAAAACTTTCCTACTAAAAAAGAAATTAAATCCTTTCTATAAGAGTTCAAACCTATACTGAATAATTTGTCTAAAATTCTTGTAAACAACTTTACATAAGCTAGACACATTTCCTTTAGGAAATCATAATTATTTACTAAACGATCATAAATTTCATAATAAGTTTTTAACAAATACCCAGCTTGCAATAAACTAAATATCGTACGTGGATCACCATCTAAATATCCATTGGGATCTAAACTTAAACCTCTATAACCTGAAAAATTAATAACAGCTTTAAATTTTCCATTTTCAACCATTACCCAACCAGGTATAGCTTTTGATAAATTCAATTCTTCTGAAAAAATTGGAACAATGTTACCGTCCATAGTTTCTCGAAGTATAAACTTAGCTAAAGCAAATTTGTATTTTCTTTTAATTGTATCTAATGTACTGGACATTTTATCTAAAGGTATTCTAACCTCTTCTACGTTAGCTTCTAAAATTGGTTTTTTAATATTATGACCTTTATCTAACATGTTAAAAATTATTGAATCTGATAACTTCTTCATAACTTTATCTGTTCCTTTTTGTTTAGACTAATCTAGACAAAATAAAACTCTTCATATCATATATGATACTCTAAGTTCTGTAATCGGTGGAACCTTCCGATACTACCTTAAGGGTAGT
>Ga0265293_10011123_pt1 | contig 12346 bp, 6 predicted proteins | sample Munlanlewell138R_FD_192505 | JGI IMG/M metagenome (GOLD analysis project Ga0265293, IMG submission 192505) | Leachate microbial communities from a municipal landfill in Southern Ontario, Canada - Leachate well 138R | ecosystem: Engineered > Solid waste > Landfill > Unclassified | place: Canada... | reverse complement strand
ATCGTACCCACCTCCGATATCCAGGTGGTGCAGAACCTCGAAGGGGGTATCCTCGCCGAATTGCTGGTGGAAGAGGGCGAACTGGTGGAAAAGGGCCAGCCGGTGCTGCAGATCGACGATACCCTGCTATCTTCCAGTCTGCGGGAAAAAAGCCTGCAGATCGACCAGCTCAAGGTGAAGGCCGCCCGGTTGCGGGCGGAGGCGGGCGGCACCGAGTTCGAACAGGAATTGGGTCGCTACGGCCAGGCCTTCGACCCGGCGCTCATCGCCGGTGAAAGACAGCTCCAGGAATCCCGCCACAAGGAATTCGCCCTGCGCAGCGGCGCCCTGATGCAACGGGTGGATCAGAAGTTCCAGGCCCTGTCCTCGGCCAGGGCGAGCCTCGAAAGTACCCGCACCAGCTATCTGCTGCTCAAGCAGGAGCTCGACATCACCCGCCCGATGGTCGACGTCGGGGCGGTGTCGCCGGTGGAACTGCTGCGCCTCGAGCGGCAGCTCAGCGATCTCAAGGGCGAGCTGGAGCGGGCCCAGCTGGCGGTTCCGCAACTCGAGTCGGAGCATCTCGAGGCGCGGCAGAATGTCGAGACCTATGAACAGGCATTCATCAGCGAGGCCCGCCAGGAACTCAATGAAGCCGCCTCCGAATTGGGGCGGCTGATGGAGGGCAACCAGGCCTACACCGACCGCGTGGATCGCACCGTGGTGCGCTCACCGGTGCGCGGAACGGTCAAGCAACTCAAGGTGAAAACCGTGGGTGGCGTCATCCAGCCGGGGATGGACCTGATCGAAATCGTGCCCATCGACGACTCCCTGCTGGTCGATGCCAGGATACTGCCAAAAGATATCGCCTTCATTCACCCCGGGCAGAGAGGCATGGTAAGATTCACCGCCTACGATTTTTCGATTCATGGAGGATTGGCCGCCAAGGTCGTCCACATCAGCCCGGACACCATGGTGGACGATGAGGGTGTCAGTTACTATCAGATCCGTTTGGTCACCGAAAACAACCATTTGGGAAAAAATGATAGCCCCCTGCCCATCATTCCGGGTATGACTGTCCAGGTGGATATCCTGACCGGCCGCAAGAGCATCATGGACTATCTGCTCAAGCCCATTCTCAAAACCAAGGAGCTGGCTTTTAGTGAGCGCTGACGATGCGCTGAATTTCCGAGATTCCTGAACAACCGGTCGATCCTTTTCGAGCCAGGCGCCACTAAGCCTGGGTGGCAAAGCCGTGTCTGTGCAGGCTGGATGTTGTTGCGGTCTGGTTGACCTGTGTCACGGGCGTGCATGTTGATTTCATACCGACCTCGAAAGGGTCGACATACAGCAAGAGAGGAAGCTTGACCGATGCGAAACCGACAAACCGTTCTGTTCCGGCTCATTTTTGGCGTGGCCCTGTCCGCCGCGGCGGGAGCCCCGCACGCGCTGGAACTTCCCGCAGCCATCTCCGAGACGCTCGCCAGCAATCCCGAACTGCAGGCCGAGCGCCGCGAAGCGGATGCCCGCAACCGCGAAGTGCGCAGCGCCAAGGGCGGCTTTCTGCCCGAGGTCGAACTGCTGGGTGGCTACGGCCATCAGGAGTGGGAGCCGGCGGGCAGCAACAGAAGTACCGACCTGGAGCGCAGCGAGGCGCAGTTGAGCGTCCGCCAGATGGTGTTCGACGGCTTCAATACGCGCAGTGAATACCGCAACCAGCAAGCCCGCGAACAAAGCTCGCTGCACCGGGTTACGGCGGTGGCGGAGCAGTTGAGCCTCGACACCATTCAATCCTATCTCGAAGTGCTGAAGCGCGAAGACATCGAGCGCCTGGCCCGCGACACCCTGGATTTTCACCAGGACATCTACGATCGCATGGAGAAGCGCGCCGGCTCGGGTGTTGGCAGCCGCGCCGATTTCGACCAGATTTCCGGGCGTCTCGCCCTCGCCAGGACCAACTTTTTCAATGCCCGGGCCAATCTGATCGATGCCAAGGTCGACTTCCAGCGTATCGTCGGGCGGCTTCCGGCCGACGGCGAACTGAGCCTGCCGGCGGGCGCCGGCGCCCTGCTGCCCGGCACCGTGGAAGACGCGGTGGCCAAGGCCATCGACAATCACCCGATCCTGAGGGTCGCCACTGCGGATGTCACCGGCGTCGACCACCAGTACCAGCAGACCAAAAGCACGTTCTACCCTCAATTGTCCGTGGATATCGCCAAGTCGCTGGACCGCAACATCGACGGCGTCGACGGCGAAGTGGAGGACCTCCAGGTCATGCTGAGGATGCGTTACAAGCTCTACAATGGCGGTTCCGACCAGGCGAGAAGGCAACAGTTTGCCCATCTGGCGGAGAAAGCCAGGGAAATCCGCAACAACGCCCGCCGCCAGGTCGAGCAGGAAGTGCGGCTGTCGTGGGTAGCCCTCGAAACCCTGCGCGAGCAAGTGCCCAGCCTCGAAGCCCATGTTCGGGACTCGGCGGCCACCAAGGCGGCTTACCTGAACCAGTACGACCTGGGGCGCCGGACCCTGCTCGACCTTCTCAACACCGAAAACGAGAACATCACCGCCCGGCAGACCTTGATCAGCGCCAGGCACGATCTGATCTATCACGAGTACCGGGTGTTCCAGGCGATGGGTGATTTGCTCAGCGTAATCGGCGTCAATCTTTGACTCCCCGACGTTTTTTCAGGATCGATTAAACCAGGATTGATTGAACTCAGCAGGTGGCATTATGAACGAGCAGGTATCAGCAGGGCTGGCGGCGGACATGCAACAGCAGGGCGGCGCGGTGGGCTTTCTGGCGACAACCGAGCAGGGCGCCGTGTCCGCCCGCTCGGCGGAGGGTATCGAGCGGTCGCTGACGACCGGCATGCCCATCCATCCGGGCGATACGCTTCAACTGCCTGCGGAAGGTCTGTTCCTGATCGTCCTTGCCGACGGCACTGTGCTGCAGCTGCCCCAGGGCGCGGCCGTCCTGGTCGGCCAGGATCTGCTCCAGGCACTGGCCGAGGCCAATGTCGACAGCGCCCTGCTCGAGCAACTGCTGGCGCTGCTGCCACCGGCGAGCCGCGGCGCCGAGCTGTTGCGCGCCTCTGTCGCCGGCGGCGATGGGCTGCAGTCACCGCCGGAACAGCGGGACCTGCTCGCCCGGGGCGACGCGGATGCCGAAACCCCGCAGTTTCAGCAATTGCTCGAAGCCATACAGGCCGGCGAGGATATCAGCGAAAAGCTCGAACCGACCGCCGCCGGTGAACAGGGTCCCGGCGCCGAGTCGCTGCAATCGCCGACGCTGTTTGCCAACAATGTCGGCCAGGTCACGCCCACCGCGGGCATCGACCCGGATCTGAATTTCCCCGAACAGCGGGACCCCGGGTTCCTGTCCCGATCGGTTGTCGAAGAGACGCCGCCCGGGGATACCGATATTCCGGAAGAGGAAATCCCTGGGGAGGAAATTCCCGAATAGGAGCTACCCGAAGAACAGCTCCCCGAGGAGGAACTGCCTGAAGAGGAAGTTCCCGAGGAAGAATTTCCGGAAGAGGAGATCCCTGAAGAAGAGACTCCGGAAGAAGAAGTCCCTGAAGAGGAAATCCCCGAGGAAGAAATTCCAGAAGAGGAAACCCCCGATGTCGACCCGCCGGATATCGATGTGCCGGACGTCAACGATATCGACGGCCGGATCGTGCCCGGGGATATCAGCATCGCTGAAGACGCCTCGGCGCCGGTGACCGGCATCTTCACCGTGACCAGCGAGGCGGGGATCGACACCCTGGTGGTGGGTGGCCGCACCCTGACCCTGGGCGAACTGACCAATCTCGGCAGTGCGCCGGTGGTGATCGACACGCCAAAAGGCACCCTGACACTGACCGGTTACGACAGCGCCAGCGGCGCGGTGTCCTATGAATACCTGGTCGATGGCGCCGAGGACCACAGTGCCGGTGACGAATCGGTCGTCGACAGTATCGCCATCACGGTGACCGATGTGCGCGGCGAAAGCGCCGCGGCGAACCTCGATGTGCTGATCACCGACACGGTGCCGGTGGCCGTTGACGACAATGCCGGGACAGTGGTGGAAGACGGCGCCATCAGCCAGATCCAGGGCAATGTGCTGGACAACGACTCGGCATTCGACGCGCCCAAGGCGCTGGTCGACTGGGATGCCGCCGCCAATGCCGCGGCCGAGGCCGAGCTCGCCCGGTACGGTGAGTTGCAGCTGAACGGCGACGGCACCTGGAGCTTTGCCCTGGACAACAGCCTGGCGAAGGTCCAGGCGCTGACGCCGGGCGACAGGCTGGATTTTGAACTGCGCTACACCATGACCGACAGCGATGGCGACACCTCGCAGGCGGTGCTGCGCTTCACCATCCAGGGTGCGGCGGACGACGGCGCGGTGATAGTGCCGCCGTCGGACGATCCGCACGCCGGCGCAAGCAATGCCTCGGCCATCGTCTATGAGAAAGGCCTGGGCGACGCCGCCGACGACTCCGAAACCACGACTGGTACCTTCAGGGTCGAGGCCAGCGATGGCATCGCGGCGGTGACCATCGGCGGCGAAGTGTTTAGCGCCGCGCAGCTGGCCGGCGACCCCGGGTTGCTGGCGCCGGTGGATACCGGGGAGGGATTGCTGACCGTCCTCGGCTACACCCTTGCCGGCGACGGCAAATCCGCTGTCATCGAATACAGCTATACCCTGAAAGCCGCGCAGGATCACAGTGCCCAGGGTGCGGATCGGGTTCACGACGACATCGCGGTGGCGGTGACGGGCGTTGGTGGAAGCAGTGCCGCCGGCACGATCACCGTGGCGATCGTCGACGCCGTACCGGTTGCCCTGGCGGACGCCGGCTCGGTGGGCGAAGGCCAAACCCTCTCGGTCGCCGCCGCCGATGGCGTGCTGGCGAACGACACCGCCGGTGCGGATGGCTGGCACAGCCAGGCGATTGTGGGGGTGACGGCCGGCGGCGCGCTGGTCGACAGCGAGAACGGCAACGTCGGCACCGGGATCGAAGGGCTGTACGGTACATTGACGCTGCACGCCGATGGCAGTTATACCTACGTGGCGGCCAGCAACGTCATCGCCGCTGATGCGGTGGATACCTTTGTCTACACCGTCAAGGATGGCGATGGCGACCTGGCCTCGGCGACACTGACGATCGCCGTCACCGATGCCAACGGCGCGCCGGTGCTCGAGGCGCATCACCAGGTGATCCTCGAGGATACCGCCGCTGCGGGCAATGTGCTGAGCGACGACCCGCAGGCAACCGACCCGGAAGGCGACGCTCTCGAGGTGACCGGCTTCAGCGTTGGCGGCGCCAACTACGGCGCCGGCGAGACCGCCGCCGTGGTGGTCGATGGTCAGACCATCGGCACGCTGACCATTGCCGGCAGCGGCGACTACCTGTTCACGCCGACGGATAACTGGAACGGCGTGGTACCCACCGTGACCTACACTGTCAGCGATGGTGCATCGGCCAGCGAGTCGACCCTGGATATCAGAGTGACGCCCGTCAATGACGCGCCGACTTCGGCGGACAATGCCATCAGCCTCTCGGAGAATGTCTCCACCTACCAGTTCAGCGTCGCCGATTTCGCCTTCGCCGACGGGATCGATGCGGCGACGGGGCAGCACCATGGGCTGGCCGGGATCATCATCGGCGAACTGCCCGACCACGGGACTCTCCGGCTGAATGGCGTCGAGGTCAGCGAGGGCCAGGCGATCGATGTCGCCGACATCCCCGGCCTGAGCTATGAGGCGGGCGCCGACCACACCGATGCCTTCTTCACCTTCCAGGTGGTGGACGACGGCGGCACCGCCGATGGCGGCGTCGACACCTCGATCGAGTACCGCTTCGATATCGCCGTGGGCCGGGTATTCAACGACGGCCCCGACAGCAATGGCGACGACACGGTCAGCGGCGGTGCCGGGGATGACATCCTGCTCGGCGATTCCGGTGGTATCGTGCAGAACGTGGTGGCGGGCTCCAACTACAATATCGCCTTGTTGGTCGACACCTCGGGCAGTATGCAGCGGGGGCTGGGCGGCGATGAGAATCCGGCGTCGGGACAGAGCCGGATGGAACTGGTCAAGGCGGCTCTGATCAATCTGATCGAGAACCACCTGATCGGTCACGACGGCATCATCAACATCAGCCTGATTGGCTTTGCCGGCTTCGACACGACCAGTGTCAAGCTCACCCGGAACGGCTTGTCGGCGGACGATCTGGCCGACCTGGAAGCGGCCATCAACGGCCTTACGGCCAGCGGCGCGACCAACTACGAAGCGGCTTTCAATACCACTGTCAACTGGTTCAACGGCCAGCCGGCCGCGGATGGCGAAGGCAACCCCTACAACAACCTGACTTTCTTCCTGACGGATGGCAATCCCACCGCCATCGGCGGAGGCAGCAATGGCAGCACGACCACCCATCCGATTCTCGAGGCCTCGGTGCAGGCCTTCGAGGCGCTGAGCGGCATCAGCACCGTCCACGGTGTCGGCATCGGCTCGGGCGTCAGCGAAGATTACCTGACGTTCTTCGACAACACCGATGGCACCGGCCAGCACAGCGTCGGTTTTGGCTCGGTGTCGACGACCCTGGCCTCCTTTACCCCGGGCACGTCCCAACCGCTGAGCGATCTGAGCAACTGGACCCGATCGGGAGACAGCGACGGCTCTGTCAGCATTACCAGCGCCGGTGGCGGCTACCGCCTGCTGATCGACGACAGCCACGCCAATGGCGCTGCGACGGCTGTGACCAGCGATCAATTCGAGGTCGGCAGCAATCTGACCTACTTCAAATTCGATGTCAGGGGTCTCGGCCATCAGGACGGCGACCGCTTCGAGTGGGAAGTCCAGCGTCTCGACGGCGGCAGCTGGGCCGCGGTCGATTCCGGCGTCATCGCCAGCAGTGGCGCGACGACCGTTACCACCGCGCAGGTTGGTCACGGCATCTACCGCTTTGTCTTCGGCGCCGCGGACAACACCAGCGACGGCAATTATCGCGTGGAAATCGACAATATCGTCATGGTCGCGCCCAAGGACCTGGTCGAGGGCGAAGGCGGCGAAGTGGACATCGTCGAGCAGGCCGATGATCTCGATGCGATCCTGTCGACCGGCGGCACCAGCCTCGATCCGGTGGCGGTGGGCAACGACCAGCTTTTCGGCGGCAGCGGCGATGACATCCTGTTCGGCGACGTCATCAACACCGACGGCCATGTCTTGCCGTGGGGCAGCGTTGGCGGGCGTCCCGACGACCTGCCGGATGGTTCCGGAGTCAAGGCGCTGAAGGTATTTCTCGAGCTGCGCGATGGCGAGGCGCCGACCGCCATGGATCTCTACCAATACATCAAGGCCAACCATGGGATTTTCAACGTCGCGGGCGACACCCGCGGCGGCAACGATATTCTCGATGGCGGCAGCGGTGACGACCTGCTCTACGGCCAGGGCGGCAATGACGTGCTGATCGGCGGCGCCGGCAATGACCTGCTCTACGGGGGCACCGGCGCCGACACCTTCAAATGGCAGGGTGGCGACCAGGGCTCGGCCGCCAGCCCGGCGCGGGATGTCATTGGCGATTTCAACGTTGCGGAAGGGGATGTGCTGGACCTCAAGGATCTGCTGGTGGGCGAGAGTTCGGGGAGCCTGGACGACTACCTCGACTTCAGCGTCGAAGGCAGCGATACAGTGATCAGTGTCCGGCCTTCGGGAGCGGAAGGCGACATCACCCAGAAAATCGTGCTCGAGGGTGTCGATCTCACCCAGGGCGGCAGCTTGACCGATGCCGAGATCATCAACAACCTTGTGGCCACCAACAGTCTGATCACCGACTGATGGCGGCTGGGATTTTCATCGGGAATGGCGAGGGCTCAGGGCAGCCGTTCGCGGGCCATCCTGTCGATCATGTCGTTCCAGTGGCCGAGTTGCGAGGCGCGGCCGGCGCGGATCTGTTCGTTGCGGGTGCGCGCCAGCCACAGGTCTTCGGCATTGAAGCTGTACACCGGGACCAGATCGGGCCGTTGTGACGCCGGTTTGATCCGCTTGACCAGATTGTCGAGGATCAGCGGCGCAGAGGACGGCGTGGGATAGTAGGCCAGCACCATGTGGGCCTGGTCGAGGCTGGTCGCCTTGACGTAGGTAATGCGCAGTTTTGCCGGATCGACGCCCATGTCTCTGAGCGTGAAGAACTTGGCGATGGCGAAATCCTCGCAGTCGCCGGCATCCCTCACCAGAAATTCGAGCGGCGTGGCCCAATAGTCCGCCATTCGCCACAGCAGCTGGTCGTCGACGAATTGGGCGTTATTGAAAAATTCGTTTACGCTGTGGAGCTTCTCGGTGTCGGAAGCATCGAGCGAGAGGTGGATCAGGTCTTGCCAGGCGATCAGTCGCTGCTCGGCTGCCGCGCCGTACTGCTCCCGGATTTGCGCCAGCAGTTTCTCGGAGAGCCCGTCGTGGTGGGCCAGCGCCAGGGAGAGAGCACCGGCCAGGGCAATCGCGAATGTGCCCAGGCCCTTGTGGCGATGTTCCCGGCGGTTGTCCACGGTGGCGGTCTTTCCCTGATCGGTGTGATGGAAGAGACGAAAGCATAGCACCATTTGCTGTAGACTCCGGTGCATCAGCTGAATCGAGTGCCCGGCATCGCCGGGATTGGATCAATACCAACTGTGAACGCACCGTGACCCTGGGACGCCAGCTCATTATCGCCGTTGTCGGACTTTTCCTGCTGTTGTACGCGGGAAATCTGCTGATCAGTTTCTCCAGCGCGAGGACGCTGCTCGACGAGCAGATGCACATTCATGCCCAGGACGCCGCCACCTCGGTGGCGCTGGCGGCGACGCAGACCGTGGCCGACGACGACCGGGCGTCGCTCGAGGCGCTATTCAATGTGGTGGCCGACAGCGGCTTCTACCAGCGCATGTATTTTGTCGACCTCGACGGGACAGTCCGCGTCGACCGCGCTTTTGCCGTGAAGGTGGGTGGTGTTCCCGACTGGTTCGTCAGGGTCGTCGACCTCTCCGCCAGCGAGGGCCGGGCCGAGGTCAGCGCCGGCTGGACGCGCCTCGGCGAGGTGGTCGTGGTCAGCCATCCCGGCAAGGCTTACCAGAAGCTGTGGACGGTGCTGTGGCGGCAACTGGGCTGGTTCACACTCGTTGCGGCGATCGTCCTGGTCGCCGCCTGGACGGCCATGAGGGTGTTGCTGAGGCCGTTGCGGGAGGTCGAAAACCAGGCCGATGCCATCCGCAACCAGCAGTTCGTGGTGCAGCAGACGCTGCCGAAAACCCGCGAGCTGCATTCCGTGGTGGAGGCGATCAACCGCATGGTGTTGCGCCTGCAGGCGATCTTCGACAGCCAGCTGGAGATGATCGGGCGCCTGCAGTCCCAGGTGCACCGCGACGCGGTCACCGGGCTCTCCAATCGCATCGATTTCGAGGCGCGGGTGGAGAGTCTCGGCGGCGATCCCAATGGCGTTCACAGCGGGCTGCTGGCCCTGGTGGCGGTACCGAACCTTGTTCTGGTCAACGATTTGTCGGGGCCGGAGGCGGGCAACGCCCTGCTGCGGGAGTTTGCCGGGGAGCTGGCAGGTGCGCTGGAGCCCTGCCAGGGAGCGGTGGTCAGCCGCCGGCTCGGCCCGCAGTTCGCTCTCTTCGTGCCGGCGCTTCAGGACGACGAGGCCAGGGCGCTCGCCGCGGAGCTGTATCAGCGTTGCCGCGCCATCGGCTGGGAACAGCAGGACAGCCATCCCCTCGATATCAAAATGGTCTTTGTCTACAGCGAGGCGATCGATGCCGGCAATGTCCTGCTCGCCGAGGCGGACAAGGCCATGCAGCGGGCGCTGTCGCAGCCGGGCAGCGCGTTGTGGGATGCCGCCGAACTGGCGGCCGCCCCGGGGGTGGCGGTGATCAAGCCCCTGCGGGACTGGCAGCAGTTCATCCGCGACAGCCTCGCCGGGCAGCATATCCACCTGCTCCAGCAGGGGATGTTCGCCGGCAGTGGCGCCCGGGTCGGCACCGAGATATTTACCCGCTTCATGGACGGCGAGCGGGAGATTTCCGCGGATATCGTCATGCCGATGGCCAGGCGGCTGGGGCTCGCCGACGACCTCGACAAACATATCATCGCCACCGTCGCCGACCGCGTGGCGGTGGAGCAGGGCAGTTGCATCGCCGTCAATCTCTCGGTGGCGGCGCTCCGCTCCCGGGATTTCCACCAGTGGCTGGCGGACTTTCTCGCCGGCCGTGGGGATTTCGCCGCCAGCCTGGTGCTGGAAGTACCCGAATACGGCGTGCACGAGGACGAGCAGGCAGTGCGGCAACTGCAGTCGCTGCTGGCGTCGCGGGGCGCGCGCCTGGCGGTGGACGGCTTCGGCTTGCAGGCATCGTCGTTCGGTTATCTGCGCAGCCTGCCGCTCTACTACATCAAGGTGCATCGCAGTTTTATCCGCCATATCGATGGCAGCCCGGACAACCAGTTCTACGTCGAATCGCTGCTGCAACTGGCCCATAGCAGGGGCATCACCCTGATTGCCGAGGGCGTCGAGAGCGAAGCGGAACGCCAGACCCTGCGGGCTCTCGGCATAGACTGGATGCAGGGCTACCAGCTGGCCTATCCGCAAGCGGTTCATTAAGGGGCCGGCGGCCTCTATAATGGCCGCCCCCAGATCAACCACCCGGAATCGATGATGACCGTCCGTACCCGTATCGCCCCGTCACCCACTGGCGATCCCCATGTGGGCACAGCCTATATCGCCCTGTTCAACCTGTGTTTCGCCCGTCAGCACGGTGGTCAGTTCATCCTGCGCATCGAGGACACCGACCAGATGCGCAGCACCGGGGAGTCGGAGCAGATGATATTCGACTCCCTGCGCTGGCTGGGACTCGACTGGGACGAGGGGCCGGATGTCGGCGGTCCCCACGGCCCCTACCGGCAAAGTGAGCGGCTGGCCATTTACCGCGACCACGCGATGCAACTGGTGGAGCGCGGTCATGCCTTCCATTGTTTCGCCAGTGCCGATGAGCTGGACGACATGCGCCGCGAGCAAATGGCCCGCGGTGAGACACCCAAATACGATGGCCGCGGCCTTCACCTGAGCCAGGAAGAGGTGCGCTCGCGGCTCGAATCCGGCGAGCCTCACGTGATTCGCATGAAGGTGCCGGAAGAGGGGGTGTGTACGTTCGGCGACCGCCTGCGGGGCGTGATCGAGATTCCCTGGAACCAGGTCGACATGCAGGTGCTGCTCAAGGCCGACGGCATGCCCACCTACCACCTGGCCAACGTGGTGGATGACCACCTGATGGCGATTACCCATGTCATTCGCGGCGAGGAGTGGATCAACTCCGCGCCCAAGCACCAGTTGTTGTACCAATACTTCGGCTGGGAGATGCCGGAGCTGTGCCACATGCCGCTGCTGCGCAACCCCGACAAGAGCAAGCTCAGCAAGCGCAAGAATCCCACCAGCATCACTTTCTACCGCGCCATGGGCTACATGCCCGAAGCGATGCTCAACTACCTGGGGCGGATGGGCTGGTCGATGCCCAATGAGGAGGAGAAATTCACCCTCGACGAAATGATCGGCCATTTCAATATCGACAACGTTCATCTCGGCGGTCCGGTGTTCGATCGCGAAAAGCTCGACTGGCTGAACGGGCGCTGGATACGGGAGAACCTCGATGCCGAGCAATTTGCCGATCGGGTCGCGGAATGGGCGCTCAATCGCGACAATCTCAAGCGGGTCATTCCGCTGATCAAGGAGCGGGTCGAAAAATTCAGCGATATCGCGCCGCTGACGGGATTCCTGTTCAATGGCTTCCCGGCCATCGCGGCCGACAGTTTCGCCCATCCCAGGCTCGATGTGGACGCCGTTCGCAAAATCCTCCAGTTCAGCAGCTGGCGTCTCGATGGGCTGCGCCACTGGCACCGCGACGCCCTGTACACCGAGCTGAACCAGATCGCCGGACAGATGGAACTCAAGCTCAAGGACTTCCTGTTTCCGCTGTTCGTGGCGGTCGCCGGTTCGCCCTCGGCGCCGCCGTTGTTCGACGCCATGGCGATCCTCGGCGCCGACATGGTCCGCGCCCGGGTGCGCCACGCCCTCGAGGTGGCCGGCAGCCCGTCGAAGAAACAACTCAAGAATCTCGAAAAGGAATATCAGGCAATAAACAGCGAAAGAGCGCCTCACCCCGAAGAAAACCCTTGACGGAAATGTCGGGAATGCTAGAATGCGCGCCTCGATAACACGGGGCTATAGCTCAGCTGGGAGAGCGCAACACTGGCAGTGTTGAGGTCTGCGGTTCGATCCCGCATAGCTCCACCAAATTCCTGGCAATATCAAGCAAAAAAGGCCGCAGACTCTGCGGCCTTTTTTGTTTTCCGTGTTCAGCG
>Ga0265293_10011121_pt1 | contig 12348 bp, 6 predicted proteins | sample Munlanlewell138R_FD_192505 | JGI IMG/M metagenome (GOLD analysis project Ga0265293, IMG submission 192505) | Leachate microbial communities from a municipal landfill in Southern Ontario, Canada - Leachate well 138R | ecosystem: Engineered > Solid waste > Landfill > Unclassified | place: Canada... | reverse complement strand
ATGTCCGCTGCCCGGCTCACGGCACAGCGTTAGAAACTCAATAATTCAAGGGTGGTATCCTAAGGTTGACTCCACACTAGCTGACGCCACTGCTTCCAAGTCTCCCACCTATCCTGTACATGAATTACCAAGTCCCAATATCAAGCTACAGTAAAGCTCTACGGGGTCTTACCGTCCAGTCGCGGGTAATACGCATCTTCACGTATACTACAATTTCGCCGGGTCCACTGTTGAGACAGCGCCCAAGTCGTTACGCCATTCGTGCGGGTCGGAACTTACCCGACAAGGAATTTCGCTACCTTAGGACCGTTATAGTTACGGCCGCCGTTCACTGGGGCTTAAGTTCGGTGCTTCATCTTGCGATTAACACTTCCCCTTAACCTTCCAGCACTGGGCAGGCGTCAGCCCCTATACGTCATCTTTCGATTTCGCAGAGACCTGTGTTTTTGGTAAACAGTCGCTTGGGCCTTTTCACTGCGGCCTGATTTCTCAGGCACCCCTTCTCCCGAAGTTGCGGGGCCATTTTGCAGAGTTCCTTAACAATGGTTCTCCCGTTCGTCTTACAATTTTCTTGTCGTCTACCTGTGTCGGTTTGCGGTACGGGTACCTTGCAACTCGTTAGCAACTTTTCTCGCCAGCGTGAATTCGTCGACTTCGCTACTTTATTTCGCTCCTCATCATCACCCAGCCTTACGATATGCGTACTTAACTGCATATCAGCCTCATGATTTGAATGCGGCTATCCACCACCGCACCTCGACTATCCTTCTGTGTCATTGCTTCACTCAAGCATTGCTAGGTAGTACAGGAATGTCTACCTGTTGTCCATCACCTACGCCTTTCGACCTCGGCTTAGGTCCCGACTAACCCTGGGTGGACGAACCTTCCCCAGGAAACCTTAGACTTTCGACGATGTAGATTCTCGCTACATTCTCGCTACTCATGCCGGCATTCTCTCTTGTATGCAGTCCACCGCCCCTTTCGATACGGCTTCTGCCCGCATACATTGCTCCTCTACCAATATAACTACTGTTATATTCCTAAACTTCGGTGTCAAGTTTTAGCCCCGATAATCTTCGGCGCACCACCACTAGACCAGTGAGCTATTACGCACTCTTTCAATGAATGGCTGCTTCTAAGCCAACATCCTGGTTGTTTTAGCAGTGACACATCCTTTACCACTTAACTTGTACTTTGGGACCTTAGTTGTAGGTCTGGGCTGTTTCCCTTTTGACAATGAAACTTATCTCCCACTGTCTGACTCCCTGGAATCAAGTAGCTGTCATTCGGAGTTTGATAAGGTTCGGTAAGCTGTGAAGCCCCCTAGCCCATTCAGTGCTCTACCTTCAGTACTCTCTCCAGAGGCTAGCCCTAAAGCTATTTCGAGGAGAACCAGCTATCTCCGGATTCGATTGGAATTTCTCCGCTAACCACAAGTCATCCCCGACTATTGCAACAGGCGTGGGTTCGGTCCTCCACAGTGTCTTACCACTGCTTCAACCTGCTCATGGTTAGGTCATCCGGTTTCGGGTCTACATTATGCAACTAGTATCGCCCTGTTAAGACTCGCTTTCGCTACGGCTCCGGTACAAAATACCTTAACCTCGCTACATAACGTAACTCGCCGGCCCGTTCTACAAAAAGTACGACATCGCACATTAACAGTAGTGCTTTGTCTGCTTGTAAACATAGGGTTTCAGGTTCTCTTTCACTCCCCTCCCGGGGTTCTTTTCACCTTTCCCTCACGGTACTATACTCTATCGGTCACCAGGTCGTATTTAGCCTTGGGAGATGGTCCTCCCGACTTCCCACCGGATTTCCCGTGTCCTGTGGTACTCTGGATACTGCTAGAGAATAAAAATAGTTTCGCCTACGGGGCTGTTACCCTCTTTGGCCAAGCTTTCCAGTCTTGCTCTGCTACCATTTTTACTCCCACAACGCAGTCCGTAACCCCTTTGTATATCGCTATACTAAGGTTTAGGCTCTTTCCATTTCGCTCACCACTACTTTGGAAATCGAATTTTCTTTCTTTTCCTCCGGGTACTTAGATGTTTCAGTTCCCCGGGTTCCCTTCTATATGCTATGTATTCACATATAGATACCGTTGCATTACCAACGGTGAGTTCCCTCATTCGGATATCTACGGGTCAAAGGTCATTTGCACCTCTCCGTAGCTTTTCGCAGCTTGTCACGTCCTTCTTCGGCGCCTGGTGCCAAGGCATCCACCCTATGCTCTTTATAGCTTAATCGTAATCAAAATCTATATCTTATATCATTATTTAGGTTTTTCCTCAGCAAAATATCTGTTTGTTGTGAATATTTGTATTACTCATACTTAGATATCTTTAATATTTATTATGCAGTTGTCAAGGTGCGTCTTGGTAGGCTGAAGTGGACTTGAACCACCGACCTCACGCTTATCAGGCGTGCGCTCTAACCAGCTGAGCTACCAGCCTAAGTGCTATTGTACTAGCCCATTTGGTGGAGGTAAGCGGAGTCGAACCGCTGACCTCCTGCTTGCAAGGCAGGCGCTCTACCAACTGAGCTATACCCCCGAAGTAGGCTATTTTTAGATTAGCTTGATAATAATAACACCAAAACACTTTAATGTCAAACTATTTTTATTAGTTTTAAGAAAATTTGCGCAAATAATACAGGCGATTACAACAAAAAATTGCAGTTGCATTTTAACCCTTAATTATAGGTATTTTCTAGCATATTATCAGGCAAAAATCGTTTTGTTGCAAAGTGACGCAAATGGTACACTCTCTTACTTTCAAGGATATGTTGCTTGAACTTGTTGCTTATTTATGATATATTTATGCTATGAGTGCCAACCTTTTTATTTCCAATACCAGCAAAAGCGCCGCCGCTTTAGCAATTGAGGATTTGGGCAAAAGATTAGCTAGTTGCGGCAATTTTATTGTAATTGTGCCCGAACGCCATTCTCTGGATACTGAAAAGCAAATTTACGAAACTTTGCAGCTGGAGGGGAGCGATAATATTGATGTGGTAAGTTTTTCGCGCCTTGCTTATAAAATCACTAAAGGTACCTCCCTAAAGACCCTTACTAGGGAGGGTAGCGCAATTTTGCTCAATAAGATTATCAACGACAATAAGGATGCACTTGTCCACTATAGGATTGCGGCAGGCAAGCCCCGCTTTGCGGCGGATATGCTTATTGCGCTGGATAGCTTAAAGGTAAGCGGCATAACTCCGGAGCAGCTAAGGGCTGCCGCCTCAGGGCTGGCACAATCTAACAGGGGCAAGCTAATTGATATTGCATATATATATCAAGCCTATATTGAAAAGCTGGAAGGGCAATACTCTGATGTGCATACCAGGCTTGAAGCACTTGTAAAAGCTATCCCCGCTAGCAATATAATAGCGGCAAGCGATATATATATTATTGGGCATAATTTTTTTGACAGCCAGCAAAAGGCAATAATTGCAAGTTTAATAAAACATGCAAAATCTTTTAATATAGCCTTATGCGAGCCTGACCATAATCAAAGCATAAAAGACCTTAACGAAACTAGAAATATAATAATATCTTATGCTGAGCACGCAGGCAAAAACAGCAATATTATAAAAGGAGGGCAAGCCCTACTGCCTCCTATCGGCATGCTTTGTTCTAAACTTTATTCCTATGAAGGCGTGCCTCCTTGCTCTGACCAAGATAGTTTAACAGTATTTTATGAGCTAAATCCCTATGAAGAAGTTAAGGCAGTTGGCAAAGAAATAGTTCGACTGGTAAGAGAAGGCAAGTATAGATATAAAGATATTGCGCTGCTTTCTCCCAATGATTCTTACAAGACTATAATTAGAGATATTTTCACCAGATATGACATACCTATATATATAGATATAAAATATCCTGCTATTTTTGATATATTTACCGTCTTTTTAACAAATGCGCTGGAAGCAGCTCACTCCCCAAGGCAAAGGAATATGTTTGCCCTGGCAAAGCATCCTTTTTTGCAAGAGCAAGGGGATGCTTTTGAGGATTACTGTATTAAATATAATATAGATTTTAGCTATTTTAACAATGAGTTTATCTTTGGCGATCAAGACAAAGTCATTGCAGAAGGTACAAGAAAGGCAATTTTAGCAATATTAGAGCCTTTGAAAAGGGCAAAGCCCACATATAAAGACATTGGCGAAGCGGTCTTGCAGTTTATCAATCGTTTTATCCCCAAGCATAATGAGTTTCTAAAGAGCAAAGGGCTTGATGCGGGCAGCAAAGGAGCAAGCGAGCAAGTACCTGAAAAAATAAAGAATATTATTTCCGAAAGCGTTAATATTTTAGGCGAAATGCAATCAACCTTAGAGGAGTTTAGCTTAATGCTAGCCGCTTCTTTGGAGAAAAATCAAATTTCTGTTATTCCTCAATATATAGATGCTGTTTTTGCGGGAGGACTGCAAGAAGCCAGCTACAATCAAGCAAAGGTGCTATTTTTTGTAGGTGCTAACCAATCAGCCTATCCTGCTATCCCCGCTGTGCAAAATATACTCAACCTATATGATATGGACACTTTGGCAAGCGCAGGATTGTCCCTTTATCCTGCACCCTCAAAAGCTATGGAGCGAGAACGATTCATAATTTTGGACACCCTTGCCAAGGCAGAGGATAAGGTATATATAAGCTGTTCTGCTTATGACCTAGCGGGCAGCGTATTAAAAAAAGGAGATTTATATAAAGAAGCCTTACAGTTGTGTGGAAATTACGAATATTCTATTTATAATTCATTTAAAGAAAAGTCCTTTGCCAGCCCCGCAGATTTTTATAACTTTGCTATTAATACCCGTAATTTATTTTACGAATATGCGCAACAATTAAGACAAAGCACTTTTGGTCTGCCAATACAAAGCATAGAAAGCTATTTGCTTAGTAAAGGATGGGCAAATATGCTAGAACGCATTAGAAAGAAAGAAGAGGATATAATTGAGCCGCACAATTGCTTTTTTAATAAGCAGGGCAACTGCTTCACCACCAGCGTTAGCCAGCTAGAAAACTATTTTACTTGTCCTTATATGCATTACTTTGCTTATGGGCTAAGGCTAAAAGAAAGAGAGCAAGCACACCTTGCCGCAAAAGATATAGGTATACTTTTGCATAATGCGCTGGAATTGTATTTTGAAAACAACAAGGCACGCATCCATTCTATGAGCGACAAAGAAATAAAAGCGGAAAGAGAAAAGGTAGTTGAGCAAGTCTTTGGCGACCCTATTATTCAATCTCAAATGAATACTCCATTGGGGGCACGGCTATATAGCATTGTTAAGGACGAATGCTCAAAAGCCATATTTACGCTATCCAAAAACCTACAAAAGGGAGCCTATACTCCAAAATTCATAGAATTGCAGTTTGGAACACTTGAGGGTTTTAGCGGAGTAGAGCTGAATGTAGAAGGCGATATTTTTTTAATACGAGGCAAGATTGACCGTGTGGATATGTGCAATAACAATGTGATAATTATAGACTACAAAAGTTCGGATAGCGTTGCAGGCAATTGTGAGTATGCCAACATTTACAATGGTACAAAAATACAGCTGCTGATATACTTGCAAGCCTTTCTTAAAGGGGGCTATATCCCCAGAGGGGTGTTTTATTTGCCATTAGGGACAAGCTATGCCAAAGGCGGCAATTTGAGGTTTCTATTACACGGTTTTATTGACGAAAGCGAGGATGCTTTTGCTAAGCTGGACAATGATGCATACTCTCAAGCTATACAAGGAAAAGTGCAAAGCGAAGTGGCGAATTTTAAGATAAACAGGCAAAAAAATGAGTTTAAGATAACTACAAATACAAAAAGAGTATTATCGCAAGAGGACTTTGCAAGTTTGACAAAGTATGTTATAGCTATTAGCGCTAAAGCGCTTGGGGAAATTAAGCAAGGGTATATAGCAAGACGACCTTATTCCAGAGCTTGTAAATGGTGCAATTACTCCTCCATTTGCAATGGAGAAGTAGAGTATAGAGGTGAGTACCAAGTAGGTAAAGGGGATATCTTAAATTAAAATGATTGAATGGAAAGACAACCAACTAAAGGCTATAACTGAACAGGGTAATCTTTTAGTTGCCGCTTCTGCAGGCAGCGGCAAAACTACTGTAATGATAGAACGCATTATGCGCCTTATTAAGGAAGGGGCAAGTATGCGCCGCTTGCTTGTAATTACATTTACCAAAGCTGCCGCTGTCGATATGAGGGATAAAATTGTAGATAAATTATATAAGCTAATGCAGTTACAGCCTTGTAGCGCATATAAAAAGCAAATTGAGGAGTTGCCTTTTGCCGCTATTTGCACTATTGATAGCTTTTGCTATGATATTTATCACAGGTTTTTTGCAGAGGCAAAGTTAGAGCCGGGGCTTAGGGTATTGGACGCAGAAGAAGCCGGCATGCTCTTTAGCGAGGCGGTAGAGGAGACAATAGAAGAGCTTTTGCAAGAAAATAATCCTGATTTTATTGCCTTGCTCGACAAGCTGACCCATAAACGAAATATAGAAAAGCTAAAGGCGGAAGTAATAAATATTAATATTAAGCTATCTAACTTGCTTAATAAAGATAACTTTTTAAGCACTTCTTTAGAAAAGTTTGAAGAGCGGGCAAAAGACTATTTTGTTCAGCATTATAAAAAAATGTTTGCTTATTTGAAAGAAGAGGCAGAGGCTATGACGCTTGCCTCTAAGGGCCTGCTGCTAAAAAATAAATTAGCAGAGCATGTATTGTATTTGTTAGAAAGGGCTGCTTCTGCAGCAAGTCTAAATGATTTTGGCGGTTATTCCGAATATGGTTTTGATTGTAAGTTCGAAAGAACACCCAGCCATAAAAAAACTGAAGAAGAAAACGAATTTATTGAAGCATTTATGTTACCTCTCAAGAATAAACTCAAGGATGCGTATGCTGAGGCAGCCAGCACCCTCAATGTTTATGCTATGGAAACTGCGCAAGATAAGCAGCTGCTGTCGACTTTTATAAAGCTGACAGTAGCGGCAGAGCACAAATATAAGCAAAAGAAATATGCTCAAGGCTGTATGGACTTTTCTGATTTATCCGTTTATGCATGCAAAATCTTACAAGACAGCCAAATAGCGGCGCAAATTGCTGACCAATACGACTATATCTTTGTAGACGAATATCAAGATACCAGCGCATTGCAAGAGCTGATTATTCACAACCTGCAAAGAGCGGATAATTTGTTTACGGTAGGAGATATTAAGCAAAGCATTTACGGCTTTAGAAATGCAGAGCCTACCATTTTTATCAATCGTCGCAAACTATATGAAAATAGAGAAATAGGAAAAAATATCCCTATGAATGACAATTTTCGTTCAACTAAGGGTATTTTAGATTTTGCCAATGCCTTTTTCTCCCCTATTATGAGCGAGGAGTTTGGCGGTGTAGATTATGCTAATGATGCCAAGCTGCAACCCGGAATAAAAATAGAAGAATCAGATGCCCTGCCCGCTTGCCAAGTTACCTTATTTTCGCCAAAACTAAAAACGGATAAGGGGCTGCCCAAAGTTTATTCTGTTGCCGAAGACGATTTTTCTATAGGCGAAGAGGACAATAGAGAAGCAATATTTGTAGCCGAAAAGATAAGCTCTATTGTAGACAAGAAATATATTTACGATGCAAAAGAAAAAGTAAAACGCCTTATTAAATATTCGGATATAGCTATTTTAATGCGCAATCGCAAAGACCAAGGGCTTTTTGATGCCTTAAAGCTATATAATATACCCTTTTTATCTTTTGGCTTTCGAGAGGAAAAATATCCGGAACTGGATACCTTAGTCAATTATTTAAGACTTTTAGACAATTTTAACAATGATATAGCCCTTGCCGGTGTTATGCAGTCCTTTTTAGGCGGTTTTACTCACAACGAAATGCTGGCTATTAGAAAGGCAGGCAAAAAATATCATTATTTTTATGAATGTGTGCAAAATTATCCGTTTAATGATGCTGTAAAAGTTAAGATAGACAAGCTGATGTGCGATATAGCCTTTTACAAGGTGCGCAGTTATGTTAAAAATATTGCAGACTTGCTTTTTGAAATAATGGGGGACAACGGATTCGATGCCTATATTATGAGCAAGGAAAGGGGCTCGCTGGAAATAGCATTTATTAATACCTTTATTTTTAATTTGGCGCAAAAAGAGTTTGTCAATTCTATACCCGGCTTTTTAAGGTATTATGACGATATTTTCAGTAAAGAGTTAAGTTACTGTGCGGATAAAACAGAAGCAATCAGTATAATGACCTCTCATGGCAGCAAAGGGCTGGAGTTTCCCGTAGTCTTTATTATGCATTTTGAACAAGGATACAGCGATTCAATTGATTCAAGGCAAAATATACGATTTGATAAAGAGTTTGGCATAACAATTAAGCTGTTTGATTTGGATACCCTGGAAAGAAACGAAAGTTTTAGGGAAAAAATGATTAAGATTAAGAGTACAGTTCAAGGGCGGCAAGAGGAGTTGCGCATTGCGTATGTGGCTGTAACCCGCGCTAAGAATCATTTATTTATTACTGGAAAAGATGTGCCGGTCAACAAATCCTTTGACCGTATGCGCAACCCTGTGGAGTGGCTAAAGTATAGCGCTCAAACCAATAAAAGTTCGCAAGACCTGATACATATCTCCTCCGAGCCCATTTTGCCGGAAATAGAAAAAGCAGCGGCTGCAATAACAGGTAGCGTCATCCCTGACCTTAAAGGATTAGATATGCAATATCCTTTTCTAGAAGTTACACAAATGCCGCAAAAGTATAGTGTTAGCAAACTCAATGCCTATGAGCAGGCGGACTTTGCAAGCAGCCCTATAGCTTTGCCTTTTGATAAAGAGGTGGGTACAGCATATCATAAGGTGCTTGAATATATAGATTTTGGAGCAACCACCGCTCCCCAAATAGAGCAAAGTTTGTCGAAAATGCAAAAAGAAGGATTGATAGCGTCGGATTTATTGGCAGAAATTGATTTTCTTAAAATACAAAAGATGCTAACAAGCAAACTTTGGGATAAGGTAAGAAAAGGCGAAAAGGTGTTTCGTGAATGGGGTTTTATGCTTTATTTGCCTAATAAAGAGGTGCTTGAAGGCAGCGTATCCCAAGATAAAGTGTTGGTGCAAGGGGTTTGCGATTTAGTGGTGCTGGGAAAAGAGAATTTCATTATTGATTACAAAGTTAGCAATTTGGATACCCAAAGTATAGTAAATAAGTACCGAAAGCAACTACAACTATATGCCCTAGCTGTTGAAAAAATAAAGAAGGTAATTATTAAAAAGAAAATTATCTACATAATTAACAGGAATGAGGCTGTTTGTATAGATTAATTCTCAATTTACACGGTATTTTATACATTTTCCTTTATTAAACTATTGCAAAAATATGTTATTATGCTATAATTATTATGTTTATTAGTATAATATTAACGCAATTAAGTTGTTTTAGGTACTCCAAACAGCTTAATATTAATATAAAGGAGCTATTCATGAAGGGAATATTTAATAAGCTAGTGGACTTGATACTGCCTCTTGAAGATAAGTTAAATGCCGCCTTAGCAGGGTTTAGCGACAACCCAAACAACTACCCCTTATATATTGCACTTTTTGGCACAATAGCATTAATTGTTCTTTTTATTGCTGCGCTGGTAGCATTTAGGCTAAACAAGCTCAATAAGTTTAAGAGGGATCTTGAATATGCCAATGAATATATCGACTCCATCGGCATTATCGATGAGCACGAAGTCCCTGAGCTTTATAAGCGTATTGAAAGATTGCCTATGGCAATTCAACAGGGCTGGGCTAAGTTTATGGACCAACAAGTGGGATATCCTTCTGATTATATAGAGGACCAAAGTGTTTTTGCTGATAAAAAGGTAGACCGAATAAAAAAATCGGGCAGATACAGCTTTGCGGTATTGGGTTCTATTATTATACTCATTACTTTGTTTGCAATTAGTATTACCTCCCGAGGGATGCTTTCTGCAATAGCAGGCAGCCCTGCCGATGCTGCCAATTGGGCAATGCTAATTGCCAATGTGTTTTTGGGATTAACTATACCCGTTGTTTTTTTGCTATTTTTCTATTTAATATTAGGGTTTATGAGAAAGAGGCTTACTCATAAAGCAGCCGCTCTTTTTGACGAATTTCAAGATTTGCTGGACCGTAGCGTGACCTTGTTAAGAGAAGAAGTCCCCGAGTATGTCAGCGAGAACATTGAGGAAATCAATGCTTATATTGACGAGATTCTAAAAAGCAAGCTGGAGGAAAAAGAGATTATTCAGCTTGTCACTACTCCCAAGATAGATTATACGGATTATATAGAGGAGTTAGAAGCGCAATTAGAGCAACCCGAAGTAGCGGCTGATATTGCTGCTCCTGACCTAGAAGCCGAGCAGAAAGAGCTTGCGCAAGAGCAAGCAGAAGTTGCTGCTGACCAGGTAAGTGTTGCCCCTGCTCCTGTGATACAAATTATTCAGGGCGAGCAAAGGAGCTATTTAGAACAGTTGACCGTGCTTGTCGAAATGGCAATTAAGGATAAAGCTAATACCACTAAACAAGATTTAGAGGACTTAGCTGTAATTATAGCAACAGCTAAGGAAAGCGGCTATCCTGACCCTAAAGACCAAAAGCTGTTAGACGATTGCCTGTATATGTTAAGTGATTTATATTATTCCTAATTAGCAATTAATTACCCAATAAAAATAGCCGCTTATTTTATTTTAAGCGGCTATTTATTTTACCTGTTTTTTATAAGTTGCTACATAGCTTCTATTTCGTCTTCTGCAGTCATAATACCTATAAGCATAGGGATGCGGGATTTTTCGTTTCGAGGCTCAACCTTGCTTAAATCAAGCGCATAGGTATTGTTGGAGATATTATTGTTAAAGAAATATAGGTAGCTTCCTATCACTTCGGGGTCTAGCCAAGTGCTGGATACACTTGAGTCATATAAGAGCATTGCTGTGCCCAAGTTTAAGGAGTACGCCCCGCTTTCGTCTATATCAAACAATTTAATTTTATAAAACTTATTATCTTTAAAATAAGTTGTTACCAAGCTGTTATCAATTGCTTCAAAATCATAAAAAGTAGGTAAAAAGCTCATAACTTCTTGCCTAACGCTTACCGTTTTATCAGAAAGGGTCAACAATTCTATCTTATCAGTTTTACTGGCTAAAATATATTTGTTTGTAAGAAACCTTAGCTTGCTATAGTTTGCACCGTTAGAGTAGCGTACTTCGCCCTCTTCATTAAAAGCAAAATCCTCGCTTACCTTAAAATCATAAGAATAAGTGCCCATGGAAATGGTGTTTGCGCCTCTATCCGTCTTGTTATAGATTAGTTTAATGGTGTCATTGCCTACTGTTACCGTATCTGTTATGGTGAGCATGTATCCATCCGGATGCAACAGCTTCTCTGCGCTATAGTTGCCTTTTTCAATAACCTTTTTATTAATGCTGCCGCTACCGTTGGCAACATAAACTGCATTGGAGTAATCGGTTTCTTTTTCGTTTGCTTTAGTGTAGAATACATAATTCCTTAAAGGATTTACTCCGTCTTGTGCAGATACATAGAATTTTGAAGTTATCTTAGATGCCAACAGATTATCGGGGAACTTCTTTTCATTAAGGCTGATACTCCGCAACTCCTTTTCTCCGTCCTCATTGGTTATATCATACACAATATGGTCATCCATTACTTTATAGGTTATAGAAAAATCTTTGAATTTCTTAACTATTTCGGTTTTACTGCCATCCAGGCGGCTTCTTAGCAACCACATTTCGTCAACTTTGGGATCGCCCTTTGAGTTCTTTTCCGTGGAGGGAGTGGAGTAATAAATATAATCACCCTGAATGGTCAAACCGTTATTTTTCTCAGTGGCAAATACTATTTTAGGTATAATAATCTTTGTTGAGCCCTCAATAATTTTACCTTGCGAATCCAGCTCTAACCGTGCTATTGCACCTTTTGTTACCTTGCCAAAGCTATTGCTAGCCTCTTGAGCGGACATCCCGTTTACAAAGTAAATATAGTTGCCGTATTGTACCGCCAGCCCCCCGTTAGAAGCAATATCCTTTTTTGAAAAATCGCTGCTTATTGGTTTTTGTTTCATATTATTACAGCCTGTGAGCAATGACCCTATAACTATAAGGCATAAAATAAATAAAACTAGTTTTTTCTTCATTACTAACTCCGTTACATATAACTTCTGTAAAACGCCTATGGCTAGTTTCACAAATGAAATTATAAAACATTTTAGCCTAATTTGCAATACTTTTAAGGTTACTTAACAATTTGAGCAAGTAATAACTTGGAATATTTTGCTTATAGGCAATATTGTCTTA
>Ga0265293_10011120_pt1 | contig 12351 bp, 7 predicted proteins | sample Munlanlewell138R_FD_192505 | JGI IMG/M metagenome (GOLD analysis project Ga0265293, IMG submission 192505) | Leachate microbial communities from a municipal landfill in Southern Ontario, Canada - Leachate well 138R | ecosystem: Engineered > Solid waste > Landfill > Unclassified | place: Canada... | reverse complement strand
GAGCTGGAGCGGCTCGCTCAGCGGGACCAGGGCGCCGACCACCACCATGGTGCCATCCCGTTTCAGCAGCGACAAATAGGGATTGATATCGTGGGCGACGGGAATGGTGTTGAGCAGCAAATCGAACTGATTGGCATAGTCCGCCATGGCATTCGCATCGGAGGAGACCAGGACCTCGTCGGCGCCGAGTTTGCGGGCGTCCGCCGCCTTGCCCGGGGACGAGGTGATCATCACCACTCTGGCGCCCATCGCATGGGCGAATTTGACGCCCATATGGCCGAGGCCGCCGAGGCCGATGACTCCGACGGTCTGGCCGGGGCCGACGTTCCAGTGGCGCAGCGGCGACCAGGTGGTGATTCCGGCGCAGAGCAGGGGCGCGGCGGCCTTGATATCGAGATTCGGCGGTATCCGCAGAACGAAATTCTCATTGACGACGATGCGCTGGGAGTAACCGCCGAAAGTCACGGCATTGCCATGGCGCGGGTCGGGTGATCCGTAGGTGCCCACCATGCCGCCGTGACAGTACTGCTCGAGGTCTTCCTCGCAGGAGGGACAGGTGCGGCAGGAGTCCACCAGGCAGCCCACCGCGACCAGGTCGCCGGGCTTGTAGCGGCTGACCTCGGCGCCGACTCTGGCTACCCTGCCGACGATCTCGTGGCCGGGTACCAGGGGGTAGAGGGAAAATCCCCAATCATTGCGCGCGCTGTGGAGATCACTGTGGCAGACCCCACAATAGAGGATCTCGATATCGACATCGGCGGCGTCCGGTTCGCGCCGGTCGATGCGCATGGCCACCAAGTCTTCGGTGGGGCCGTTGGTGCCGTAGGCTGCGACTGTTGTCATGATTGTTCTCCGGTTCTGGATGTATTGGTGGCGGATATGGTCAGGCGATCTGGCCGCGGCGCACAGGATTGCGCTTCGCCCGGCCGACGGTGTGCGATCGTGTCCGGAGAAGTGCCGCGCGGGAGCTGGCGGCATGCTATGGTTACCCCGGCCAGTCGTTGTCGGCACGGCCCAGAGGCCATCGGACCCTTGGGGGTTGCGGGCAGCGGTGCTGTTCGAGTGTAATCCGGAGCACGGCTCCGCGACAAGTTTGGCAGTTCAACAGGTTCACCGCCGGTGTGCCAGCGGTTGACAGGAACTCGATGCCGCGGGCAAAACCCCGGTACGGCCCCGCCATACTGTCAGCCCGGCGGTCCACACCCTGAACGAGGGACATGGAGACCAGATGATGACGGCGATCGTCCAGCGCCTGTTCAATATTCGCCGCGAAGAGGTTGTGCCGGTAATGCTCGCGGCATTGTTCTTCTTCTGCGTGCTCACCGCGCTGATGCTGCTGCGCCCGGCGCGCGAGGCGCTCGGCATGCAGCGCGGTATCGAGGCTGTGCGCTGGCTGTTCATCGGCACCGCGCTGGTTACTTTGCTGGTGAATCCGGTCTTCGGCCTGCTGGTCAGCCGCTTGCGCCGCCTACAGTTCATCACCGCGACATACGGGTTTTTCGCCTTGAGCCTGCTCGCCTTCTACCTGGTGATGATACTGGCGCCGGAGGCCATCGGCATTGCCTCGGGGCAGGTATTCTACGTCTGGTTCAGCGTGTTCAACCTGTTCTCCACCATGGTGTTTTGGGCCTTGATGGTGGATCGCTTTTCTCTGGAGCAGAGCAAGCGCTTCTTCGGCGTGATCGCGGTAGGAGGAACCTGCGGCGCCGTGTTCGGACCCTGGCTGGCATCGCTGCTGGCCAATCCCCTGGGCACGCCGGCCCTGCTGCTGGTATCGATCGGGTTTCTGTTGCTGGCGGTCGGTATCGCCTGGCTGATCACCACACTGCGGCCCGGCCCTGCGCAATCGCCCGCCAGCGATGAGCGGGAGCGGATCGGCGGCAGTGCCTGGGAGGGGCTGCGCGCTGTTTTTCACTCCCCTTACCTGCTCGGCATCGCCGCCTATGTGGTCATTCTCGCCGTCATGGCGACCTTTATCTATTTTACGCGGCTGCAGATGGTGGCGGCCCTGGAGGGCGATCTCGACTCGCGCACCATCCTGTTTGCCCGTATCGACATCGTCACCCAGATCGCCACGCTGGTGATGCAACTGCTGATTGCCGGCCACCTGATGAAGCGGCTCGGCGTGGCCATTACCCTGGCGCTGTTGCCACTCACGGTGGCGCTGGGCTTTATCGGCCTCGCCATTGTCGGCTCGCTGGCGGCGCTGATCGTATTCGAGGCGGCTTTTCGCGCTGTGCAGCGCGCCATCATGCGCCCAGCCCGCGAGACGCTCTATACTGTGGTGAGCCGCGAGGACAAGTACAAGGCGAAGGCATTCATCGATACCTTCGTCTACCGCGGCGGCGACGTGGTGGGCGCCCAGTTGGAGGGGCTGCTCGGACGATTCGGCATGGGGCTGGCGGCGGTGGCCAGCGTGGCGGTGCCGCTCGCCGTGGTGTGGGCGGCGCTGGCCATCTGGCTCGGTCGCGCGCAGCAGCGGATAGCCTCATCGGCGAGCGCGAATGAACAATCCGCGCTCGCTCAGTTCAAAGCAAACAGATAGGAGGATTACATAATGATTTCCGGTCGCAACATCTCCCGGCGCGATTATCTGAAGCTCAGCCTGGCAGTCGGCGCCGCATTGACGATCAAGCCCCACCTGTTGTGGGGTGAGGACAAGTCGCTTCCCCTGATCACCCGCGCCATTCCATCGTCCGGCGAACAGCTGCCTGTGGTCGGGCTGGGCAGCTCGGCCACCTTCTCCAGCGTGGCGAGCAGCGACGATATCGATGCATTGCGGGAAGTCTTCCGCGTCATGGTCGACAACGGCGGCAAGGTCTTCGACACGGCGCCGAGCTACGGTGCCTCCGAGGAGGTGGCTGCAAACATCGTCGAGGAGCAGGGCATCGCCGGCCAGGTGTTCTGGGCCACCAAGCTCAACGTCGCGCCGCGGGGCGGCGGCAGCGCCGATCCCGCCGCGGCCCGGGCGCAGATCGAAACATCCTTCCAGCGGCTGAAAAAACCGGTGCTCGACCTGATCCAGGTCCACAACCTCGGGGATATCCCGGTCCAACTCGGCCTGCTCAAGGAGCTGCGCGACGAAGGGCGGGTTCGCTACATCGGCGTCACCACCACGTTTCCCCAGCAGTATGATGAACTCGAACAGCTCATGCAGCGCGAGTCCCTCGATTTCGTCAGCGTCGATTACGCCATCGACAACCGCGTCATGGAAGAGCGCATCCTGCCCCTTGCCCAGGAACGCGGCATCGGCGTGCTGATCTATGTGCCCTTTGGCCGCACCCGGCTCTGGGATCGTGTCCGCGGCCATGAGGTGCCCGACTGGGCGGCGGAATTCGACGCCCGGTCCTGGGCGCAGTTTTTCCTCAAGTTCGTCCTTGCCCACCCGGCCGTTACGGCGGTGACGCCGGCCACCAGCAAGCCCCACCACATGGTCGACAATATGGGCGCCGCTCTCGGCGGCCTGCCGGATGAGGCCATGCGCAAGCGGATGATCGAGTTCATCGACAGTTTGTGAGCCGGTAGAAAGCTGGGTATGCCGCAGCTATGTCGGCCTGGCGAGGCTGCTGATCGCCGGAGAAGGGCCTCTGGCCCGTCCGCGAGCGGATTGGCCAACGGCGCCGACGCGCCCGGTGGCCATCCGTTGTCGCCAGGTTCGAGTCAGGTGTCGGTCTGTCACCGGAGGGAGATACGCAAACACCATTTATCTGTTACTGTGCCCGGGGCCGGGGCTGTCGCGATATCGTGCCGGGCATGGTGATCCGGTCGGGCTGCACAACAACAGCGGCGGGCCGATTGCCTGCCGCAGTGCTCTCGATGACTGACAACGGCCACTGACAAAATAAGAGGGACATCATGAAAACCATTGTCTTCGGTGCCACCGGTTACCTGGGTAGCCACGTGGCGGAGCAACTCGTCCGCGCCGGGCACGAAGTGAATTGCGTGATCCGCCAGGGCAGCGACAGCCGCTTCCTTGAAACCTTGCCGGTGACCATCACCCGGGGGGATTTCAGCGCGGTGACGGCGCTCGCCGATACCATCGACCCCGGCAGCACTGTCGTCAACTGCGTGGCCGAGACCCGCATGCATCTGAGTGACGCGGCGCGGCGCGTCGTCGAAATCGATCTCACTTCACGGATTTTCAGCGCCGCCCGGGCGGCCGGCGCCACGCGCTTCGTGCAGCTCAGCACAGTGATGATCTACGGTTTCGACCGCCCGGTGACGGCCATCGACGAGGGCTATCCCGTCAAGCCCAAATACGGCTACAGCCGCATTGCCCGGGAGCGGGAGCAGGCGCTGCTCGACCTGCAGTCGGGCAGCTGTGTGGAACTGGTGATACTCCGCCCCTCCAACACCCTTGGCAAGCGCGACGGCTCCGCGCTGCCGGCCCTGCTGGCGGCTCACGAGAAGGGCAATTTTGCCGTGATCGGCGGTGGCGCCTGGAAGTTTTCCTGCATGGATGCCCGCGATGTCGGACGGGCCATGGTCCATCTGCTGGATGTGGATGTGACGGTGAGCAAGCCGGAGATCTTTCTCGCCAAAGGTTACGATATCAGCTGGCTGGACGTGAAAGCCGCCCTCGACAAAATCCTCGGTCGCCAGACCCGGCTGGTCAATATCCCGAAAGGGCTGGCCATGGGGCTCGGCTGGCTGATGGAAAGCCTGTACCCCTACGGCAAGAATCCCCCGCTCACCCGCTTCAGTGTCGAGGTGCTGAGCAACCATACCCTGTTCGACGATGGCAAGATCCGTCGCTCCGGATTTCAGCCCGGCTCCGATCTGGCGGCCACCCTGCGGGATGCGCTCGAACGGCCGGAACACTGATGGCTTGGCGCTGCCTCAACGCACAGGCTGACAACCATAATCACGGTAGATGAGGAAAGAAACGATGAAATTGGGTGTAGAACATATGTGGGGCGCGAGCCTCGAGGATTTTCGCGCCGAGGTGCGCCTGTCCGGCGAATTGGGCTACGACATTATCGGCATCGGCGATTCCCCCGCCGCCTGGCACGACCTGTACGTGAGCATGACCATCGCCGCCATGGAAACGGAAAAAGCCATTATCACGCCGTTTGTCACCGGTCCTTTTCTGCGTCACCCGTTGACGGTGGCCAATGGTTTTTCCAGCCTGCAGGATTTCAGTGGCGGTCGCATGGCCCTCGGCCTTGCCGTTGGCGGCGGCAATGTGATCGCCATCGGCCGCAAGCCTGCCACCCAGGTTGAGATGAAAGAATACTGGGATGCTCTCGACGAGCTGTTCGACGGCAAACCCATCACCTGGGAGGGCAGGCCGGTTGCGCCGCTCCACTACCCGCGCAAAACGCCGGTGTACTACTCCGCCTTTGGCCCCAAGGCGATGAAACTGGCGGGTGAGCGCGCCGATGGTGCGATCATATTCACCGATGGCGATCTGGAAGACACCGCCCGCAAGATCCATATCATTCACCAGGCAGCGAAGGACGCTGGCCGCAAACCCAAGGACGTGGAAATCTGGGTAACGGCATTCTGTTCCATTCGGGAGACACGGGAGCAGGCCCTCGACGATATCAAGGCGTTTCTCGTCACCAATGCCCTGACCTTTCTCTATACCCCGGAAAAGCTCGCCACCGTACCGCCGGATATTCTCGAGAAACTGCGCCAGCTGGAAAGCCGCTACGACGTCTCCGAACACTGTGTGGTCAACGGCAAGAACGTCCAGGCACTCAATGAACTGGGGCCGGAACTGACCGAATACCTGACCGGGATCCACACCGTGGCAGGTACTCCGGAGTATGTGAAATCCTATATCGACGGATTGGAGGATATCGGTGTGTCCGCCTTTATCACCAACCTGCCGGGTCATGCCGACCGGGCGGGCCATATCCGGACTTTGGCCGAGGTCGTGAAAGGCTGAGTGGGAAGGGCTGTGCGGAAAATGGCGGTGAGGGAGATGTCTGATGGCGCCATGGGGAAGAGATTCCAGCGCATCGTGATCCTCACCGGGGCGGGAATTTCCGCCGAGTCGGGTATCAAAACCTTTCGCGCTTCCGATGGCCTCTGGGAAGAGCACCGCATCGAGGATGTTGCCACTCCGGAAGGTTTTGCCGCCAATCCGGCGCTGGTGCACAGTTTCTACAACCTGCGCCGCCAGCAGTTGCTGAGCGCGGCGGTGCGGCCCAACGCCGCCCACCTCGCCCTGGCGCGGCTGGAGGCGGAGTTCTCCGGTGAAGTGCTGCTGGTCACCCAGAATATCGACGATCTTCACGAGCGGGCGGGCTTTCGCAACATCATCCACATGCACGGCGAACTGCTGAAAACTCGCTGTGCCCGCAGTGGCGAGCTGTTTCCGGTCGATGGCGATATCGGTACTGACGACGTGTGCGCCTGCTGCGACGTTGCGGGCAGCCTGCGCCCCCATGTGGTGTGGTTTGGCGAAATGCCGCTGATGATGGAGGAGATCTACAGCGCCCTCGATCGGTGCGACCTGTTCGTTGCCATCGGTACCTCTGGCAACGTCTACCCGGCGGCGGGTTTTGTCAGGGAAGCGGCGGCGTCCGGCGCCCATACTCTGGAGATCAACCTGGAGCCTTCGGCGGTACAGTCGGCGTTTGCCGAAAAGCGCCTCGGCCTTGCCAGTGAGCAGGTCCCCCGGCTGGTGGCGGAATTGCTGTCCCTGCAGGCGATATCCTCGATGAAATAAATTGAACGGCGGTATCTGCAAGGGATTGCACTTGAATGGCTCCGCCCCCTGTGGGTTCAAGGCGTTCGGGCACAATGGAACCATTCCCGATGAGGAGGTCCAACCCTCTTTGCCAGTTTCGCCGGGATCGGCGGGCAACGTTAAACCGGTGCTTTTTCTGTAAAAAGATACAGCGAGATTTGAAGCCGGTGGCTACAGGACAGCCTGTGATGAAGAAGCCGGGCCCTGGCAGTGAGGCTGGAAACGGTACGTCCTGACTACGGACAGCAAGCACCAACTGCCGGTTGCCGGGAACCTGATCGACAGGGCCTCGCTCCGGCAGCAAACGGGATTCTCAAAACGGGGCGCAGTGAATGAGTTATCGACGAGTACCGGGCAGGTTGCTGCATATCCTCGCAGTTCTGCTCCTTGGCGGCTGTGGTGGCGAAGGTCCGGGCGGCGGCGCACCGCCGCCACCGGAAGTCAGGGTTCTCACCCTTGAAGCCCAACCGATCTCCAATATCATAGAATTGCCTGGACGGGTACACGCGGTGCGCACCGCTGAAATCCGCGCGCGAGTGGACGGCATTATCCAGCGCCGGCTCTACCGTGAAGGCAGCTATGTCGAGGAAGGCGCCGAACTGTTTGCCATCGATCCCCGCGAGATGCAGGCCAGCCTCAGCGCTGTCAAGGCAGCACTGGAGCGCGCCGAGGCCACCGCCGCCAATGCCGCTCAGGATGTAAAGCGCTACCAGGGACTGGTCGCCGAACAGGCCATCAGCCAGCAGGAGTACGATGCGGCGATGGCGAGACTGCGCACCGCCGAAGCCGATGTCTCCCAGGCCCGCGCCCAGGTGGATTCGGCCCAGCTCAACCTCGACTACACCACCGTCAGCACGCCGATAGCCGGGCGCGCCGGCCGTGCCCAGGTGTCCGAGGGGGCGTTGGTCAGTGTCGCGAACGCGACACTGCTGACCACCGTCGAGCAGTATGATCCCGTGTATGTCAATTTTTCACAGTCCAGTTCCGAGTTGCTGTCATTCCGCTATCAGTTCGCCTCGGGCGCTCTCGATTTCCCCCAGGGAACCAGGATGACTGTCAGGCTGACGCTGGAAGACGGCAGTGAGTACAAGCAGTCCGGGCACCTGGACTTCTTTGCCATGACCATCGACCAGTCCACCGGCACGGTGGCGTTGCGGGCTGAATTCCCCAACCCCGACCAGCTACTGCTGCCCGGCCAGTTCGTGAACGCCAGGATCGAGGCGGGTACGCGCCCCGACGGATTGATGATCCCGCAACGGGCGGTAAATCTGACCGCGCAGGAGGCGACGGTGATGATCGTCGGGGAAGACGATATCGTCGCCGCCCGGGCCGTCGAACTGGGTAAACAGCGCGGTGGCAACTGGGTAATTCGCAAAGGACTCAGCCCGGGAGACAGGGTGATCATCGACGGCGCACAAAAGGTGCGGCCGGGGCAGTCGGTGCGGATCGTCACTGACCCGCCATCGGCAGGGCAGGGCGAGCCCACCGACCCGGCGAGAGCAGAATCCTGATGGGATCACACTTCTTTATCAAGCGGCCGGTTTTTGCCTGGGTGGTCGCGCTCATCATTACCCTTGGCGGCGTGCTTGCCCTGGGCGCGTTGCCGGTGGAGCAGTACCCGACGATCGCGCCGCCGTCATTGACCATCAGCGTGACCTATCCGGGGGCCGACGCCTCGGTGCTGGAGACCAACGTCACCCAGGTGATAGAGCAGGAATTGAACGGGGTCGAAGGGTTCCTGTACATGAATGCCACCAGCCGCTCGAACGGCCGCGCCTCGATCCAGGTGACTTTCCAGTCAGGCACCGACATCGATGTCGCCCAGATGGATGTACAGAACCGGCTCAGCAGGGTGGAGCAGCGCCTCCCGGAAGAGGTCAGGCGGCAGGGAGTCCAGGTCAATCAGGCCTCCTCGAACTTCCTGATGATCGTCACGCTGGAATCAAAGCACGGTGAGACCGATGCCTTGGCGCTGAGCAATTTTGCCTCGTCGCAGGTTGTGGATGAACTGCGCCGGGTCGCCGGCGTGGGCGATATCCAGCAGTTCTCCACCCAGTACGCCATGCGCATCTGGCTCGACCCCGACAAGCTCGCCAACTTCGAGATATCGGCGGCCGAGGTGCTGGCTGCCGTGCAGGAGCAGAACAGCCAGTCGGCGGGGGGCGCGCTGGGGGATCTGCCTCTCGCCGACGACACCGAAATCAATGCGACGATCCAGACCCGGAGCCGCTTCACCACGGCGGAGGAGTTTGCGGCGATCATCCTGCGCGCCGACTCCGATGGTTCGGCTGTGCGCTTGAAGGATGTCGCGCGGGTGGAACTGGGCGCCGAAAACTACCTTTCGCGCATGGAGTTGGACGGCCAGGTCACTGCCGGCCTGGCGATACAGCTGACCCCCGGGGCGAATGCCCTTGCCGTCGCGGAAGGGGTCAAAACAAGGATGGCCGAGCTCGAACGTGGCTTCCCGCGGGACATCGGCTGGTCGGTGCCTTTTGACACCACCCCATTCATCAGTGCGTCCATCAACGAGGTGTTGGTGACACTGGGCGCGGCCCTGGCGCTGGTGGTGTTGGTCATGTATGTATTCCTGCAGAACTGGCGGGCCACCCTGATTCCGACCATCGTCGTGCCTATCGCCCTTGCCGGAGCGTGGATGGGCTTGTGGATATTTGGTTTTTCGATCAACCTGCTCAGCCTGTTCGCGATGATCCTGGCCATCGGGACAGTGATCGATGACGCCATCGTCGTGGTCGAGAACGTCGACCGGATCATGGACGAGGAGGGCCTGTCACCCTACCGGGCCACCGTCAAGGCCATGAAACAGGTTACCTCGCCGATCATCGGTACCACGTTGGTGCTGGTGGCGGTGTTTTTGCCAATGGCATTCTTTCCCGGTTCGACGGGCGGCATTTATCGACAGTTTTCGCTGACACTGATCGTCGCTGTGTCGGTATCCACCTTCCTGGCATTGTCGCTGACCCCGGCGCTGTGCTCGGCGCTGCTGCGGCCGGCGGCGGTGGATTCTTCAGCGCAATCGCGGCCGGGCATCGGCAAGCGTCTGTTTGGTCCGTTCAACCGCTGGATGGACCGTACCACCGGGCAATACCAGGCGGGGGTCTCTCATATCCTGGTGCGGCCTTTGCGTTTTCTTGCGATCTTTGCCGTGCTGCTGGCGATCACCGCGGTGCTGTTTCTGCGCCTGCCCGGCAGCTTCCTGCCGGCCGAAGACCAGGGCAGCATCATCACCGCCGTCCAGGCGCCTCCCGGAGCCACTGCCAAACGAACTGAACAGGCAGTTGATCAAATCAAGCATTTTTATGACGACCACCCCTTGGTGGACAGCGTGGTGTTCATTCACGGCTTCAGTTTCTTTGGTCAGGGGCAGGCCCATGCCATGGCATTCGTCAGCCTGATACCCTGGGCCGAGCGCTCCGGCGAAGAAAACAGCGCCCAGACCCTTGTGCAAAAGGCGATGGGGGCACTGTCCTCGATCAAGGAAGCCACGGTGTTCGTGCTCAACCCGCCGTCGATCCCGTCACTCGGCGTGGCGGGTGGTTTCACGCTCAAGCTGGAAGACCGCGGTGGCATGGGCGCCGAGGCGCTGCGCGCGGCGCGCGATGAGCTGCTGGTCGCGGCCAACAACAACCCCCTGCTGCTGGGGGTGCGCCCTGAAGGCGAAGAGGAGGCACCGCAACTGCGGGTCGATATCGACCGGATCAAGGCCCGCGCTCTAGGTCTCTCCATTGGCGATGTGAATGCCACCCTGAGCATTACCTTTGGCAGTGCCTACGCCAACGATTTCAGTAGGGAGGGCCGTATTCACCGCGTCCTGCTGCAGGCCGATGCGCCGCATCGGATGACCCCCGACGACGTGCTCAATCTGACTATCCGCAATGATGAGGGCAACATCGTGCCCTTCGGCGCCTTCACTTCAGTGGCGTGGACAGCGGGTCCGCCGCAACTCCAGCGCTACAATGGCTACCCGGCGGTGACCATCTCGGGCAGCGCCGCGCCGGGCAGTTCCTCTGGCGAAGCATTGAGAGAGATGGAGAAGCTGGCCGAAAGCCTCCCCGAAGGTTTCGGCTATGAGTGGACCGGCATGTCCTATGAGGAAAAACAGGCGGCGGGGCAAGTGGGGCTGTTGATGGGGCTGTCGATGCTCGTCGTCCTGCTGGTGCTGGCGGCGCTGTACGAGAGTTGGACGATACCGGTGGCGGTGCTGTTGGTCGTGCCCCTGGGGGTGCTCGGCGCGGTGCTCTTTTCCATGGCTCGAGGGCTGCCCGCCGATGTCTATTTCAACGTCGGGCTGATCACCATCATCGCCCTGTCGGCCAAGAATGCCATCCTTATCGTCGAGTTCGCCATTGACGAGGAAGCCAAGGGCAAGAGTCTGATAGACGCCACCATGAGTGCGGTAAAGCTGCGCTTGCGGCCGATCCTCATGACATCCGTGACCTTCATCCTCGGCATGCTGCCGCTGGTCGTCGCCACCGGGCCGGGCGCGGCCAGCCGCATTGCGGTGGGGACCGGGGTGATGGGCGGCATGCTGGTGGCCACCCTGCTGGGGATTTTCTTTACGCCGCTGTTTTACCTGGCGGTGCGCCGCTGGCTGACCGGCAAACGCCCCCCGGATCCCGACGACGGCGATGAGGCCGATGACGACCAGGTCGATGATGGGCGGGCCCGCCATGCGTAACACCCTCGTTTTTCTGGCACTTGCCGTGCTGGCTGGCTGCCAGCTGGCGCCGCCGCACGAGCGGCCCGACTCGCCGACCGCGGTCAGCTATCCGGAAACGGCTGCTCCGGAAACGACGGCTGCGGAGAATGGCGCCTTAAAAAATGCTGCCGATCCGGCGACACAGGGTGCGCCAGCCATGGACATCGGATGGCGCGACTTTTTCGCCGATGCGCGTCTTCAGGTATTTATCCAGCAGGCGCTGGAACACAACCGCGACCTGAGGGTGGCTGTCTACCGCGTGGAAGAGGCCCGCGGGCTTTTCCGCGCCCAGCGGGCGGACCGCTTTCCCACCCTCGGCCTTGGCGCCGACGCCGCAAGAGGCCGTTTTCAGTCGGGTAACACGGGCGCGCAGGGCGGGTCTGCGCGGGGGCCGGTCGTCGAAAGTTATTCGCTGGACCTCAATGTGTCGGCCTTCGAACTGGATTTCTGGGGGCGGGTCCGCAATCTCTCCGAGGCCGCGCGAGCCCAGTATTTCGCCACCATCGAGGCGCAACGGGCCTTCCGTCTGTCGCTGATCCGCGACGTGGCATCGACCTATCTGACCCTTCGTGAAACCATCGAGCGTATCGAACTGGCGGAAGCCACCGTGCTGAGTCGCAGGGAGGGGCTGCGGATCGCCAAGGTCCGGCTCGATGCGGGCGTTACTTCCGCCCTCGATTTCAGCCAGGCCGAGACACTGCTGTCCCAGGCCGAAGTACAGCTGGCGATCCTCAAGCTGGCCCGTGCCGAAAGTGAAAATTTTCTCACCGTTCTGGCGGGGGGCGCCGTCGCCGAACCGCTCCCGCAGGCGCTTACCCTGGCGCAACAGTCAAACCCACCCGCCCTGGATGCCGGCCTGCCATCGGGGCTGATGGTGGCGCGCCCGGATATCGTCGCGGCGGAAGAGCGGCTGCGCGCGGCGCGCGCCAACATC
>Ga0265293_10011119_pt1 | contig 12351 bp, 9 predicted proteins | sample Munlanlewell138R_FD_192505 | JGI IMG/M metagenome (GOLD analysis project Ga0265293, IMG submission 192505) | Leachate microbial communities from a municipal landfill in Southern Ontario, Canada - Leachate well 138R | ecosystem: Engineered > Solid waste > Landfill > Unclassified | place: Canada... | reverse complement strand
GAAGACGTCGCCCGTGGATTCAAAGCCCTGGGATTTGAAATGCTCGAAGGTTTTGGCATGACGGAAGCCGCTCCCATGATCACCTTCACGAGCCCTGGAAAATGGAAAATCGGTTCCGCCGGACAATCCATGCCTAATCTCGAGGTTGAAATTCGGGACGGTGAAATTGTCGCCCGTGGTCGCAACATTATGCAGGGCTATTATAACCGACCTGAGGAAACCGCCGAGGTTCTGAAAGATGGCTGGATGCACACCGGCGACCTGGGAACCATCGATAGAAAGGGCTATTTGCGGATTACCGGTCGCAAAAAGGAAATCATCGTCCTGTCCAGTGGCAAAAAAATCAATCCCGAAGAAAGCGAGAAAAAGTTAAAATCAATCTCCGACTGCATCGCCGATGTCGGTGTTTTCATGAAAAACGATCAGATTCAGGCCGCATTCTTACCGGATTTTAAGGTGTTGCGGGAACGTGGAATTATCAATATCGATGATCTGTTTCGCAAAGAAATCGTCGATAAATACAATAGCATGGTTTCCTATTTTAAGAAAATTTCAAATTTTACGATTCTAAAAGAAGAATTACCCAAAACCCGTCTTGGCAAGCTCCAACGCTTCAAGCTGGCGGATCTGGCTAGCTCCATTGGAATAAAAAAATTACATACCGCCGAACCAGATCATGAGGAATACCAGATAATACGTGATTTTCTCATACAACAGAAAAAAACCAGCATTTTCCCGGACGATCACATCGAAATCGATCTCGGGCTTGATTCCTTGGATAAAATCAGCCTGCAGACTTTTCTCCAATCCACGTTTGGCATTAAAATCCCTGAAGATATTCTCGTTAATCATCCGACCGTCGAAAAATTGTCCAATTACATGCGTGAAAAGAAAGAGAGAATTTCGGTTGAAATGGTCAGGTGGACGGAAATATTCAAGGAGAAGGTAGAATTAAAACTACCCGAAAGTTGGTTTACCTGGAATATATTCAAACATTTGACTAAAGGTCTGTTCCGGATCTATTTCCGCTTGAGAGGCGAAGGCATGGAGAATATTCCGGCCGGGCCTTGCATTTTCGCGCCAAACCACCAGAGTTTTTTCGACGGTATGTTTATCGCAGTTTTTCTGAATAACAAAACCAACCGTAACACCTATTTCTACGCCAAGGAAAAACATGTCCAAAAACGCTGGGTAAAAGCTCTGGCGAATCGCCATAACATTATCATTTCCGATCTAAATAAAGATGTGAAACTCTCGCTCCAGAAGCTGGCGGAAGTCCTGCGCCTTGGGAAAAAAGTGATCATCTTTCCCGAGGGTTCACGCACCCGCACCGGTGAACTTGGCCAATTCAAAAAAGCCTTTGCAATCCTGGCCGCCGAAATGAATGTCCCGGTCGTACCGGTCTCCATCAAAGGCGCTTTTAAAGCTCTGCCGCGCGGTTCCCATTTCCCCCGCCCCTGGAAAAAGATCAACGTTAAATTCCACCAGCCGGTCCATCCCGCCGGGCATGATTACGACTCGCTTATGGACTTAGTCTTCAGTCAGCTGTCAGCCGAAATCGGGTAAAGCTTTCTAAACTTAACTCTATTTCGTAACGCAAAACTCTGTTAAGTAATATTTTTAAACAATTATTGCTTTAACATCTGAAAATTTACGATTCACTTTTGGATTGTTTAATTACTTCCGCGTTTCGAGACCGCCTTTGGCTACGAACAGTTCGGCATTCAATATGGCGCCACCGGCCGCGCCGCGGATTGTATTGTGCGAAAGTAAAACGAACTTATAATCCAGGATCGGGCATTCGCGCAGACGACCGATAGCGACTGTCATACCATCGCCCAACAGGCGATGCAGTTTAGGTTGGGGATAATTATTTTCCTCGAAGTAACACAACGGATTGGCCGGCGCGCTCGGCAATTTGAGACGTTGCGGTTCGCTTCGGAATTCTTTCCACTCGGTAATGATTTTATTGGCGGACGGTTTACGCGCCAGCTTAACCGAGACACATTCCATATGGCCGTCCGTAACCGCCACCCGGTTACAGGATGCGCTAACTTTAAACTGGGCTGGTTCGATACGACCGTCACAATAATTTCCGAGAATTTTTTGCGGTTCGCTCTCCAATTTTCCTTCCTCGCCTCCGATAAATGGGACAACATTATCGATGATATCGAGACTGGCAACGCCCGGATAACCGGCGCCCGAAATGGCTTGCATAGTCACAACATTAACCTTCGACAGACCAAATTTATCCAGCAAAGGCTTTAGAGCAACGACCAGCCCGGTCGCGGCGCAGTTCGGGTTGGTGATGATCGCGCCCTGACCGTTCTGTTGGGTTTTAACAATCTCCAGGTGATCGGCGTTGACTTCCGGCACGAGGATCGGCACATCCGGATCACTGCGGTGATTGCGCGAATTGGAAATCACGATATAGCCGGCTTTGGCAAAATTAGTCTCTATCTCACCGGCTACTGAAGCATCCAGCCCGGAGAATACTATCCGGCAGGGTAAATCTGGTTCGCAGGCTTTGACAGTCATATCAGCGATACGGGATGGCAAAGGTTTTGACATAAACCAGTGAGCGGCGTCGCGGTAGGCTTTTCCGGCGGATCGGTCCGAAGCCGCTACCGCCGCGATTTCAAACCACGGATGTTCTGCCAGCAACTCGATAAATTTCTGCCCGACGCTACCGGTGGCGCCGAGGATGCCAACCGGAATTTTGGATTTTATTTGATCGTTCGATTTCATTGGATTATCCTTCATTTTTTAACATTAGCGAAAAATGCCGTATGCAGGGCGTTAACTGCCGGTATCAAACAGGGATCTTTTACGATGAAATAGGTCGCCACGTCCGAGGCGCCCAGCGAAATCATCTCGATGTTGATCTGTTGAGCGGCAATGGCATTGAAGATCTTAGCGGCTAAACCGGGTGTTTGCTTCAAGCCAGCGCCGACCGCCGCAACCACGACCTCGTCATCACAGTGCTCAATTGTCTCGATCAAACCATCTTTTAAAACCTGCAGGGCTTTATAACCAACTTTTGAATCCTTGCGGTCGATCAGCAGGTTAATACAGGTTTGCGAAGTGATGATCGAATAAATATTAATTCCACAGGTTGCCAGTCGGGTCCCGATTTCCGAAATGACGCCTGGTTTGTAGCCAACGCCGGGGCCTTTGATCCTTAAAACGGAAATATTCTTGTTGTAGGCGACACTCTTGATGATTGTCTTTTTAACAATTTCGTTGGCACAGATTTCCGTACCGGGTATATCCGGTCGGTAAATATTCCGGATGATCAGCGGAATGGAGTCGTGAATCAACGGCTCAACTGTCCGCGGATGCAGGATTTTAGCCCCGAAGTAGGACAATTCGGCCGCTTCATAATATGATAATTTTTCAATTAAGGTCGATTCCGGGACTAATTTAGGATCGGCGCTCATAAAACCATCCACATCCTTCCAAATTTCCAGACTATCGGCTCTCAGACCGTGGGCGATGACCGCCGCGCTGTAGTCGGAGCTGTTACGCCCGAAGAGGGTGACTTTGCCGTCTTTATTAGCCCCGAAAAATCCGGTAATCAGCGGAGTAATCCCTTTCTCAAGCAAGGGCTTAACATGCGACGGCAGTTTCTTGCGAATCACTGGCAATATCGCCGTCGCGCTGGTAAAGAAATCATTGGTGACAATCCCGATCCGGTCGGACTCCAGATACTGCGCCGGAATGCCATGCGCCTGAAAAATCGTCGCCGATAAAATCACCGACAGCCGTTCGCCAAAGCTCATAATGAGCGCGTATAACTGCGGAGTCATTTCTTCAGTATAGGCCAGACCGTACAGCAGTCGTTCGAGTTTTTGAACCCGCTCCTCCAGCTCGTTCATACAATCCGCAATCATAGTCGGATCAGAAACCAGGTCAGTTAACAGTTTAGCATGCCAGGCTCGGATTCGTGTGGTTGTGTTCTCGATTGATTGTTCGCTGTGTCGAGCCGCGCGAATGGTGGTTTCCAACCAGTCCGTAATGCCGTAAATCGCCGAGAGAACGAGTACTTTCGGTTCTTTTTCAGTTTTTAAAATACGGATGGTTTCTTTATATGCGGCTTTATCTTTTAGACTGGCGCCGCCGAACTTCAATACTTTCATTCAGGTTCCTTCATTTGGCAATCAAATTTTCATTCATTTCAACCTGGCAAAGTTCCGGGATTTCGCCCGCAAATCCAAAATAATCATCGATAATTACGATACATCCGGCTACGCCGAATTTAAGCGCATCTTGCATAGCGTTTTCAAGCAGAACGGGATTTTTCGTGCGGATACGGTTGCCGAGGGCTGTCGCCGCGGCGTCCGCCAGAATCGGATCGTCGCTGATAATCACGCTGGCATGCGCTCTTCCGAAACTCAACGAATGTCCGATTACTCCGGAAGAGGTGCAGACACCGGTCAGCGTTGAACGCGCCGGAAGCCGCAGACCAAGATCATGAATCTCAGCCGGTCCGCAGTAAATTCCAACCACTACCGGCTGATCATTCAGGATCGCAATGTCTCCGCCGTTATCGACGATGGCAAAGTTCGCGCCGGCCTTTTGCATCGCCAGTACGGCATATTTGGCAATTGCCCCCGCTACCGCCGCCATCGGACCGACGCCACAGATTCTCCCGGCGTCTGCCATTTCCCTGACAATCCGATCTGCGTCATCTTTCACTTGATATGGCTTCAGAGTTTTTCCGAAAGCCGGATAATACGCGATATAATTTTCAATCTCATTATAGCGGCGGATGATTTCGTCCTCGGCAATCTTTATGAATTCAGTCTCGCTCGTAATGCGCGCAATTGTTGATTTATAGCGGAAAGTGACGGTTTCGTTCATTATGTGTTTTAGTTCATTTCAGACAGCCGACCGAACATACTTTCGTGCAGATGCGACACAAAGTACATTTGGCAGGATCGATGGTGATGAGATTATTTTGATTTAAATAAATGGCCTTTTCCGGGCACTGCGCAATACACAGCTCACAGAGAATACAACGCGAATGGTCAATTTGAATCTCTTTAGACTGTTTCGGGTTGGCTGTATTGGATCCGTGCGATTTTTCCGGCCGATGGATGATCAATTGCCGGGCTTTCCCGATTTTGGCAATCGGCTCTACCGCCTCGGCCAGATAAAATTTACCCTGCTCAATCCAACCTTTCAATTCGTTTGCGATTTTACGCGCCATAAACAGACTGGATAGCGAACAGGTAGACACCTGCTTACCGTTTATTTCCACCTGGCCGGATTTGAGTTCGCGATAGGTCACTCCGGCTTTCAGGATCGGGCGTTTCAGGCGCGGAACGCCATAATCGACGACATTGACCTTGAGATCGTCATCCGTCAAAGCCACCGCGCGGGCGATTTCCTCATTCAAAAGCGGGATCGGTACGCCGATGCCGACAAACAAGGTACAACCATAACCATAAACATAAGCGCCGCGTAAATACTCCGGGCGCATATTCTTCAAATCGCCTTTGACCATCAGGTTGGCAAAGCCGGTTTCCGGGCTGTGCTGACTGCCAGAGTCGATTACATACCCCAAACCGCCGCCCAGGAAAATACGCGTTCCTAGTCCGATTGTCAAATAAGTCGGATCGTTGTTGAGCGGCGAAAGTTCACCCGCGCCGGAGTAAGTGACATTGCTAAGGCGCGGTAACAAACGTCCCATATAGGTATAAAGCGTGCGATTGGTCGAATTAGCCGCGGCATTATAGCGCTGGTAAGCGTTGCGTGGATTAAGCAAAATCGCCTGATTGAGGTCTTTGAGAGAAAATTCAGTCACTATCGATTTCAACGGATAACAATCGGTCGGTTTACCTTTGGCTTTTAAAACGAGAGTTTTACCGGCCACCAAATCCTCGATCACATGACCACCGCCATACTGCTTATCCGAATTGTGCGCACGCTCGGTGGCGCCAATATAGGCGTCCACCGCCGCAATACCACCGTAAGCCGGGACGCCGTTAATCGTGATTTTTTCCATTTTTAAAGGCGGATCGGTATGCCCGAAATTAAGAAACGCGCCGGATGAGCACATCGCCCCGAAAGTGCCGGTCGTTACCACATCGACTTTTTCAACGGCTTTCTTAATGCCTTGCTCTTTAATGAAAAGTTTTACTTCCTCGGCAGTCAGGATAACTGCCTGACGATTTTTTATTTTCTGGTTTATTTCTGCGAAACTCTTTACGGTTTTCATATAATCCTTTCAGTTCATACAGAATGCGGTAATATAATAAATTTTACCCGGATTGTCGGATGACTACTTTAAAAATCTCTGAATATTTTTCACTTTTTTGTATAATATTTGCATAAATATACATAATCGTATTAACCGTGATCATTATGCGCCATCCGTTGCTGGATTTATAATTTCGTGGATAAATGGACGGCAGGCGGCAATTCGTTTTACTGCCGGAGTATTTTCCAGTAATTGGAGAAAAGCCGAGCCGATAATGACTCCGTCGGCAAATTGGGTGTAAGTTTGAAAGTCCTGGTGATTTTTCACTCCGAATCCAATCAACCAGGGATGCCTGAGAGTTCGATTCATTTCTTCGAAAAAGGCAATCGTTGCTGGTGTCGGTCGATTATCTTGTCCGGTTACTCCCGTATAAGCCACACAATAAATGAACGCACTGCTGAGTTCATCGATTTGCCGGATGCGCTCTATTGGAGTATTAGGCGCAACCAGATGAATCAAATCAAGCTCTGCCTTTTCCAATTCACCCCGATAGTGCTGGCTTTCTTCCAGAGGCCAATCCGGTAGAATTAATCCATCGACTCCCACCGAGCCGGCCTCATCTATCAAGCGCGGCAATCCCAGCTGATATATCGGATTCAAATATCCCATCAAAATTATCGGAATCCGCGAAGATTTTCTGACCTCCGCGACGATATTGAGGACCTGCTTCAAATTCATCCCGTTCGATAAGGCTATATCAGAAGCTTTTTGAATAACCGGACCGTCCGCAATCGGATCGGAAAAGGGAATCCCCAATTCAATAAAATCAACTCCGGCATCGGCCAAAACCAGGATCAAATCCGTTGTATCGTTTTTCTCCGGAAAACCAGCTGTCAGGAAAATTGACAGACACTTTTTCTTTTGTTGTTTTTTATTTGTCAGGATCTGGTGTAATCTGGTACTCATTGGCTCAATTACTGCCTTTCCAAATGTTTAAGAAAAATTTCCAAATCTTTATCGCCCCGACCACTCAGGTTGACTACTACATTTTCAGTATCTTGCGTATGCGGCAAAAGATGTTCAAGATAAGCCAGGGCATGCGCCGACTCAAGCGCCGGAATGATACCTTCCAGCCGACATAAAAGCGTCACGGCATTCAGGGCTTCGGCATCGGTGACAGAAAAATATTTCACCCGCCCAATATCTTTCAGAAAACAATGTTCCGGACCAACACCCGGATAGTCCAGTCCGGCTGAAAGCGAATACGGCAGTTGGATCTGGCCATCGTCGTTTTGGAGAACGTAAGTCTTCATTCCGTGAAAAATACCAGCTGCGCCCCGACTCAGCGTAGCCGCATGTTTGTCGCTATCCAGGCCTTCGCCGGCGGCTTCCACGCCGATTAGTTTAACCTGCGGATCACTGATAAAAGGATAAAAAATACCGATGGCATTGCTCCCGCCGCCGACACAGGCGACGATGTAATCCGGCAATCCGCCAGCTTTTAGGAGGATTTGCGCTCTGGTTTCCTCGCCAATAACTTTCTGAAAATCGCGTACAATCAGCGGAAAAGGATGCGGACCGACCACCGAACCGATGATATAGTGAGTCGTTTTGACATTTGCCAACCAATCCCGCAACGCTTCATTGGTGGCATCTTTCAGGGTGGCTGTGCCGGAGTAAACCGGGCGCACTTCCGCGCCGAGTAACTGCATTCTGCGCACATTCGGCCGCTGACGCTCCATATCTTCCACCCCCATGTAAATGCAACATTCCAGACCAGCCCGGGCCGCAACGGTTGCGACTGCGACGCCATGCTGACCAGCGCCGGTCTCGGCGATAATGCGTTTCTTTTGCATGGCCTGTGCCAGTAAAATTTGACCGATGGCATTGTTGATTTTATGGGCTCCGGTATGATTCAAGTCTTCGCGTTTTAAATAGATATTTGCCCGATGATAATGACGGGTCAGGTTTTCGGCAAAATATAAGGGCGTCGGGCGACCGGCATAATCATGCAATTCGGCTTTCAATCGGCTCTGAAAATCAGGATCGTCTTTCAGCCGTTCATAGACTGCTTCCAACTCCACCAGCGCCGGTCGCAGAATTTCCGGTACAAACTGTCCGCCGTATTGCCCAAAATATCCTTTTTGGAACTGCTGATTTGAGCCCTTTTGCAGATTGAATGCGCGAACCTTTTCAACCAGAATTTTAATTTTGGCAGGGTCTTTACGGCCTGGCGCCGATTCGCCACCGCTGGCAATATCGATCACCGCCGGATTGATTATTTCGAGAACCTGTTGAATATTGGCAACACCAATCCCTCCTGCCAAAACCAACCGTTCTCTGGATATGTTGTACGGAATCCGACTCCAGTCAAAAGTCTTTCCGGTTCCGCCGTAAAGACCCGACTCAAAATTATCGATCAAAACCATTTCGGCCGTGGTGTAATCAGGCGTGATGGTCATCCCTGGCTGAAAATGATTACAGATTATCACCGGCACCGGCAATTGCGAAAAATCATTAAAATCCTGCGGCTCGTAGATCTGGATTCTTTGCACACCGCTAACCTTGATGATATCGCAGGTTTCCTGTAAAGTCGGCTTGACCAGTATTCCAACGCTCTCCACCGTAAGCGGAAGAGCTTTTATTATCGCCGCGGCTGTCGCAGGCTGAACATAGCGCGGGCTTTTGGGATAAAAATTAAAACCCAGCCAATCAACCCCGAGTTCCGCGACCAGCAGGGCGTCTTCCAGCGAGGTAATTCCGCAGATTTTCAGTTTAACAGGCATCAATCAATCCTTTCTTCAATTCAGATAAATAGACCGCCGGCGATGGACTGCGCATCAGAGATTCACCGATCAATACTCCTGCAAATCCATTATAAGCGAGGCGCCGACACTCTTCCGCCGTATTGATACCACTGGCGCTGATGACTGGAATATCATCGGGAAATAGCGGCTTTAAACGCAAGGAATTATTTAAATCAACCTCGAAAGTCTCCAGATTGCGGTTATTAATGGCCAGTATCAGATTACGGCGATCGAGCGGAATTTTGGCCAGATCATTTTCGTTAGCCAGTTCCAGCAGGACTTCCAGTGATAATTTATCGGCAAGTTCAATGAATTCGATGACCTGTTGCCTGGAAAGAATTCGGGCAATCAGCAAAATCAGATTCGCTTGATAATAACAGGACTCGTAAATTTGATAAGGATCGATGATAAAATCCTTGCGTAAAAGTGGTAAGGCGACCTTTTTACGGATTTGCGGTAAATAGTCGAGTCGGCCCTGGAAGAAATTTTCATCAGTCAACACCGATATCGCATCCGCGCCGGCTTCGGCATAAGAGACAGCCAGATTGATCGGATCGAAATCAGCCTTAATGATTCCGCGCGAAGGCGAAGCCTTTTTAATCTCGCAGATAAATTGGAAATTGCGGTTTACTTTCATTTTTTGGCGCAGACTGCATAATCGGTTGTGATTTATAATTTGCGATTGCAGGAATTTCAGTGGCCGGCGTTGCTGAGCGTTGGCCACTTCCTGTTTTTTCTGTTCAATAATTTTATCCAGAATAGTCATGACTTTATTCAATTTGCAAGAGCGTTGCTGACTGCGATGAACTGGTTCAACTTGCTTAAGGCTCTCCCGCTGTCGATCAGTTCATTCGCCAGTGTAATGCCTTCGGGAATGTCGGCAACTCGATCGGCAATGTAAAGAGCAAAGGCGGCGTTCAGCACCGTCATTTCCCGTGGAGAACCCTGCGTTCCCCGCAGAATTTCCAGCGTGATTTTTGCATTTTGTTCGGCATCGCCGCCCTGTATCGTTGAATAGTAATCTAATGTCTTTGGGCATTTTTCAGGTTGATAGATATAATCTGAAACATCCGGTCGGGTTATATCGATCTCAAAGACCTGATTACCGGCAAAAGGCGAAATTTCATCGAAACCTTCAGAACTATGAACCACGCAGGCTTTCCTGTAAGATTGCTGTTTCAGCACGTTGGCTGTTTTTAGCGCGGTTTCCAGATTGAAGGCGCCAATCAATTGGCGTCGGACTCCGGCTGGATTTAAGAGCGGGCCAAGCATATTAAAAATGGTACGTAAGCCTAAATTGCGGCGATGAGGCGCCACCGCCTTCATGGCCGGGTGATAGAGCGGTGCGAAGAAAAAACCAAGGCCGATTTTGTCAATACACTGGCGGGTTTTTTCGGGAGTAAGGTCGATTCGAATGCCGAGTTTTTCCAGCACATCCGCCGAACCGCTTTTACTCGACACCGAGCGGTTGCCATGTTTTGCCACGGTGACTCCCGCGGCGGCTACGACCACAGCAGTCGTTGTAGAAACGTTGAACGAATGTTTTTGATCGCCGCCGGTCCCGCAGACGTCAATCGCATTCGGGTCATCGATCTCCACCGCAATCATATTTTCCTGCATTGTATCGATAAAGCCCAGGATTTCCTCAACCGCCTCGCCTTTCATACGCAGTCCGAATAACAGCGCGCCGATTTCGGTCGCCGTCAACTGATCAGAAATCAATAACCGCAACGAATGCGCGGCTTCAGTGCGGGTAAGATCTACTCTCTGGCTGATTTTTTCGAGATATGTACTGATCATGATTTGCTCCGTTGGGTTTGACGTTTATAGATTTCAGTCAACTCTAACCAGTTGCGTAAAATTTGCATACCGTCCGGTGTCAGAATCGACTCAGGGTGAAATTGGACGCCCCATATCGGGAATTCTTTATGGGCAATTGCCATCACCAGGTGATCGGCGCTTTCCGCCTCTACCGTAAAACAATCCGGCAAGGAAGCGCGCTCAACAATCAGCGAATGATAACGGGCGGCAATCAAAGGTGATTGGATATTCTCGAATATACCTTTTACTGTGTGCTGGATGACGGCAGTCTTACCATGTACCGGAAAGGGCGCTCTGACGACTTTGGCGCCGAACACCTGGGCGATCGCCTGATATCCCAAGCAGACCCCGAATATCGGGAAACGGCGCTGGCTGATTCGAATCACTTCGCAGGAAATTCCGGCATCATCCGGGCTACCCGGTCCGGGCGATATGACGATCCCGTCAGGGTTCAGGTTTCCGATTTCCCTCGGGTCGATCTGATCGTTTCGCACGACTTTCAGGTCATTTGTCATCTGACCGAAATAGTCCACCAGGTTATAGGTAAAGGAATCGTAATTATCTATGAATAAAATCATTGATTCCTCCGTTAGCCTGCTCGATCGCCCGTCTCAGCGCTTTACATTTGTTGAGCGTTTCCTGGTATTCGCTTGCGGGATTACTATCAGCTACGATACCGGCTCCTGCCTGATAATACATCCGCTCTTTGCTGGCGACGATTGTGCGAATACCAATACATAAATCCATATTGCCACCGTAATTGAAATAGCCGATCGCACCGGAATAGACGCCGCGTTTTTCGGGTTCGATCTCGTTAATAATTTCCATAGCCCGGATTTTGGGTGCGCCGGAAACCGTGCCGGCCGGAAAGGCTGCTTTAAAGGCGTCTAATACATTCAAGCCGGGTCGCAATTGGCCCTGCGCCCGCGAGATGATGTGCATAACGTGCGAATATTTTTGAATAGTTTTAAAATCATGAACTTTGATACTGCCATATTTCGCGATCCGCCCCAGATCGTTACGCGCCAGATCAACCAGCATAACATGCTCGGCCAGTTCCTTGGGATCATTTAGTAATTCTTCAGCCAGTTGATCGTCTTCAGTCTGGGATTCTCCGCGCGGGCGGGTTCCGGCGATCGGGATAATTTCCAGTTCGTTATCCTGAGCCCGGATCAAGGGTTCCGGTGAAGAGCCGATGATCTGATAATCCAGAAAATCGAGATAAAACATATACGGCGAAGGATTGATGTTACGCAGTGTTCGGTAAACTTGAAAAGAATCGCCGGAATAGGCTACCGAAAAGCGCTGAGAAATAACCGCCTGAAAAATATCACCCGCGAAAATATATTCCTTGACCTTCCGAATAGCTGCGATGAAATTGTCCAGCCTATAATTAGCCTCCTCGGTACTGAAATCAGCGGCAAAGTGTAAGTTATTATTAACCGGTCGGTTCAATTTATCCTGTAAGTGATCCAGCCGATTCTGCGCCTCCTGATAAAGCTGCTGGTTATCACTCTC
>Ga0265293_10011117_pt1 | contig 12355 bp, 15 predicted proteins | sample Munlanlewell138R_FD_192505 | JGI IMG/M metagenome (GOLD analysis project Ga0265293, IMG submission 192505) | Leachate microbial communities from a municipal landfill in Southern Ontario, Canada - Leachate well 138R | ecosystem: Engineered > Solid waste > Landfill > Unclassified | place: Canada... | reverse complement strand
CGACGCGGCTGCCGGCGACGTTGCGCTTCACCGCGAAACGGCCGTCCCGCTTGAAGACCCCGGCGAGGGCACGACTGATGGCGTCCATGCCGGCCTTCTCGGTGTAGCCCTTCGGGCCCGCGTTGTGGGCCTGATTGGCCTGGCTGATGTAAAGCTTGAGCGGCATGGCTCCTCCTATCCCTTGAGAACGAGCGACGCGATCGCGGCGACGGCGGCGACGATCGCCGCGCCGAGCGCACTGCGGCTCAGCCACACGAGGTTTGCCACCTGCTCCTCGAGCGTAGTCACACGCGACTTGATGCCGTCGGCGCCGTAGAGCGTCTCTTTGACGTCAGTCATGTCCTCGCAGGCGAACGGGCAGGGGCGTGTCGTAAGCGCCGCCACAGCCTTGTCAGCGGCCTTCGTGGCGGCCTTCTCGGCTATGGTGTTGATGACCCAGGCCTGTTCAGCGGTGAAGCCAGGGATCTGGTCGTCTGCGCTCATGCTCGCCTCTTTTCTTGTACCTCGTGAGGCCGTCTGCTAGGTTCACCCAGCATCGGACTCTGCCTGACTCGGGTTCGGTGCCATGCCCGGGGCGGTAGCTCGCGCCCGGGCGCTCCCTCGTACGTTTCCTCGCTTTCTCATCGCCGCTTGATCGACTTCGCGCCCGCGGCCAGGCGCGCCAGCCACAGGTCGAAGCGCTTCGAGTTGGTGCCGAACTGCACGTCGGCCGCCCAGTCGAGCACGTGCAGCGTGACGTGCGAGACCTCGTGCGTGCCCGAGAGCAGCTTGGCCGGGCCGGTCATCTTCACGGTGTCACCAGGCCTGACGAGCAGCGCGTCGAGCGTGCCGTCGTCACCGCGCACCGTCACCGTGCCCGCCACCTGCTTCTTCTCGTGGGCGCGGAGGTAGCGGTTGCCGAAGCGGATAGCGGCCTTCTCCGAGCGGATCGACTCGGGCGCATGAAGCGTGTCGGCGCGCACGAAGCCGATCGCCGATGTGTCGCCGTGGACGATGACCTCGCGCAGCTTGCCGCGCTTGTTCCCGTAGCAGACGCGCACCGCGTTGTAGGTCTCATCGAGGCTCTCCGAGACGCTCCACGTGGTGCGCGCGTCGTCGGCGGCGATCTCGTGCGCCGTACCGGAGCGTGGCTCCGAGAACTCCACCGTCTCGCCGTCCCAACAGGCGTAGTTCCAGCCGAGCATCCCGTTGAACTCGTCGAGCGCATCCCAGCGATCATTCGGAATATCGACGTAGGCGAGCTGGTCTGCGGTCCACGTCGCCACCGGCCCGGAGTAGGTGAAGTCGGCGTTGTCGAGGATGTCGGCGAAGACGAGGTCGGGGCGGATGTTGCGCCCGAGCGGCGAGCCGTAGACGTGGGCCGCCTTGATACGGATGCCCCACGGCGGCGGGTCGGCCTCGGGATGCTGGTCCTCGTGGAAGAACAGCGGCGGGTCGGCGGTCGGCTCGGCGAACGTGCCCGGCTTGCGCTCCAGCTTGACGACGATGCAGCGCACCTCGGTGGAGACGACGGCCTCGCGGATGGCGACCTCCACGAAGTAGGGCGAGACGGAGAGGCCCACCACGTCCGAGCGGTAGATGGTCTCAAGGTTCGGCCCGTCGAGGAAGCGGCGGCCGTAGACGGAGACCTGATAGTACGGGTACTGGCTGGCGAAGTAGCCGCCCATCTCGAGGTCGATGTCGACGAAGCGCACGTACAGGTTGTCCTGCGACTCAAGGTTGACGCCGCCGAACATCTCCCAGTAGGTGCGGGCGTTCTGTTCGTAGTCGGCCACTTAGCTCCACTCCGGGGCGGTCTGGTTGGTGTGCTTGGTGAACAGCGGCAGCGTGATGGTCGTCTCGCCGGCCACCGTGAACTCCTTCACGTCGAGCGCCTTGTAGCTCCAGTTGCCGCCGCTCACGAAGTAGTCGTACCAGTGGATCGTCAGGCGATAGTGGCCGGGCGCGAGCAGGCCGAAGCCGAGGCCGAAGCCCGACCCGGTCGATAAGTTGTTCGAGTAGAGGCCCGAATACAGGTACGTGTGGCTGAACCACCACTGGAAGTCGAGCATCGTGCAGACGGTGTCGATGACTGCGCCCTCTGGTTCGTCGAGCCGTTCGAGCGTGATGTCGCCGCGCAGTGCCACGTTCGCTGACGGGAACGTGGTGTCGACTACGGCGCGGATCGTGCAGATGCCCTCGCCCAGCATCGGGAAGGCGTTCACCAAGAGGCCGTGCTGGTCGCGCGTCACGCCGAACAGGGTCGTCCCCTGCCCGATGCGCCCGGCGCTGATCGTGATGCCGAACGGCGACCGTTGCGCGACGAAGCCGGGGTTGGCGGCGCTGCCGCCGGGGACCGAGAGGTCGATGCTCACGAGGCGTCCATCGTGATGCCGTTGAATGTGTCCGGCGTCGTCTGCGGCCCCTGGTCCGTCTGCCAGTTCTGCAGGTCGGAGTCGACGAACACGGTGCGGTACGCCTTGTGGTCGCGCAGCCTGACGAGCGGCCCGGCGTAGGTGAGCGAGTAGCCGGTCGATGAGTTGACGTCGCCGACGAGGCGCTCGAGGCGGCCGCGGAACAGCGTGGTCTCCTTGTAGGTGACGAGGAGCGTGTCGCGGCCGATGCGTGGCGCGCGGTCGAGCGGGCAGTTGACACTCATGGACGCCGACTTCGGGCCGCCCTCGACGTCGAGCTCGATGTCGAGGCGCTCGATCTGCGCGACGTCGACGGCCAGGCCGCTCGCCAGGACGACGAGCCCTTGGATGTCGGGCGGCGTCACGTCGGGCGCGGTCCAGCCGTCCGAGTCGGTGGCGGGCAGCGAGGCGCCGCTCTCGGCGTCGGGGAAGCTCGCCGTGCCGCCCGTGCCGGCCTCCGTCACCGCGACGGCGATGGTGAAGGTGTCGGGCCCCGTGACGGTCGCCACGTGCTCGCCGTTGATATCCGGTGTGCTCGTGTGCCCGGCGATCGTGACCGGCGCCGTGACACCCGTCGGGAGGCCGTGCGGCGCACTCGTCGTTATGACCGTGGCCGCGTCCTCGGAGCTCGAGGCGATGGCCGCCGCGGCGAACGCCGAGAGCCTCACGGCCGAGCCCTCGAGGCGGATCGTGCCCGAGGCGGCCAGCGTGTCGGCGCCGTGAAGGACCGGCGAAAGCCAGGCCTCGCCGGAGAGGCCGAGCGTGCCGCTCGCCGCCAGCTCGTTGGCGATTGTCATGTCCGCGATGCCCGAGCGGAACTGCGGCACGGTGCCGCCGTCCGTGCCGCGCTGCAGGCTGACGTTCGTCACGTAGAGTTCGGCGTCGGCTGCCGCACCGGCGGCGTCCTCGTCGACCGTGATGTAGACGGTGAACGTCTCGAGCCGCGTGCCGGCCGCGGGCGCGGGCAGCTCCACCTGGGCGGCGTAGCGGCGGAACCAGACGGCCGGCACGTATGCCGAGTAGACGGCGCGCGCGTAGGCGAGCCCCTCGCCGTCGTCGCCGCAGCCGACCTCGATGCGCACGTGTACGTCGCCGGCCACGACGCCGCCGACATAGATCTCGGCCTGCACGAACACGAAGTCGCCCGTCGTCAGGTCGCCGAGGTCTGCGGTGTCGGTCTCAGCCAGCGCGCCGAGGTCTTCGGCGGGCGCGTGAATGGCGGTGCCGCTGGGGATGGCGACACCGAAAATGGCGGTGACGCGCTCGACGCCGGTCGTGCTGTTATCTTCCCAGCCGTCGATGGTCGTGGCCGCGCGCGGGTTCTCGACGAGGTTCGGGCAACCCGACTCGGCGACGAGGATGGAGCCAACGGCGTCTAGGGCGACGTCGGCCAACGCTAGACCACGGTCAGCACGAGGTCGCCGGCGAGGAACTTGGGCGTCTGGCCGCTCACGATGGTCTTGGCCGTGGTGAGCACGATGTACCAGAGGCGGTTGCCCGCCGGGTCGCCGTCATCGTCGTAGGCCTCGATGGCCACGATATCGTCGTCGTAGTCGGCGCTGGCCTCGTCCCAGGCGATGTCTGCCGTATTCGTCAGGCCGCCGGCGCCGTCGTTCGTCCAGCCCGTCTGCGCAAAGCTCTTGCGCGCGTAGCCGCCGAGCGTCACCTCGGTGCCCGCGACGGTCGCGGTCGGCACGGTCGTGACGAGCGCCAGGTAGACGGTCGCCGGGCCCTGGTAGGCGCTGCCGTGGGCGAGCGCGTCGGCGATCAGGTCGGCGGTGTAATCGGTGGCGGGCATCGGCGGACTCCTTTTACGGCAGGCAGTTGAGGGTGAGGTCGAAGCGCATCACGGCGCGCGACTGGGTGAGCAGCGTGATGGCGCGCTCGAAGTCCTCGTTCATGTGCACGGTGTAGGTGTAGGCGCTGTCCATGCCCCACGGCTGGATGACCAGCGTGTTCGCGTCCTTCTCGACCTCGGTCGTGAGGTTCGTGTACATGCGCTGCAGGTGGTTCGGCGCGGTCTCGCCGGTGCTCTCGATGCCGGCGAGCTTCACGGGCAGCGTGATCGGCCGATAGCCGGAGGTGAAGGCGTTCACCTGCACGGGCGCCGCGGCGAGCGCGTTGGAGGCGACCACGATGGTGCGCGGCTTGGCGCCGATGCGGATCTCGCCGACGATCGAGGCGCCGTTGTCGCCCGTAAAGGCGAAGGCGCCGAGCGTGACCACTGCGTAGTCAGGCATTCTGACCTGCCATCTCTCCGAGGATGCGGCCCATGAGCACGTCGCCCACCATGCCGGCGAACTCTTCGGCGGCGCGGCGGTCGGTGCCCATCACCTTGTCGATGTTGATGTTCAAGACGCCGCCGCTCCCGAGGATGCTGCGCGCGTAGCTGGCGCGCTTTGAGGCGGGCACCACGTCTTCGTCCTCGCCGCCCTCGCCGGCGATCACGACGCTGCCGCCCGGGCTGGCCTTGACCGTTCCCCCGCTCGCCATGCCGGTCTGTAGGTAGGTTATGAAGTCCATCACGTCATAGGCCGGGTTGAGGTAGTAGTACCAGGGCGTCGAGACCTTGGAGTCGGCGATGATCTGCTCGCGCTGGGCGAGCAGCGCGGTCACGTCCCGACCCTCCTCGCGGTACTTGGCGATAAGCTCGTCGATGGCCTTGAGGTTGGCGGCGGTCTGCGCCTCGACCTGCGCCATGGCGTCCTGGTACTGCTTGGCCGCGTCGTAGGCCTGCCAGATGGCGATGGCGGCGCCGGCCGCGGCGCCGGCCACGAGGCCCCACTGCACGGCGCTGATGGCAAGCGCTGGCGTGAGCTTCTCGATGGCGAGGCGCGCGGCGGTGATCGGGTCGCCGTTCTTCAGCACGCGGTAGAAGCCGCCCACCCAGCCGGTCGCCTCCTTCACGATGCGCACGGCCTTCACGGCGCCGACGAAGATGGCCAGCGCCCCGGTGAGCGGCACGAGCACGGGCGAGATCGGGCGAAGGGCGCGCAGCAGACCGCCCAGCAGCTCGACGAACGGCGTGAGCGCGGGCACGACGTCGCGGCCGATGGTCGTCTGGATACCGGTGAGGGCGATCTGCATCTCGCGCTGCGCGTCGAGGGCCTCCTGCCAGCGGCGCATCTCCTCGTCGCCCCAGACGAGGCCCGAGCGCTCCAGCTGGTCGTTCATCTTCGCCATGTCGCCGGGCGCCACCTCGAGCCAGTCGGCGAGCGCAGCGCCGCCACGGCCGAACAGCTGCAGCGAAATAGCCGTGCGCGCCGTCTTGTCGTCGAGCTCTACCAGGCCGTCGCGGGTGCGCGCCAGGATCTCGGCGTCGTCGAGCGTCTGCAGCTCGGTCATCGAGATACCGAGGCGCTCGAAGGCCTCGATCATCAGCTCGTTGCCCTGGCGCGCGAAGTCGAGGTTCTTCTCGTAGAACTTCACGGCGTTGCCGCCGGCCGTGGCATCCACGCCGAAGCGCGCGAACTGTGCCGAGAGCAGCGAGGCGGCCTCGGTCGAGAGGTTCGTGAGGTCGGTCACCGTGTCGATGCCCTCGCCCACCTCGTTGAACTTGCGCGCGCTCAGGCCCAGCACACCGACGAGCCCGACGAGTGCTCCGGCGCCATAGTTGGCGGCCGTGTTCATGCGGTCACCGAAGCTCTTGGTCTGCTTGTCGAGATCGCCGACCGACTTGCCGACGTCGCCGAGCGCGGCCTTCGCGCCCTTCGGGTCGCCCTCGAGGACGAAGCGGATCGCCTGTGTCAGCGATGCGCCCACGCTACAGGCTCAGTCCCAGCGCCTCGATAACGGCGATGCGGTCTTCGTCGCGCAGCTTGGCAATCGGCAGGCAGCCCTTCTTCGCCGAGACGCTCACTCTGGGCTTCACGAACGCCGCGGCTATCATCACGTCGAGCGCCTGCATCTGGCGCTGGATGCTCACCGGTTTGCCCGCCTTCACGTCCATGATGGTCTTCATGACGCCGTCGGGGATCGCGCCGTCAGAAAACAGCTTGAAGGCGGACGGCGCGCGCACGATGACCTTCGCGCCGCTCGGCAGCGTGAGCTTCTGGTCCTCGGCGGCCGGGTAGTCCTCGGCGCTGGTCGGTACGAACTCCTCTTCGGGCATCGGTCACACCTCCACGGCGAATCGGACGGCGGTCTCTGAGCTCTCGGGCGCGGGCGCGCCGGCCGCGGGGCGCGTCTTCGTTATGGTGCTGAGCAGCTTCGCGTCGATCTGCAGGGCGAGCACCGGGTCGCTCACGCCCATGCGCTCGGACGGGGCGCGCCCGAAGGCGGCGCAGACCTGGGCCAGGGCCACAGCCTCGGGGTCGGCGGGCAGCTCACTGACGACCCAGGCGACGATGGCGCGCAGGTCGTCTTCGCGCAGCCGCTCGACGGCCAGCTCGGGGTGCGTCCACACGGCCCCGGCGACGCCCAGCACCGAGCCGTCTGAGGCCATGAGGGCCCGCAGGCTCGGTTGCTCGAGCGCGAACTGCGCTCCGCTGGGCATCGTCAGGGGCGGCATGATGTCAGCCGCCGTAGCTGGCGTACGCCGCCGTCGCATTCACGAGCGTGACCGTGACCCACTTGCTGGTCGCGGTATCCCACCTCGCCTCCCAGTCGTATGACGCCTCGTTGCGGCGCTGGTTCTTGATCGGGTCCTGCTTGCCGGAGACCAGCTGGCAGGCCGGCATTTCAATCCACAGCTGGTGCTTATAGCTGCCGGTCGCGTTCTCCGAGTGCACGAACTTGAGCTTCGCGGCGAACGTCGTGCCGGCCACGAGCGCCGCCCAGTCGTCGGCGTCGAAGGCGCGCTTCGGGATGGAGCCGCCGAAGATCGGCAGGTTGGCGTCGTAGACGATCGAGTCGGGGTAGCGCGAGCTCGTCGTGAACTGTCGCTCGACGGCCAGGCCGTTCGTGACCTTCCAGTCGAACTCCTTCGTCACGGCCGAGTTGGCCAGCCAGGTCAGGGCGAGCTCGCCCTCGACCCACGGCTTGGCGGTCTCGTAGCCCGGCGTGAGCGACGGGTCGCTGATGGCCTCGGCGACCAGGCCGAGCAGCTTCGCCGTGAACGCCCAGGCGCCCTCGCCGTCGGGCTTGCAGGTGATCTCGTCGATGCCGACGCCGCTCGCCTGGTAGAAGCCACCGGAGGGCGGCGAGTAGATGTAGCGGCTGGTCTGTGGCACCTCGCCGGTCTTGAAGGTGAAGACGTGGCGGTGGGCGCCGATGGGCACGGCCACGCTGTCGGGGTCGGTGACCGCAGAGCCGTCGCCGGCCGTGGTCACGCAGGTGCCGAAGACGTCGTGGAGCACGGAGCCGAAGGTCGCCGGGTAGATGCGGCAGTCCATGGAGCCCTCGGGCTCGTACTTGGCGGCGCCCGAGTGCGGGCTGCGGTAGAAGCCGCCGCGCAGCTCGTCGTTACGCTCGAGCATGGACGGCTTCGGGTCCATCTCGAAGTTGGTGCAGGGCAGGTAGAACAGGTTCGAGGAGACGGCGTTGGCGCCGCCCTCCGCGTTGGGCGCATGCTCGAGCGCCTTCTGGACGAATCCGGTGGCCACGTCACTCACCACCCTTCTTCATGTCGACGATCTTGAGAGGCGTGCCGGCGATGCGTTCCTTCGCCTCGGCCTCGGTCATGCCGGTCGACTCCAAGGGGATGACGACGCCAGGGCCGTAGGTGCCAGGCACCCCGGCGAACTGGCGCTCCTCGCCCTCGTATCCCGGCCACGTCAGGCCCTTGCTCATGGGTGGCGCTCCTTTCACGCTGTCGCTTCTTCGGTCGTCACGGTGAACAGGCTGGGCACGTCGCGCACGATGTCGTGCTCGACGGAGATCTCGGGCGCGGCGAAGTTGGAGCCCTCGTACCGGCAGCCGCCGCAGGCAAGCGTGGCCTCGCCGCCGAGGATCTCGGCCACGGCGCGCACGTAGCGGAAGCACTGGTACATGCGCTGGTCGGGGTCCGAGTGCATCACGGCGACGTCGACCTGCACGGGGTAGCTCATCATGTAGCGGTCGCCGAGCGAGCGCTCGCCGGCGTCGGCGTCGAGCGCCGAGAGCACGATGACGGGATAGGCCATGCTCGCGGCCTTCAGCTTGTCGATCGCCACCACGTAGCTGGCGTTGGCCGGCACGGCCAGCACGTAGGCGTCGCCGAAGGCGGTGTTCAGCGCCTCCACCTTGGCAGGCATATCGGCCTGCAGCTTGGCCTTCATCTGGCCGAGCACCGTCTCGTAGCCGAGCATCGCCATCTAGGTCAGCACTCCTTGAAGGTCGGACGGGCGCGCCACCTGTTTGGGCAGGTAGGGCCCGCCGAAGTTGTCGCGCGCCATGCCGACGAGCACGCCCTGCACGCGCTTCTGCAGCTGCACCCGGTGGGCGCGCTTGAAGCGCAGCACGGGGCGGCGCTCGGCGAAGGCCCGCGCGTAGGGCAGCGCCAGGGCATTGTCGGACTGGCCGAACCAGGCCGAGCGCGGCTTGATCGAGTGCGCGTAGCCGCCGCCGCCCGTGAGGCTGCCGATGAGCGCGCCGGTCAGGTGGCCGATCTTGCGGTTCGGGTAGTGGCGCTGCTTCCACGCCCTGTAGGGCTCGGTGAGCCGGACCCAGCGGGCGCCCGTGAAGCTGCCCTCGCTTTCGAAGGCCGCGCCCATCTCGCCCTTGAACCAGTCCTCGGCCTCGAGGAACACGGGGCGCAGGTCGTCGAGCTCCTTCGCGAAGCGCTCGATACGGAAGTGGACGTCCTTGAGCTCGGGGTCGCTCTTGATGTGCAGCTCGAAGGCGCCGCCCGCTGTCTTGCCGGTCGCCATCAGAAGGGCACCTCGCTGCTCAGCTGGTTGCCGCGGTAGTCGTAGGTGCCATCGCCGAAGCCGTGGGCGAAGCTCGTGGTCGAGCCGGCCGTGTCGGCGTCCTGGTCGAGCGCGCCCTCGTCGACCTGCACGAGCGCCGCCTGGTACTTCTCCTCCCAGAACGCCGCGGCGCCGCCGTCGCCGGCGATGCCGTCGGCAGACGGGAAGGCGGCGCGCAGGATCCCCGCGGCCGAGCCGTACATGCAGACGGTCTGCAGCATCTCGAGCGCCTGGGGGTCGGTGACCGGCACGGCGTAGCCCTTGGCCCGCAGGCGCATGTCGATCTCGGCCGAGATGGCCGTGATGATGGCCTCGGCCTGGGCGGTCGTCGGCGTCGTGCCCGTCGCGGCGAGGGTCACGGCCGGGATGAGGCCCTCGACCTCAGACAGGCCACAGTAGGAGACGCCCACGTTAGACCTCCTCGATGTCGTCGACGACCTTCATGGTGCCGGTGGCGAGCGTCACGGTGTCGCCGTCGGCGAGCGTCGCCTCGAGCTCGTAGGCCTGGCGCTTCTGGGTGAGCAGGGCGGTCTGCGCGGCCGTCGGCTCGAAGGTAAGGGTGTAGCCCGCGGCCGTGCTCGTGACGGCGGTCGCCGTCCAGGTGGCCTGCTCGGCCTTGAGCTTCACGACGGCGGCGACGTTGTCGAGAGCGAGCGAGTGCGAGGCGTCGGCCACGGTGAAGCTCAACTCGCGGCCGTGCGTCGCGTCGTAGTCGTCGCGCCGGTAGATCGTGACGGCGCCCGATTCGGCGACTGGGCTCTGCACGGTGACCGACGCCGCGCCCAGCGCACCGATCGCGGCCTCGAGGGCGGGCAGCGCTGCGCCGGCCGTGCCCTCGGCGTAGGTGCCGGGCAGCTCGGCCGTCCACGGGTCGCCCGCCGCGGCGGCGCTCGCCAGCTTCTCGCCGGTGGATCCGGCGGCGGCGTGGCCGGCCAGGGCTTCGTCCCACACGGCGTCTGCGACATCTGCGGCGCTCGGAGCGGCGGCGGGCATTGCGGCGATGACCTCGCCCTTGTCCGAAGTCGCCTCCGTGCGCGTCGGCGGGTCGTAGGCGGTCAAGGCGGCGGCGGCGGCGGTCTGCACGTCTGCGTCGGTCGGCAAGGCAGCCACAGCGGCGAGCACGGCGTCGTCAGCCGCGTCCAGCTCCGCTTTCGTCGGCGGGTCGTAGGCCGTGAGCGCGGCGGCGGCTGCGGTCTGCACGTCGGCGGCGCTCACATCGTTCAGGGCGGCCACGTCTGCGCTGGTGGCGAGGCCCGAGACCGCGGTGTCGAGCTCGGCCTTCGTCGGGGCATCGTAGGTGCCCAGGGCGCTCGCCACGTCGGCTGCGCTGGCGGCGGTCTTGGCGTCGTCGTAGGCGGCTGTGAGCGCGAACCCGGCCTTGTCGGTGAGCGCGCGGGTCGCGTACTCCCACACTTCCTGAGCCGTGGCCCCGCCTGCCCCGGCGCTGGTCAGTTCGCGCGTCTCGGCGGTCCACACGGCGGTCGCATTGTCTGCGGCCGACGGAGCGTCGGCTGCCGACAGCGCGGCCCCGGAGCTGCCCGCCGTCGCATGCCCGGCCAGGGCTTCGTCCCAGACCGCATCGGCGACAGCAGAGGCGGCGGGCGCGGCGGCCACCATGTCCGTGTTCGTGGTCGTGGTGTCGACCAGGGTGACGTGCGCCACCACGTCGGCGGCGGGGTCGAAGGTGGAGAGGCCGCTCACGTCGGCCTTGAAGTCGTCCACGCTCGTGACGGCCACGCCCGCGACCGTGCCCACGTCCACCGACTCGGTGGCGGGGTCGAACGTCGAGAGGCCCGTCTGGATGGCGGCCACCGAGGCGGCGTCGACGGCCATCTCGTCGCCCTCCGCCGCGCGGCTCGTCACAGCGGCGTCGAGGTTCGTCTCGACCAGCACGCCGTAGGAGCCCTCTACGTTGTTATCGACCGTCCCGAAGCCCCAGACGCCGGTCGCGACGACGGTGCAGGCCTCGGGGTTGACGGCGCCGATCAGGTCCATTTGGTCGCCGGCCTGCGCGGCCGTGGCGGCGGCGTCGTAGGCGGCGGTCAGTGTCATGGCGTCGCCCGCCTGGGCGGGCGTCTTCGCCGCATCGTAGGCGGCGGTGAGCGTCATGGCGTCGCCGGTCGCAGCGGCCCCGTAGGCGGTGAGCGCCGCTGCCGCCGCTGCCTGCGCGGCCGTCGAGTCGAGATCGCTGAGCGCGGCGATGGCGGACAGCACGGCGTCGTCTGCCCCGGCAAGGGCCGTGGCCAGCTCCGCATTCGTCGGCACGTCGCCGAGCTGGGTGTCGAGGTTCGCCGAGGAGAGCCCGACTGCCGTCCTGACCCCGGCCGCGTCCAGCGTCGAGAGGCCGGACTGTATCTCGGAGACGGCGTCGGCCTTGAGCGCGGCGGCGTCCACGGCGTCGGCCACAAGGTCCATGGCCTCACCGGCATGGGCCACGGCGGCGGCGGCGGGGTAGAGCGAGCAGGTGAAGGGCACCGTCCCGGCGGTGTCGTCGGTCACGTAGACCCAGATGACGTCGCCGTTCATCTCGCCGGCCGCGAGCACGAGGCTGAGCTGCCCGTAAGTCGTGTCCTCTTCGGTGACCGACGCCGCGATATCGGCCACGGCTCCACCATCGACGGACACCTTTTTCGTGTAGGTGCCGGGGTTCGCCACAATCGTGCCGTCGTTCTTGTAGAGCGTGAACGAGAGGGTGAAGGCGGTGTTCTTTACCGGCGTCGACTGGTCAGCCATGGATAACGATTCCTTTCGCGCCGATGATGTGGTGGCGCATGATGTGCGGCAGGAAGGTGGCGGACGCCGATGCGGGAGCGATAGCGACATGGAAACCGAAACGTCCGTAGTACGCAGCGCCGCTGATCGTACAGCTAGGGTCTGAGGTACCACCGCCCCAGTCGCCGTCTGTGTCAGCGCACAGGTGCCACCAGTCAGGATCTGTTCCGCCGTGGTCGTACCGCTCGGTGTAGCTCGTGATGTCGCCGAATAGGCGCGTCGATGTTGCCATGCAGCTGCCGAATACGGCCAGCATGCCGCAGTCAGACGTGATGCTTCCGAAGTCGAGAGATGTACCAGAGCCGTGGGCGGTCGTGCCCTTGTTTGATGCCGCCAGCGGCGTTGTCGCACCTGTGTATATGT
>Ga0265293_10011116_pt1 | contig 12356 bp, 14 predicted proteins | sample Munlanlewell138R_FD_192505 | JGI IMG/M metagenome (GOLD analysis project Ga0265293, IMG submission 192505) | Leachate microbial communities from a municipal landfill in Southern Ontario, Canada - Leachate well 138R | ecosystem: Engineered > Solid waste > Landfill > Unclassified | place: Canada... | reverse complement strand
ATTAATAATAAAAAAAAGGACTGAATTAAATCAGTCCTAATATCTCTTGCTCTATATTTGGTTGAGCCCACCATTCTGCACTTGGTGCAAATTCATCTAGATCTACATCTAATGATTTTTTATAAAATTCTTTTATTTTATTTCCTTTTTTATATAAGACTCCTTTTAATATAGTATCTGATTCAGCTTGCCAAAACGATAATATTTTTGTTTTAGCATCTTCTGTAAATTTAGAGTAGTTACCTACTAAAAATTTTAAATAATCATCTTTATATTTATTAGGTGTATCATATATAAATACATATCCTTCTTTACGTTTATATTCTGATAAAGGTTTTGGTAATAATTGTTGAAATGCTAAAGATGGATAGTCTGCAAATAATAAATGTATTTTATCATCATTGTTTTTATTTGCCATATCCGCAATATATGCATCAATAAAAGGTTCTTTGAAAAGTTTGTTATAGTCTGGAAAATCTTTAAATAATAACGGCAAAATAAATTTTGTTGTGTAATTATATTTAAAGACTAATATATCCATTATTAAAGAGTTTCGTATCCTTCACCTACATAATAGCTTCTAGTATGATCCCATTTATCATTTTCCCAATGCCAAGCTAGATCACCTAGTATATTATTTATATCTACTAATCCTTCTCTTAGATGTATATCTTGTATTTTATATACTCTAACTTCTGCATCATCAGTAGTTTTAAGACCTATTATATATGTTTGTTTATTATATTCAGAAATATCTTTATTTAAAGCATTTTTAAACCACCAATGTATAGCAAACCAATAAAAAGCCATTTGTCTAAAATATGCAAACTCATTACATCTTTCTTTAAATTTTGTAAATGTATTTGCTGTTTTTAAATCTATTAACGTTATTTCCTTTTTATCATGATCTACTACTAATCTATCTATCATAGATTTACATGGTAAATTATATGTAGGATCTTCCCAAAATATAACTAATTCGTTCCATGATAATCTTGTATCAAGATCATCAGTTTTTAGTAATTCATTAGCTAATTTATGTCTTACAATGCCTTCTTTTAAACTTTGAATTCTTTGCCAATCAGACCAAGATAATATATCCTTAAACGTTTTTCTTTTTTGTAAGTATTCAATATATCTGATAAGTTTGTTTTTAAGTGTTTGTGCATCTTCTAATATCTTTTCATCTGATTTAGTAGCTTTATAATTATTTTTATACGCATTAATTAAAGCTACATCTTCATTTATCTTTTTTTGTTTAGAAATAGTTTCAATATATTCTTCACAAAATTGTTTTTGTTGTTCAGATTTTGGTATTTCAAAGTCTAATGTAGTAAAATTCTTTTTAAATTCTTCTGGTTCTAATATTGCCATATGAATTTGTTTCCCCTTTTCAAAGAATTTCTTACTTTCTTGTTCTAATTCTGAATCTAGAAACTTTTTAAATAATAATGGAGATTGCTCAAAATATTTTAGCGAAGACGAACTAATTCGTTTTTCCTTATAATATTGTTTTTCTTCCATACTTTAATCTAATGTACATTGTTTTCAGTTTTTGTTAGTACATATATTTTCTTTTCCATAAATTGTTTGTAATATTTCTGCAACACATTCATCAACATGAGTTTGATTTTTAGGCATATACAAATGTACTTCCATATTATTTACTTTTAAATAATATTTAAATAATTTCCATTTAATTGGAAATGATTCATTTGGATGCTTACCACTATAGTTTTCACTACCAACATCAACGATAGGCTAAGACGTCACTTCTCATGAGTATTGTTTGTGGTCTGGACTATATCTTATATCAAAAAGTGAAAACAGCAACGGTTTAAGCTTACCCCTCTAAGGATGACTTTTTAATATTTCCTGCATCTAGTCTCTACGGCTGAATCTTTAATAAGTTGTATCCCCATTTTGCGTCTTTGGGATACGAGCAATGACATTCTCATAAGTATGATTACCTTACTTTAACTATTAAAACCTATGCCTCGGTATTAGCCTGCTTATTGACTTACTAGCGTACGCAAATTTAAAATGCAGTATTTTCGTCTAAGTTTAGCTTTCACCGATATTCAGGAATTTTACAAGGGCCGACCTTTGACCCTTACATTCTATTATCCACCCATCTTTTAAATTAACAAAATCTGGTTTATATGTTATTGATCGTACCAATTTAGATTTAATACCAAATAACCATTTAGTATTTTTCTTATACGATTCAAAACATGATAAATCATATTCAAATTTTGGCATTAATTCAAAAGATTGTGGCTCATATTCAAACTCTAAGTTTGCTTCTTTTAATTTTTTATAACAATATAATTCTAATCTACTTTGAAATTGTATATTATCAAAATTAATCTTTTTTGCATTGCGAACTTTTTTATTTATAGGTTTTGTCGTTGTTTTTCGACGAGTTTTCACCTTTTTCATTTAGCAATTCTTTTATTAATTGTCTAGATTTAGTAATCTTAAATGCTTTAATAAAATCACTAATATCTTTAATCTCAAACTTAGTATAATACTCTACTGGTATATATACGTATTCCAATTGATTTTGTTTACTAAGTTTTTGAGCTCCTTCTAATCCAGCTTTATCATTGTCATATAATATAACAATACGTTTAAATCTGGATTTCAAGTTTTGCATTATTATATTAGGTATAGGTGTATTTTCACCAGTTGGAGCAATAGAATTATAACCTAATCTATCTAAAACCATAACATCTTTATTACTTTTTGTAATTATTAGTAAATTACCGTATTTAGGTAATTGTTCTAATCCATACATATCATATAATGTACAACTAGTTCTAAATTTATTTTTTTTACTACCATAAGGTGAATATATTTGATACTTATCAAATACATTATATGCGTATAATGGTTGTTCTTTAGTATAAAATATACTAGAAATTATATCATTTACCCAAAAAGTATGTATAGGATATACTTTATATTTTTTAAGTATATCTCTGTTAATAAAATATTGTCCCCAATAATTATCATCTGTTTCAGTAAAATTTTTCTTTTGTATAGAAATTATAGTTTTAGTTTTTTTATAAGAATCTTCAATTCTTTTTCCTTTATCAGTAATTAAAATTAAATTCTTTCTTATTATATCATCATATAATTTACTAAATGCTTCTTTTGTTGTTAAATTAAATAATTCTGCTACAAAAGATATAATATTGCCACTTTTACCAGTAGCTTGATCTTTCCATAATAAATCTCCAGTCATTGTAGATTTAAATATACCAAAAGATGGATGAATATCTTTACGTAATGGAGATTTCATTACTTTACCAATTTCAAATTGTTTACCTATATAATATGAATACATATCATATTCAGTAGTTTTCTTAAGCATGTCTTTAAGACAAGCTTTTTCAAAAGCTTTTTCTAAATCATACATAAGTTTAAAATAAATGGAGCAGTCTATACACACCCCCTTACTATACGTGTATATTAAACATGGTATTGTTTAACTGCTCCATGGATTTATCTAGAATGGTAATGTATCATCCATAGTTGTCGAACTTGAACTATTCGTAGAATTTGGTTCATCAGCATTCGTTGGACTATTTACCATAAAAGGATTTGTATTACTTATAATAGGAGCATCTGCTCTACTTTTTATTACCTTATCATCTCCACTTATTCTAAGATTACTTTGTTCCAAAGGAACTTCCATATTTTCTATAAATGGTACATAATTTGGAAAAGTAGTGTAGTTCTTATTATTATAAATAATTTTACATCTAAATAATTTTCCTTTATAATTATCTCCTATTACAGATATAATTTTATTGGACAATTGTTCAAATGTTTCTACTTTAAATTTAAGTAAATTTTCATCTACTATTTTCTTTGCTATATGTAGAATTCTTTTTACTAGATTTGAATTCTTTTTTTCCAAAATTGCAGGATCATCTGCTTTTGGAATCCATTCTGTATGAACAAACGTTTGTTTTTCGTTATTCATAAAATGAAAAGCTAAGAATTCGTTGTTGTTTTTAGATTTTTCATATACTATTGGATAACTTCCATCTGGTCTTCCTAATTGTATATTTTCGTGGATACCAGGTTGTATATATGTTAAACCATTTTGTTCTGAATCAATATTTATTGTTAAATCGTACATGTTATTCCCTATATTATTTGTTTAAAACTTCTCTTACACGGGCTAAAAATGCATTAGCATCATTCGGTGACTCTTGTTCAGTGTCATCTAACAAAAACATAGGGGGAGTTTTTGCAGACGACTTGCCATCCGAATTTAGTGTAATAAAATACTCTCTTTTCTTATCCGATGTTATACGCATGTCGCAGTAATGAACTATTGTAAAATTACTTTCTACTAGTCCTTTCCACTCTTTGCCTTTAACAGCGATTCGTTTTTCAATAGCCCCTTCTTCTGTTTCTACCCATTCATAATGAGCAGTCATCAAAAGATCTTTTGGATAATTTTTAATGATATACATTAGTTTCCCAATTTCTTCATTATACATATTCCAAACATCAAAGCCTTTCTTAATTTCTCTTGCCGTTCTTAGTAAGCTGTCGATATAAGCTGAAAAACTATCCAATACTACTTCTGTAATATCTGGATTTTTTGCAAATTCTATTAATTTCTGATATGTTTCTTGCCAATTTTTTGGCATTGAATAGTATTTAAAGTTATTTTTAAAAGGTAGAGGTTTATTTTCTGCATTTATAAATCCACAATTTTCTGGATTCATATTGCGGAAAGACATTGTTTTACCTTTACCTGACATACCTACTATGGCTACTTGGTATATTTGTTTTGCCATAGTTTTAAGTGATATTGTTATATAAAATGTTAAAAAAAGCATCTTATAAGAGGCTTTATTTATTATATTTACAAATTACGTTATAAGATGCAATGTAAATGCTATATTTCAACTAAGTATCCTTGTCCAAATGCATCACGTGCTATTTCATAACGAACTCCGTCAATTATAACATATTCATATCCAGTATATCTATCATATTTAATAGAATACTGATTCCATCCAACTTTTACAAAGTTAGAAAAAACCCTTACTTTTCTTTTAGGTCTTTTCTTAGCCGGAATTGTAATAGTTATATCAAGTACAACTTTATTACTCTCTTTTTCTTCTTTTTCGGCATTTAGTTCTTTCAATATTTTTTCAATTGTAGAAACTTTTTCTTTTTTATTATTTAATGTTAATATCATATTTTTTGAATTTATTGTGATTAAAAATTTAAAGTGTTATATGGATCTATTTCATCAATTCTATTATATTTTAAGTTATTTTCAAAACTCAAAATCTTTGGTTCACCTTCCCTATTTTTTAAAAAATGCATATAGATCATGTTCTTGACGGGTAGTTTTTTGGGCCCATATTCTGATATGCCTATTATTTCAGGTCGGTGTAATACAATTACATAATCACTGGTTTGAAATATAGAATCACTTCCAAATAAATCTCTTCGCATTGGATAATGTAAGCTAGGATTATTTATTCTATCTTTATCTTCTATTTCCCTATTTAACTGACTTAATTGAATTATGGTAATTTTACCATATTTCTTTCTTTCCATAAACATTCTTTGGAGATTTGAAATAATTTCTCTTTCACTTTCAGATTGCTTACCTTTAGTTAATAAAGTATGATCTAATATTACTATTAGCCATTTGTTTTTCATTTCTTCTAATTTTTGAAAACCAATGATTGTATTTTTGATTTCATCAACAGTACCAGGGCAATCAATATAGTAGATAGGGTACTTTCTGATCTTATCACTTTGTTTGAGGATTTCCTCATAGTCTACATCCGATACTCTATATGAATCATCGGTGTTGGAAGCACTATATAATTCTGAAGTTGTTCTATTGAGTTTATATGATAGTTTCCTACCTACTTGTTTAGAACTTAACATTTCAAAATTAAAATTTAAAACTACAAAATCTTCTCCAGGATTCATGTCAAATAAATCTGTTTCTAAGCTATTTGCAAAAGAAGATTTACCACTGCCGCTTATACCACAAACTGTATATATTACATTAGGTTCTATTCCACCCATACATTGTCTATTAAATTTAGACCATCTTGTTCTTAAGGATCGAATTATACCTTTTCTTCTATGATTAATGTAGTTTAATATTTCATCTGTCGCATCAGATATGTGTTTTACACTTAACATATTATTCAATGTCTGTTCCATAAGACTCTGTATTAAGTGTGTTATTTATTTCATCTTCATATGCTTTCCATGCTTCTGAAGATATCCATTTACTCATGCGAACCATAAATTTCATGGAACCATCTTTAATTCTTTTATTTACTTCAAATCTTAAACATTTTATTATATGATCATGTATTGCTCTATTGTTTTTAGTTATAAGCAAATACATATTTTTACAATGTTTTTGATCTGTTCTAAGATAATCTATAACTCCATCTGTACGTATTACAGATTTTGGATATTCTTCTAAAAATTCTTCAAATAGATTTTCTGTACGAATTAAAGAATATAATTTGTTACTTAATTTGCACCCACTATAATCATAATAATTATTCAAAATACTAGTAGATGTCAGATATCCAAGTTTGTTAAGTTTTGCGAACAATTCTTTCATGTTCGTAATAGTGTAGTTTGCTTGTAAAAATTTACTTATCAAGTCAAACTCTTTGTGTCTTATTAAGGTAACAATTAAATATTCATTTGGCGTTAAATTCAGATTTTCTAATAACGCTAATGACATTTCTATTACCATATTATTATTTTAATTAAATTGTTTATAAATCTAAATAGTTATTATTCCAAGTAGATTCTTTTGTATCATAATTTACCCAACCCCATGTATCTTTAGCTAATTTAATGTCTTTATTAGCATAAAATAAATACCATAGTATCATTTCATAATATAAATCATCATTTTTATCTGGTGATGTCCACCAAATACAAAATTGCCAATTGAAAAAATATATTTGAAATGATGGACTCCATTCAAATCTAGGACTATTAAATTTATCCTTCCAACCTAAATCACATTTACAAATTTTAATTGGACTACCTATTTCAATCCAATAATATTTACCAAATAATTTTATTATCCAAAATTTAGATCTTAAAACCATTGGTAAATTGTATATATTAGATCTTATAGTTTTACCCCAATCAGTTAATTTATTAATTTCTTCATCTGATTTTTTGGTTACTTGTTTAATTCTTATAATAGACGAACTAAAATTTCTTGGATAAAAGTAAGGAGTTCCGTGTCTTAATTTGCCTAAATAATATTTTTTTATAGGTAATTTAAATACATTTTTTATATTTTGTTTGATAGTTTTTATATTCATTTGAATTCTTTTTCATAAAATTTTTCTTTAGTTGATTTATTTTCTAATACATCAACAAATACTATTTTTTTATTATATTTATAATATTTTGTTATTTTATCTACTCTAGTATGACCTACGATCTGATGCATTTTTTTAAAAGGTTTACTTTTTAATTCTTTAATATCAGCCCAAAATGGTCCACCTTCATCGTTATATCCACCTCTATAATGACCAACATTAAATAGTGATTTATAATTTGCATCAAAAGCATTGTTTAATTTATCAGCTAAAGTATCTCCTTTTGTATATTTAAAATAATAGTTAAACCAACCATCATGTATTCCAGCATGTGTCCAAATAGTATCATTATATTCAAATGCCATTTGAAATAATTTTTTATTATCATTAAATATTACATGTAATGATTGATACATTTGTGGTCTATATCCAGAACAACCATAATGTTTATAAGTATATAAATATTGTAAATCATGATTTCCCCACAATAAAATAACTTTATCTATATTATTTTTTTTAAAGTTTATAACTTCTAATAAATTATTTTTTATTTCTTCATCAGATATATCAAATGAATCAACATAATCTCCTATAAATATTATTTTATCATAATTATCTGGATTTATTTCTTTCCAATCTGAATTTCCATGAAGATCTCCAACTGTTATTGTTTTCATTTTTACCATAATGTTAATTGTGGATTATCTATTATATCAATTATTTTTCTTGTTTCACTAATATAATATCCATAATCTATATTGTAATCCTTAATATTTTTGTTATTTTTGTTATTATTTAGTATGGATATTCGACGGTTTATACAGTAGCTAATATATTTATTATTATTTTTATCTACTTTATATAAAGTTCCACCGTTAGTAGAAATATAAAATCTAACTGATTTTTGTAATTCTTCAACAATATGTATATTATCTTTTAAAACATGAAATTCATTTACAAATTTAGCATCTACTTTTTTAGCGATACAAAATGTATATATGTCTTGTTCTTCATATATTGTTTGTTCTATTGGTATAGAATTAACAAAATAATTATATAAAGCTTTTGATATAATAGGTTTATCTATTCCTTGTCTAAGACTTAATTTTTCAAATTGTAAAAAATCTCCTTTTTCTTTAACAGAATTATCTTTTTTAATTGTAATATAATTATTTACATCTTTGCGAATATATTTTAAATATTCAGTATATTCTAAATTAAATCCTGTTTTATTTTCCCAAAGACAACATGTTTCTTTATATTCTTTAAATTTATTATTTGGTACTATAGTAACTAATCCATCAGTATTAGCAGATATAACTTGAAAATTATTTTCAACTAAATGTTCTATTAACATTAACATATATAATTGTCCATTTATAGTTACTCTAAGACCAACCAATGGATCATATAACCAATGTTTATCGTATAATGTTTTACCAAATACTGAATTTACTAATATTTTTAATACATATGCCTCAGTTTTTTTATTAGAATTTTTAGCTTCTATTCTTTGATCAATTATTTTTTTATATAAATCAATGAAACTATTACTTAAATGAGCAGGAAATAAATTATGTTTAATCATTAAACTAGGATACATTGAAGTAATATCACAATCTATAATTCTATGTTCAGACGTTTCTTCAAATAATCCTGGTTTATCATCTGAATGAATTCCACCTATACCTAATTTATATTTTACACCATTATATATAATAGATTTATTAAAATATGGTTGAGATTTATACCAAGTTTGAGATTTTATTTCTTGTAAAAAATCTTTTAAAATTGGTGAATGAAAATAAATGTCATCAAATATTATATTTTCATAATGAATTATTTTACGTTCGGTCCGCATTTCTTTTAAATCTTTAATTGGTATACCTGATAGATCAGAATACATTTTTTCTATTAATCTATTAGCCATACCACTATCAGATTCACTCATTAAGTTCAAATTATATTTTTGACTTATTTCCCAACGAACATCAATGTCTTTTTTTAATTTATGATATAATTTTTCTGTTATTTCAACATCGTTTAAATTATATTTTATTATTTCATCAATTTCATTGTCTTGAATTATTTTGTCTACTTTAAAAGGTAAATCTTGAATTAATGGCCAATTTAAATTTACTGCTACTAATTTTAAAGATTTCTTTTCTACATTACCAACTCTCATTAAATCTATAGAATTAAAAGGTAATTGATATTTATATTCTGTAGGATTATTATTTATTATAGACAATGCAAAATTATATATGTTTTCAGTAAGTATATCACTATTTAATATACTAAAAATATCATAATTTTTATAAATATAATTTAAAATTGGATTATCAAAATATTTAGAATTATATCCAACTAACCATTTGTTTTTATTATTATCTAAAAAATTATATAATTTATCTAGATCATTTGTTTGTTTATATATCACACATTTCATTACTCTGTGATCGTCAACTCTTTTAAAAGTTACACAGAAGAAATTTACATATGTTTCTATGTCATATATATAAATCATCGTGAATGCTATTTATAAGCGAAATAAGACACTTTCTAACCGTCATCAATAGTTAATACTTTTATAACGTGAAAGTGCCTCAGATCGCTTTATTTTAAGTCTTCTCAAAAAACTAGTATTTATTTTAATGAGAAAACTGTACTATTTTTACGTAACATTTATATTGATGTTACAATAATGTGTAATGTTTATTTGATATGTTTTACAAGTTTATTTCTATACTCTTCATATTGAGTTGTCCAAATTGTAAAATTACCAAATATACCCATATCTTTAGACCATAAGAATGATTCACCACCTGGAACAGCATCTGTAAATACATTATCACAATGCCATTTATCTACAGGAGATAGTGCAGTTATTTGTCGACATGTTACTCCACCACTTGTAAATACTGGTACATTTTTAACATCTTGTTTTTTATGTATGTGTCCATGATGCCATTCTCTTATTTTACTTTTACCCCATAAATCAGGAAATTTTTGAGCAAGTTCATTACTCCAAGTATTATATCTACCTGTTATTTTATGAGTCCAACCAACTAATAAGTTACCCCAGAGTCTAGCTTTGCTAGGATCTTGTGATACATCTACAGTAACTTTGGAATAGTTGCGAAAATATTGTTTAAGAGAATAACATAACATAAATGATGCTAAGAAATCATGATTTCCTGGTATCCATATTACTTCTACAGGTGCAACTTTACTACATTTTATTATGTTATCTCTAGATATACAAAAAGCTTTTTCATGAACTTTTGTAATTCGACCATCGACATCAAGTGTATGTTGTCCACCAGTAGTATGACCTTGCATATTATCTACATGGTACATATCCTGACCTATAATATAAAATATCTTCTCAGGTTTGTATGGTGCAAGTAATGCTAGATTTTCATCATTTGCATATTTATAGTCTTCAATTGCAATATTGAGATCATAATTTCTATAACCAGTTTCTTGCAACCAAGCTAATTTAGCAAAATGTGCATCAAATGTAGTTATTTCACCAGCAATACCATTTTTGAACACTTTTCTTTTTGGTAATGTAATATTCAAAGGTGGCATGTCTTTTATTAATTTTTTGAAAGATTCAAGAATATTAGATTCAATAGGTTTAGCTTTAAAAACTACTTCTATAGAATTGTTTTCATTATTAGCCATCATAAACTCTGGATAATGTTTGGAGTAACCTTCCATTATTTGCACATTATCTTTTTTTATGGTATAATTAGCTTTATCATTTGTTTTAGTTGTTGTTTGAACTTCTTTAGTCCATTTTAATTCTTGATCTCTTTTTTTGGCTGCTGTATTCCAATGACCTTTTTTAACTTTGAATGAATACACATAATATATATTCATATCAATGTTTTGTTCTTTAATAATTTGTTCAATTACGTTAGAACCATTATAATTTCCTTTGATTGTTATATTATTTTCCATTTATTTTGATTTTAAATATAAAATGTTTTATTAAAATGGTAACTTATTTTCTTTTCTTTTAGTAAAGAATTTTACTAATGATTCTGGTGGTTTCCATTTGAATTTAATTGGTATTTGTTTTATACCACCACCTTTATCTTGTAGAATATCTTCAAATTCATTTTTACTATTATATCTCCAACTAACAACATCCTTTAGTGTACAAATTTTAGTAACACCGTCTTTTAGCCATATTGCATTATTTTTATAATGACCCCTAACTTCAAATGGTTCAGGTGTTTCACCTTTAATTTTAAATGTTGCAGGTTTATTTTCTTCTGGTAAATTATAATTTAATTTACTATGATCAATTTTAGTTATAAATTTAACAGGTTCAAAAACTTTATTTTGTTTAGATTTTTTAGATTTAGTCTTTTTATTATCTTCAAATACTTTATGAGAAGTAAGTCTCAAATATCTAATAAAATCTTTTATTTTTTGATCATCCCATTTTAAATTATTATCTTCAGTTATTATTATTTTAGCCCATTTATAAATATCGTTTCTTTTTAATTGAATATCTATTTTCTTTTCTGGATAAGCTAATCTACCAGTAGTTGCTAACAATAATAGAATTTTGAAAGATTTACTCCATTTTTCTGTATCAGAATAATGATCATTTCTTCGTTCTTCTTTAGCAAATAATTCTTTTAATTCAGATAAAGACTTGTATCCTTTTTTATTCAAATATACATTTTTATCTTTTCTGGATCTTTCATTTTGTTGCATAACAATTTCATCTGTTACTTTAACTATTTTTTTAGGAAGTTTGCGTTTATAAATAGTTTTATATTCAATATGTGCTGGTATAGTAACATTTGATTCAAAATGAATTTTATCTTGTTCCTTATTACCATTTTCGTCATAATTGATCAAAGTTGGTTGTATAGATTTTACGCTCGTTAATTGTTCTTTAACTTTTATTGGAATTTTTTGAGATTCAAATAAGTTTGAATTTCTAATGAATTTTTTATCATTAGATCTTCT
>Ga0265293_10011115_pt1 | contig 12356 bp, 9 predicted proteins | sample Munlanlewell138R_FD_192505 | JGI IMG/M metagenome (GOLD analysis project Ga0265293, IMG submission 192505) | Leachate microbial communities from a municipal landfill in Southern Ontario, Canada - Leachate well 138R | ecosystem: Engineered > Solid waste > Landfill > Unclassified | place: Canada... | reverse complement strand
AATAGAGTGCGAACAGGCAGGGCAGAGCCCAGCCGAAGCCTCTGAGGAGTTTGCGCATCATGACGGCGAGTCCTGAATAACGAAATGACCTTATTATGCCCTAGCTTGTAGTGTCGTGCAGAAACGCGGTGTGGCCCGCTAGGCAATAGGCTGCTGTCTGGCGTGTAAGAGCGGCTTTAGCCGCGACAGGAGCGCGGCCTTGTAGGTATCGTTCGCCACTACGCTTGCACTTAAGAGTTAGGGCAACTGTTGTCGGGGGCAAGCCCCCTCCTACAAAAGCGGCGTTCCTGCACGGAGACTGTACGGCACCCTGTGCGAAGGGGCTTGCCCCTGAAAGTTAGGGCAACTGTTGTCGGGGGCAAGCCCCCTCCTACAAAAGCGGCGTTCCTGCACGGAGACTGTACGGCATCCTGTGCGAAGGGGCTTGCCCCTGAGAGTTGGGGCAACTGTTGTCGGGGGCAAGCCCCCTCCTACAAAAGCGGCGTTCCTGCACGGAGACTGTACGGCATCCTGTGCGAAGGGGCTTGCCCCTGAGAGTTGGGGCAACTGTTGTCGGGGGCAAGCCCCTCCTATAGGGAGCAGTGTTCACCCGGTTGTCTTGTGCGGCTTGCCATCAGGTAGGCTATGGGCTGGTGCGCTTTACCGCTCCAACGCAAGGGCAACGCCCTGGCCGCCACCGATGCACAGGGTCGCTAGCCCTTTTTTGGCATCACGGCGCTGCATCTCGTACAACAGGCTGACTAAAATGCGGCAGCCGGATGCTCCGATTGGGTGGCCAAGGGCAATGGCCCCGCCGTTGACGTTGACGATATCGGTATTCCAGCCCAGTTGCTGGTTAACGGTCAGCGCCTGTACGGCAAAGGCTTCATTGGCTTCGACCAGTTCCAGGTCAGCCAGGTTCCAGCCAGCTTTGGCCAGGCATTTTTGTGTGGCGGGGATCGGGCCACTGCCCATTACCTCTGGCTCCACACCTGCGCTGGCGCTGGCGGCAATACGTGCCATGACAGGCAGATCAAGCTCTTGGGCCTTGCTGGCGCTCATCATCAGCACCGCCGCCGCGCCATCATTCAGTGTGGAGGCGTTGCCAGCAGTAACAGTGCCATCTTTTTTAAAGGCAGGGCGCAGTTTGGCCAGACTGTCGGTGGTGGTACCGTCCCGTGGCTGCTCGTCAGTGGTAAAGGACAGTGGCTCTCCTTTACGTTGTGGAATCAGTACGGGAGTGATTTCTGCATTGAGGCGGCCAGCCGTAATCGCAGCGACCGCTTTTTGTTGTGAGGCTGCGGCAAAGGCATCCTGCTGTTCGCGGCTGAAACCATGACGCTCGGCCAGGTTTTCTGCGGTGATGCCCATGTGATAGTCGTTAAATGCATCCCAGAGGCCGTCAATGATCATGCTGTCGAGCATTTGCGCGTGCCCCATGCGCAGTCCGGTACGAGCCTTGGGCAGAACATAAGGAGCCAGGCTCATGTTTTCCTGACCACCGGCAATGACCACTTCGGCGTCACCGCAACGAATGGTCTGCGCCGCCAGTTGCAATGCCTTGAGGCCCGAGCCGCAGACTTTGTTCAAGGTCATGGCGGAAACCTGCACGGGCAGACCGGCCTTGATCGCTGCCTGACGGGCGGGGTTTTGACCGCTGCCAGCGGTCAGCACCTGGCCCATGATGACTTCGTCCACTTGCCCGGGAGCAATGCCACTGCGCTCCAGCAAAGAGCGGATAACGGTAGCACCCAGTTCTTCTGCGGGTATTTGGGCCAGGCTGCCCTGAAAGCTGCCGATGGCAGTACGGGTGGCGGCGACGATAACAGCATCTTGCATGGATAACCTCGTGTGTTGTTGTTTTCTTTGGTTCGTGTGCTGAACAAGAAGGTCACTCGGAAATATCGCCCGGATCGTAGCAGATGGCTACGGCCTGGCAGAATATTGGAGTTGGCCCCAAGCAAGACTAGGATGCCGCAGGCGTTTTGTCACTCCTGTCAGCGAGGGGTGCTGGTGTTGCGAAACAACTCTGCCAGCCCCCGTGTTGAGCTGTCAGCCTGCTGATCGGCGGCAGCGTCTTGCAACAGGGGGAAAATATGATTGCCCAGTTCTTTACCCAGCTCTACGCCCCATTGGTCAAAGGCATTGATGCCCCAGATGACACTCTGGATATATACCTTGTGCTCATACAGGGCAATCAGGGCACCCAGACGTTGCGGGTCCAGTTGTGGCAACACCAGCGTATTACTTGGGCGGTTTCCGGGGATCACTTTGTGTGGCGCCAGACGGGCGGCCTGTTCATTATCCATACCGCTGGCCAGTAACTCGGCAGTTGCCTGTGACAGAGATTTGCCGCGCATTAGCGCCTGGCTTTGTGACAGGCAGTTGGCATACAGCCACTGTTGGTGATCGGCTACCGGGTTCTGGCTGCATGCGGCAATAATAAAATCAGCAGGAATCATCTGTGTGCCTTGCAGCAACAGCTGGTGGTAAGCGTGCTGGCCATTGGTGCCGATATTGCCCCAGATGACGGGGCCGCTGGTGTAGTTCAGTGGCTGGCCGTCATGACGCACTTGCTTGCCATTGGATTCCATATCCAGCTGTTGCAGGTAGTCAGGCAAGCTGCGTAAATAATTGTCATATGGCAGAACGGCCTGACTTTGTGCTCCATAAAAATTGGCATACCAGATCCCGAGCAAAGCCATAATCACCGGCATATTGTGCTCCAGTGGCGCATCCAGTGCGTGCAGATCCATTGTATGGGCACCCTGCAGCATGGCGGTAAAATGCTCCATGCCGACCATCAGTGCAATGGGCAGGCCGATTGCCGACCACAGGGAATAGCGACCGCCGACCCAGTCCCACATGGGCAGAATGTTTTCTGTGGCAATGCCGAACTCGACAGCTTTTTCCACATTGCTGGACACTGCGACAAAATGACGAGCCAGTTGGGTTTCCGGGCAGCCGTGATCCAGCATCCACTGACGTGCGGCGCGGGCATTTTTTAGAGTTTCCAGCGTGCCAAACGATTTGCTGGAAACAATGAACAGAGTGCACTTGGCATCCAGTTTGCGTACCAGCTGATAGAACTCGCTGCTGTCGATATTGGCCAGAAAGTGACAGTTGAGCCGCTCAACAGCAAAAGGCTGCAGGGCTTCGACGGCCAGTTGTGGGCCGAGAAAGGAGCCGCCAACACCAATGTTGACCACATCGGTAATGCGCTCTTTGGTAAAACCTAGCCACTGACCACTGTGCACTTGTTCCACCAGCCGCGCCATGTCGGCATGGGCCTGGTGGACGGTAGCCGTGATGTCTTCATCATTCAATAACAGGGGGGAGTTGGCAGGGCGGCGCAGAGCGCTGTGCAGGGCAGCACGGTGTTCGGTGGTGTTGATTGGATCACCACGGTATTGCGCCCGCAATGCAGCAGGAACGCCAGCCTGTTCGGCCAGTTGCAGCAGCAGTTGCAGTGTTTGCTGGTCCAGCAGGTTTTTTGAATAGTCCAGCAACATGTCCTGATGAGTAATGGACATGCGGGCAAACCGTTGCGGGTCATCAGCAAAAGCTCTACGCATGCAGAAATTCTGCATGGCCGTGTGTTTGTCTTGCAACGCTTGCCAGGCCGGTAGTACGACGGGGTCGATGGGAGAAAGATCCTGCTGCATCCAGATTTCCTTTTGCCAGGTCCAACACAAGAAAGGGCGTGCTTCACTTGCCGGTATACGCCTTTACTGCCATGTTGGAAAACATATGCGAATTATCTTAAAGGTTAACACTGTAGGCGCGGGCAGGGGCAAGAGATTGCCAATCTATTGATCTGGGTACGGAAAACAGCCAGTGCCTGTTGTGCATTTCACAGGATATTTTACCCCGGATAGCAACAGGCTCCCGGAGTGCGGGAGCCTGTTGCTGGGCAGTACGGTTGGTGGATCAGGCCAGCTGCACTGGAATGGCGTTGCTGCTATGGCTGAGTGAGCCGTCAGCGGCCATGTAGAGCAGGCGCGGCTGGTGTGTATCCAGCTCGTGCTCTTCGTAGTTGCAGTAGGCACAGATGATCAGGCGGTCGCCGACGCTGGCTTTGTGTGCTGCCGCGCCGTTGACAGAAATGATGCGTGAACCGGCCTCGCCGCGAATGGCATAAGTGGTAAAACGCTTGCCGTTGTCGACGTTGTAAATCTGGATTTGCTCATATTCGCGAATGCCGGACATATCCAGCCAGTCGCCATCAATGGCGCAGGAACCTTCGTAATCCACAACTGCGTGAGTGGCAATGGCCCGGTGCAGCTTGGCTTTGAGCAGTATGGTTTGCATCAGTGTTTCTACCTCTAAGTGTAATGTAGCGCAGCAAGCCGTCAGAAAAGGGTGGATCAGGGGTTTACGGCAAATGCGATATTGTCGATCAGGCGTGTTTTACCAAGAGAAGCAGCGGCCAAAATAACCAGCTGGCGGCTGTCTGCACTGGCTGGTTGCAGGCTATAGGCCTCGCGTAGCTCCAGATAATCCGGTTGCATGCCTGCTGCAATCAGGGCCGCAGCAGTTTGTTGTAGCAGGGCATTATAGTCACGTTCGCCTGACTGTATCCGGGCAACGCTTTGTTGTAGGCACTCATGCAGGGCAGGTGCGGTTTTACGTTGCGCGGCGTCAAGATACCCGTTTCGTGATGATAATGCGAGTCCGTCAGTGTCGCGCACAATCGGTGCGCCAATGATCTCGATTGGCATGTTCAGCTCGCTAACCATCTTGCGGATCACTGCCAGCTGCTGAAAGTCCTTTTCGCCGAACACGGCCAGATCGGGCTGGACCATGTTGAATAACTTGCTTACCACAGTGGCGACGCCATCAAAGTGACCGGGGCGACTGCCGCCACAGAGGCCTTCGCTGACATCCGGCACATGCACCAGAGTGTGCTTGGCCATGCCTTGTGGATACATCAGCGCATCGGTCGGTGTGAACAGCAGGGCGCAACCTGCGGCGCGCAGCTTGTCTTGATCATCGGCCAGAGTGCGCGGGTAGCTGTCGAGGTCCTCGTTGGGGCCAAACTGCAACGGATTAACAAAAATGCTGGCTACAATAAAGTCGGCATGTTGTCTGGCTGTTTCGATCAGCGACATGTGGCCGGCATGCAGGTTGCCCATGGTGGGTACCAGGGCGATGCGCTGGCCGTTCTGGCGTGCCTGACGAACCTGTTCGCGCAGGGCTTGAATAGAGTCAACGGTAATCATGGGTCTCAGGCTTTAAATTCGTGTTCCGGAGCGGGGAAAAGCCCCCCTTTGACAGCATGGCTATAGGCGGCAATCGCGCCCTCAATCGAGTCGGCATCCTGCATGAAGTTATGCACAAACTTGGGCGTAAAGCCACTCAGGGAAAGCCCCAGCATGTCGTGCACCACCAGCACCTGACCGTCCGTGTCGGGGCCGGCACCAATGCCAATCACTGGTACACCGGCAGCGGTGGTGACTTCAGCAGCCAGACTGCTCGGCACGCACTCAAGCAGCAGCATCGCCGCGCCAGCCCGCTCCAGCGCCAGAGCATCGGCTTTGAGCTTGTCAGCCGCCGCCGCATCACGGCCCTGTACCCGGTAACCGCCAAAAACATTGACGGATTGCGGTGTCAGACCGAGGTGGATGCAGGCGGGAATGCCGCGTTGTGCCAGTCCGGTGACAGCTTCACAGAGCCAGTCGCCACCTTCCAGTTTGACCATATGTGCCCCAGCACGCATCAGCATGGCACTTTGACGATAAATTTCTTCCAGCGTGGCGGTACCCATAAATGGCAGGTCGGCCACAATCATGGCGTTTTTATTACCGCGCTTGACGCTGGCTGTGTGGTAGGCCATGTCTTCAATGGTGACTGGCAATGTGCTGTCTCGTCCCTGCAGGACCATACCCAGCGAGTCGCCAACCAGCAGCATTTCGATGCCGGCAGAGCAGGATGTGGCTGCAAACGTGGCGTCATAGCAAGTCAGCATGGTGATTTTGTCACCGCGAGCTTTTTGTTCCAGCAAGGTGGTCAGGGTTATGTCCGGCATGGTTGCTGTTCCTCTTTGCGATTACCGCCCGGGTAAGCGGCGCAGTTTTGATGCAATGCAGTGCATGAAATCATTGTTGTTATGGTGTCAGACGGTACAGGCTGCTGTCTTGTGGGCATTGTAGCAACAGGTCGACCAGCAAGCGTCCATCGGGTAATAGTAAATCGGCTGAGGATACCTCAGCCAAAGGGTATAAGACAAAGGGCCGCATATGCATATGATAGTGGGGAACCTGTAGGCGCTCATGTGCAATGGACTGTTGGCCAAACAGTAAAATATCCAGATCCAGCGTGCGCGGACCCCAACGCTGGTCTTTGCGCTCGCGCCCGTGTTCCAGCTCAATGGACTGCAAGTGCGTCAATAAATCGAGCGGGTCTAGCCCGGTTTCCAGCAATGCAACAGCATTGGTATAGCGCGGCTGGTCAGCGGGACCGAGTGGCGCACTGGAATAGAGTGAAGACGCTTTTACCAGCCGGGTTTGCGGCAGCCGGTGCATGGCTTGCATGGCCTGCTCCAGCTGTTGACGTGAGTCGCCCAGATTGCTGCCCAGTCCGATATGAACATGCTGCATCAGTGATCGGCTCCGCTAGGGCTGGAAGCGCGTGATTTACGCTTGCGTGGGCGGCGACTTTTGCGAACCGGACCACTGAGCTCACTGATCATGCGGCGGCGTTCAGGCTCGCTGGCAAACTGGTACTCAGTCCACCATGCGCTCAGGTTGTCGGTGTCTTCACCTGCTTCTTCGCGCAGCAGCAAAAAGTCATAGGCAGCACGGAAGCGGGGATGGGCCAGTACTGTTTCGGCGCGTTTGCCGTAGCGATAGGGCAGGCGCTCCTGCAAGGCCCAGATTTCCTGCATTGGTGCAGTAAAGCGCTTGGGAATGGCAATCCGCTGTATTTGCATCGGCATCAGCATGTGTGCCGCCTTTTGCATGGCTGGCACGGGGGCTAGCCCTTCGGCGCGGCATTGGGCAATCAGGGGCAGCAGTGCAGGCCAGAGCAAGGCTGCAAACAGGAAAGCAGGCGTGATTGTTTTGCCTTGGGCCAGCCGAGTATCGGTGTTACGCAGGGCGAGGCGGACCAGATTGATGCAATAGTCACCGTCCTCTTCCTGTATTTCTCGGGCGCTCAGTGGAAACAGCGGAGCAAACAGGTTGTATTCCTGCAGCAAAACAAAACTGTCTTCGGCACTGCCATTGAGAAACACCTTGAGCACTTCTTCATACAGACGGGCTGCCGGTATGTCGGCCAGCATGTGGGCCATCCGGTGGATCGGAGCTGCTGTAGCTTCCGGCAGCCTGACCTTCAGCTTGGCGGCAAAACGGATGGCACGCAGCATCCGAACCGGATCTTCCTGGTAGCGGGTTTCCGGGTCGCCAATCAGGCGCAGGGTGCGCTTTTTCAGGTCGGCGACGCCATCAGTAAAGTCATGTATCACGCGATTGCTTGGGTCGTAATACAGGGCGTTGATGGTGAAGTCGCGGCGCAGCGCATCTTCCTCCAGCGTGCCATACACGTTGTCACGCAGAATACGACCACTGCTGTCTTGCACGGCACGACCTGAAGCGGCGTCACGGGCCGTGTGGTTGCTGCGGAATGTGGCGACTTCGACCATCTCGCGACCAAACAGCACGTGCACCAAACGGAAGCGACGACCAATAATGCGCGAGTTGCGGAATATGTTGCGCACTTGTTCTGGCGTGGCATTGGTCGCAACGTCAAAATCTTTTGGATGCTCGCCCAGCAGGGCATCGCGGACGCAGCCACCGACCAAAAACGCCTGATAACCGGCCTCTTGTAGACGGGCGGTGACACTGACAGCGTTACGACTGAATAGGTTGATCGAAAGGCCGTGTTGCTCAAAGCCTATGAGCTGCGCTTTTGGGGTGGTCGTTTGGCGGGGTTTGCGCAGAGTGCGAATCAGCTTTTTCAGCATGGTAGAGGGCCTGTTGTGACTGGCTGGTGTGAGTTTGGGCAGTCCGGGTGGGTGGTGAGAAGCGGACGTGCCATATCAAGGCAGCAGCAGGTCGCCAGCAGATAAGAAAGGTATAAGGAATTCATGGAGGCGGATTCTAGCACTGCCAGCGCCCGGGGTGAATCTGGAAAGGGACAGAATGGGTAGAAATAAAAAAGGAGGCCGGGGCCTCCTTTTGTCTACAGCTGTGCTTTCAAGTTGTTATTTTTGTTGTCTGGGCATTTTTTATTGTTGTTGCGCCTGAGTTTGTTAGCTATTGCTGTGAAGATCAGCGGATTGCTTTGAATGCTGACGTTGTCAGTGACCATCGCCTGTGCCTTGCTCGGCTGTTGTTTTTGTTGTTCCAGTACGGCAGTGCTGCAACAATCCTCTTCAAAGTAATCAGTTGATTGCCTTCTCCTGCTTTTTGTTATTTTTGCGGAGTTGGTGTTGTTTTTATTTTTTTGGCATTTTTGTTTTTGTTATGCGTAAGCTTTAAGCAGGTGTTGTGCCATGTTGTGCAACTATTTGATTTTGAAAGGTGTGGTGATTTTTAAGAGTTGATGGATAGAAGGAGATAGTGGAGAAGTGTTACCCGGCTACACGGCAAGTGTTACCGTTTGCAGGCCGGGTAACGAGGATGGGGTGCAAGTTGGCGGCGTGGGCCCAAAAAGCTGGTTACACTGCCTGAGAAACTTCTTCTCCGCCGAGAGCTTCCAGCAGCTGTGGGATGAACTCTTGCAGGGTCAGCATCATCAAAACAAAGCTGGCATCAAATTGGCTTGCAGCATCGTCGCCGCCGTCTTGTTCGGCCTGAGTCTGCAGCAACTCTTCAAAACGCAGGCGTTTGATCGCCAGTTTATCGTCCAGCAGAAAAGATAATTTGTCTTCCCAGGCCAGCGACAGCACAGTCGCCAGTTTGCCAGCGGTAAGATGTATTTGTACTTCTTCGCTGGCCAGGTCTTCGCGCTTGATACGAATAATGCCACCATCTTCCGCGCTGTCGCGCAGCTCGCATTCGTCCAGCAGAAACAGGCCGTGGCTGGCTTCGTGGTTCTTCACCCAGTCCGTGTAGGTGGCTGTTGGAGCCTGTTTGACGTTGACCGGGCGTACAGGGAGGCTGCCCATGGCTTCACGCATGGCCGACAACAGCTCTTCGGCCCGTTTGCTGCTGGACGCATCTACATAGATGAAGCCGTTTTTGGCATCAATCGCGGCGCGAGTCACTGACTTGCGAATAAAAGCACGCGGCATCAGGGTCTGGACAATTTCGTCCTTGAGTTGGTCTTTCTCTTTTTTGTAGACCTTACGGGCCTCTTCTGCTTCGATCTCGTCGACCTTTTCTTGCAAGGCATCGCGCACGACAGAACCGGGCAGGATGCGTTCTTCCTGGCGGGCAGCAATCAGCATGAAGTTCTGGCTGGCATGGACGAGCGGGGCGTCTTCGTTTTTGCCCCAGGGCGCAACAAAACCGTAGGTGCTGGGAACCTGGCTGCCGCAAGCGCGAGCTGGCAGGGTGGCCAGAGCTGTTTCCAGTTCCTCGGCCTGCAGCGGCACCTCAAGATTCAAACGATAGACAAGCAAATTACGAAACCACATTAGACAGACTCCATATAAACAAGTGGTACATTATTCCCATCTGGGGCAGGCAAGCCAAGCAGAAACGTGTTGGCAGCAGATTTACTGCTGCTCTCCATCTTTTTGAAAATATTTACATTTAGGGCTTGCCAAAGGCCAAAAGGATGTCTATCATACGCACCACTTCGAGAGACAAAGGGTGATTAGCTCAGCCGGGAGAGCATCTGCCTTACAAGCAGAGGGTCGGCGGTTCGAACCCGTCATCACCCACCACTCTCTTGAAAGTAACGCGCAGTGGTAGTTCAGTTGGTTAGAATACCGGCCTGTCACGCCGGGGGTCGCGGGTTCGAGTCCCGTCCACTGCGCCATATTTTAAAAACCCGCTAAATACAAGTTTGGCGGGTTTTTTAATTAACGCTGAAAGATTTGCGGGCAAGCCCCCGTATGTTCAGCGGTAGTAGCTTGGTAATCTGTGGCGCTACGCATAACCAGATACGCAGTGGTAGTTCAGTTGGTTAGAATACCGGCCTGTCACGCCGGGGGTCGCGGGTTCGAGTCCCGTCCACTGCGCCATATAAAAAGCCCCTAGCTTTCAGAAGCTAGGGGCTTTTTTGTTTTGAATGTCTTTCTGGGTAAGCTTTGCCGGATCCGACCGGAATTCTCTGATAGGGCAGATGGTGTCTTGCTCTGGTTGTGAGTATGGTAATGCGGCATGCATATGCAAAGCTGTTGATTTAAAGCGGATTCGTTTCATGGTTGTATGAGTTTTAGGGCTGGCCGGCTGGGAGTGAATGATCAGGGTGGTCTGGTTGTATGCTCGGGGCGGTGGGCTGGCTTTGGTGGTTGTATGAATGGTTTTTTAAAATGTTGTGAGTTATTTGGCCTCTGTAATTCCCGCTTTTGGCATCCTGAAACTGTTTGATATGGCAATGTAATTGCGGGAAGGTTGTTTTGTAACGATATGTTTTCAAAGTAATGTGACTGGCTAGTCCGTATCCGACTTTTTGGTGTGCTGTTTGATATTGATAGCTGGCTCTGCGTCGGATAGGCGCTTGGTTGTTGCTATAGTTGCAGGTGTGAGGTGGATGGTATTCTGGCCAGCGAGCTAAAGGGGGGCGATAGATATGGGCGTCAGTGTGTTCTGGTATGACTTTGAGACCACTGGTATTCAGCCTGGTTGTGACCGTGTTGTACAGGTGGCAGGTATGCGCACGGATGAAGAGCTGAATCCTGTTGGTGAGCCATTAAATATGTACTGTCGGCTCAGTGATGATATTTTGCCACATCCTAAGGCCTGTCTGGTTACCGGTATCGGGCCGAAAATACTACAGGACCAGGGTGTTTCTGAAGCCGAGTTTATTGCACGTTTGCAGCAAGAGATGTTGCAGCCGCAAACTTGTACCGCTGGTTATAATAATTTGCGCTTTGATGATGAATTCACGCGTTATACGCTATATCGTAATTTTCATGATCCTTATGCGCGGGAATGGCAGGGTGGCAACAGCCGTTGGGATATTCTGGATGCCTTGCGTTGTGCCTGGGCATTGGTGCCGGGCGGGATTGAGTGGCCGGAAAATGATGAAGGGCACACCAGTTTTCGGCTTGAGTTGCTGACGGCTGCCAATGGGATTGAGCATGGGCAGGCGCATGACGCGCTGGCTGATGTGCGGGCTACGATTGCCATGGCCAGGCTGTTGCGTACGGCGCAACCGGCTTTGTATGCACACTTGTACCGGATGCGTGACAAAAACCTGGTGCATCAGGCATTGCGTATAGGCAAGCCGGTCGTGCATGTGTCTGGCAAATACGGTTGGCAGCGTCGTTATTTGTCGGTCGTGATGCCGGTCATGTCCGATCCGGTGAATAAGAACGCTTATGTTGTTTGTGACCTGCTGGCTGATGTGAGCCCGCTGCTGGAGCTGGATGCTGCTGCAATCAGGCAGCGACTGTATGCAAAGCGTGAGCAGTTGGCAGCCGGTGAGCTGCCGGTGCCGCTTAAAAAAATCCACGCAAATAAGTGTCCGGCGCTGATGGGGATGGGAAGTCTCTCTGCAGAAAACCAGCCATGGTTAGCAATTGATGATGAATTGTGGCGCAGGAATGGACGCTTGTTGTTCGATAATTTGTCGCTGGTTCAGGGGAAGTTGCAGGAAGTATTCAGTAATGAGCAGTTTCCCGAGCGGCCTGATCCGGAGCAGCAATTGTATGGTGGCTTTCTGGGTAACCGGGACAGGGATTTGTGCCGGCGGGTGGTTGCCGGCGATGCGTCAGCCTTGGCGAACGAGCCTTGGCCATTTGATGATCAGCGTCTGCCAGAGCTGTTGTTCAGATACAGGGCGCGTAATTACCCGGAAAGCTTGTCACAGCAGGAGCAGCAGCGGTGGCATTTGTTCTGTCAAAAACGTTTGCGGGACGAGAATGCCGGTGCTCCGTTGACGCTGGCCGGATTTGCACAGGCCTGTGCGGAGTTGTCAGAGCGGGAGCAGCAAAGTGAGGTAATCGTTCAGTGGCAAGCTTATGTGGCGGAGTTGGCGCTGCGCTACAGAAATTTGAATTGAGGCTGTGTTATTGGTGAAAAGGAAGGCAATAAAAAACGGGAGTAGCCGATAAGCTGCTCCCGTTCTGGATGAGCCCCGGGTTACAGGGTGACAGCCCAGCTTTCTACGGTGTCACTGCCCCACTGCTGCTTCCACTCTTTCAGTTCTTTGTGGTTGCCGCCTTTGGTTTCGATCACGCCGCCGGTGTGCGGGTTGCTGTAACGCTTGGTGCGGCGTTCGCGACGAGTGGTGCGGGCTGCCGGGGTGTTGGTCGCTTGCGG
>Ga0265293_10011114_pt1 | contig 12356 bp, 16 predicted proteins | sample Munlanlewell138R_FD_192505 | JGI IMG/M metagenome (GOLD analysis project Ga0265293, IMG submission 192505) | Leachate microbial communities from a municipal landfill in Southern Ontario, Canada - Leachate well 138R | ecosystem: Engineered > Solid waste > Landfill > Unclassified | place: Canada... | reverse complement strand
TACCCTCACAGTTTTTGCTACTTATGAACTTTGTTTATACGTTTTTCTACCTAATAATGGTTTTGTTACCCTCACAGTTTTTGCTACTTATGAACGGTGTATTATTGCTTGTTTTATATGCCTATGTTTTGTTACCCTCACAGTTTTTGCTACTTATGAACTCAGATTCAGCTCTAACGATTGGCCCTTTTGTTTTGTTACCCTCACAGTTTTTGCTACTTATGAACTTCAAGAACGTAGTTGGATGCTTGAATTCGGTTTTGTTACCCTCACAGTTTTTGCTACTTATGAACATTACTGAAGTTCCTGAGTGGTTATATAATGTTTTGTTACCCTCACAGTTTTTGCTACTTATGAACAGACAATCCAGCTATTAGCTATTAGGTTGTGTTTTGTTACCCTCACAGTTTTTGCTACTTATGAACAATCGATTGCTGATATTGAAGCTAATGTTGGTGAAAATGTAACCGTAACAGCTCATGAGGTGGCTGAGGATGAAGTTTTTGTCGGCTGGATCCTTGATGGTAAAAAGATGACTAGCAATACTACTTTCACTTTCGCAGTAACAGGTGATCACGAACTGATTTCGGTAAAACGAAAAAACACAAATTATGTGGGTTTGTTTTTTAATCACGAAATGGATAAACTTATTGATTACGCATATTATCCAAAAACTGAAGTTATTGAAACATTGGTGAATTATCCAAATAATGAAGTTCCAGAGGGCTTTTCTTTTGGCGGATGGATTTCTAATGAATACGATACATTAGGAACAAAACCAACTTCTGATATGTACTTCTATCCTGAAATTTTAGCAACAGCTTTAGAACATTTACCAATTACTGATGGTGAACAAATACGTGTTTCTATCGATCCAATCGAGGGTGGTTATAGAATATCCTTTAATGATGGTATTCATACAGAAAGAATCAAAGTTACAAATCTACCAGAGTGGTTAGTAAATTCAAAAGAGGTATATTACTATACCGATGAAGCAGAAAACCGCTTATTTGTTGGCTTTTATGATGCTCGTACACCTTTCAAAAACCTAGGAAGTTATTTAAACAACTTAATAGCTAATAGCTGGATTGTCTATAACATTACCACAGGAGATTACCGCCGATCTGAATTCAACGTTATACATGCGAAATTATTCAGTGTTGGCAACGGATGGACAAGTCATAATCACTTATATGCCGATATTTCAATCCCACATGATATGGATAAGATATTATCAATGACTGTATCATACGAATATAAACATAAGTTTCTAAACGGTACTAGTAGTACCGATTGGATAGAAGTTAAAGAACAGCTACTTCTAGCTGACCGTAAAATCAAAACTGAGCTTCCCTGGTATTACTTATTTATCAGTAGTTATCAATATTTTTATCAAAAATACGTTACCAGGCTAATGTATTGGGATAAAGAGATAAAAGATATCACAGAAAATGCGACACCAACCTACAAAGCTGATTTTATTCAATACTTAGAAGAAAACGGATCCGGATCATATTCGATAAACGAGGTTTTTCCAGAAAATAATAAAGTATATCGATTATTTTTAGGCCAAAAAAATGCGATGTTTTCCACAGCTGTTTGGGCAAAAGAATTCGCAGTTTTAACATACCGTTATGAAATTGATGGTAAAGAGTTTTCGAACCCTTTTCCAGTAAATGAAGCACCACCTATGCCAGAACCGCCTGCGTTATTACCAGAGATTATCCCTGATCCAATTAAAGATTTCTTTGCTGGTTTATGGGCATTCATTGTTAAATTTATGTTTATTGCAATCCCTATTATCGCATTATTAACGGTTAAATTCCCAATGGCCATTATGTATGGTGCTTTTGGTAAAAAGGCCAATAAACATCGAGGTACTGTTGCTTTAGTTTGGGTTGTTTCACTAACCTTGATATTCTACCTATTATTAATTAAAGTTGGCAATGTTTAAAGTATTAGATTGGGCGGTTCAAAATTGGAAACCACTTGTATTTTTAATGACCGTTGGTTTTCTACTAGGTATGATAAAACCGATTACAAATTGGTTAAGAAATATTAAAGAGAGCTTAAGAGAGATTTTTACTCCCTTAGGCTTTTTAGTATTTTTAACTTTAATAGGATTTGCTATATTCTTAATCTTTGCCTGGAAAAACGGGTTGTTTGATTTATGAAACGACTAAAAACTGATAATTTACCAGAATGTATTGTTGATCATGTTTTTAGAGCGATCGAACTAACATTAGGTGCAATACTATCAATGGTCAATCGCTTATATATGCTATTATTCAGTTTTATCAATATATTTTTAGCTGGTTTTTTCAAACTTTTAAGGGCTAATCTAAAATTATTAAAATTTCTGAGTTTACCATGGAGCATACTTATACTCATTTTTTATAAATTATACTCAAACTTTAATAGAGATTCAAATCCATTGCTTGTACCAGGGTTGCACATGATAAGAGCAGGTGTTGGTGGCGGAAAATCGCTAACCTCATTTGTTTTAGCAGAATACTGTCTTGAGCATTTTGGAATGTCATCATACTTTACATCGCCAGTTGAAAAACCACAGCTATCAGAGGATGGTAAATATTGGTATGTTATGCACCGTGTTATCGATCTAAATCAGTATTACAAAGATGGAAAAAAAGTTATGAATTATAATTTTGAAAAGTATCCCTGGATGCACAAAGATGAAAGACATCTTAGATTTAATCCCAGGTTAAACAAAACTAAGGAATATAATGATCAGTTTATCCCAGAACATGAAGATGAGTTATTAATGAGGCATGATGGGGCTAAAGCAATATACAAATATAGCCAACATATGAGGTTAGATACTCAGGAATTAGAAAATTTAACATTTATCCATGAAGTTGTGACTAAAAAAGACATACCAATAAAAAAATGGATCAACGATGATAAATTTGATTTCATTCCGATCAAGCTAAAATTCAAAACGTATACGATTAACTTTGATTTTGATGGAAGTTATTCAAGAAATATATATAAATATTGGTCGATGAAAGTACCTTTAGATGTTTTAATGAAATTCGAAACACACGCAGAAAGTAAAAAATATCGACATTTAAAAGTCGATTATAAATAGGAGTGATTAATATGAATCAAGCTTTAGAAAGAATTATTATAAGTTTAAGTTGGAGTATCGCATTTGCAATACCAATTATTGTTATTATACTGCTTTTGTACGCCTGGGATTATTATAAGAAAAAAACAAATAAGGTTGTTCAAAAGGCAGAAAGAATTATTGTAAAAATGAATCAACCAGAGGAAGAAGAAAAACAAAACGATATAGATTTAGCAAACGAAACTGAGGATATCGAATATAATGTTGAAGATTCTGATATTATTACCAAAAAAGAAATACCAGATTACTCAAATATGACACTAAAGGAGCTACATAAGCTTCCAGAGGTTAAAGAAATAAGAGGTTTCAGTAGAATGCCAAAAGATAAACTTTTAAAAATGCTTGAATAACCGCAGTTATGGATGGAGTTTAGATTGCAGTTGTCGACAATCAACAGCGTTATAATGTATATATATATAATATATACAATTATGTGTTTATTGTTATTGCTGTTTTTGCAGTTTAAACAACATTTGATACAATAGGATTATTCGCTACCTTTCGACCTACAAGAAAGGAAATATAAAGATGTTAATATCAGATTTAATCACTAATTACTTAAAGTATTCAAAAGCAACAAAAAGAAACGGTACATATCAATATGAATGTACTATAGCTAAGTACTTAATATCTTATCTCAAATATAATAAAATTAAAGTTTTATCATTAGCAAAATTACAAGAATTAATAATATATTTGAAAGAAACAACTGAGTTATCAAATAATTCGATTAATAAAGTTATTAAGTTATTAAGGAATATATTAAGTTTTCATAATATCTACTTTGATTGGCTAACGAATTACAAATTGTTGAGGGAAACTAAAAATAGATTCAATACTATATCTGAGAATGAATTAAAACTTATTTTTAACTATGTCGATAATTTAGAAAATAAAGGGAATGCAAACCAATATCAAATGATGATCTACTTACTCTATGATACCGGCATTCGACAATCAAAACTTTTACAAATAAAGCTTCATGATATTAATTTAGAGAAAAACCATATCATTATCAGAGCATCTAAAAGTATAGAGGATAGGGCAGTGTTTTTATCAAACGACATGCACAAGCGATTATCCGACTATAAACCGATTGCTAACAATGATGGTTTTTTGTTCTATAATCACTTAAGAGACCGATGTTTCAACAGAAATGATCTAAAATTATTTTATAGAAGAATTAAAAAGGCAACAAAAATAGATCGATTACATAGTCATATGTTCAGACATACCTACGCAACCGATCTAATTGAACTTGATGTTCCTTTATTTGTTGTTCAAAAACAACTTGGGCATGCATCAATAAAAACAACTGAAATTTACTATCATTCCAGCATTAAGTTTCAAAAGAATCATATGGAAAAAATATCCAATCTAAGATAATTCCGTATGAATATCTTTCCACCCATTCATTTTACGATTAACATATGCTTCTATCTCTTGATATGTTTTAAAAGTTATTCTTACAGTTTTAATCCCTGTGTTATCTAAAACTGTAAAACCAAATGCTTTCGTATAAATTAGGAATAATTCTCTACCTTGATTATCTTTAAGCACCTGTATCGGTTTTGGATGACCTAAAATAACAACAATTACTATAAAAAGGATAAAAATCCCGCCCAAAAGAATCATTGCTTGCTCAAATGTCATAGTATCACCTCCTTATTCTTCTTCTGTTAATCCCAACAAATAATCAGATCGAACATTTAAAGCTTTACATAATTTTCTGATTTGATCTTCATTCAATACGGTTTCTCCAACTTCTTTTCTGCTAACCTCAAATCTAGAAACACCGATAATTTTACCTATTTCAGCTTGAGTTAATCTTTTTTTGATTCTAATTTCTTTTAATTTATTCATATTAAACCTCCAAGTACTTGACACGCAACATTAAATTTGGTAAGATAAGTGCATAAGATGCAACATTGTTTTTAAAATTAAGGGCTTTTCAAATGAAAACCCCATCAATTTCATGTGGCGCCCACTCTAGGACTCGAACCTAGGACCCCTTGATTAACAGAAAGAGGATGATAGTTTGGAAGCATTGTTTTCAAAAATTAAAGAAGCTATCATTATTGTTTCAAAAGATAAGCACTTAGGTGACCTACAGACATTAAATATCGTTTTAGATTATACAAATGATGATGTAAAGCTTGCTGTTAAGTTCTTAACTAGCAAGTTCGGAGGATTTACAAAAGGCGAAGCTAATAAATTAGTATGGAAAAAATCGTACAATAAAATGTACGTAAAAAATAAAAAAAAGAAAGGCATGAAAATATAAAGAAGCTTCTAAGTCATGCCCTTAGAAGCTTCTCTATGTTTTAGGAAAACAAAATGAAAGGTATATATTTAGCTTCATATAAAGCTAATCATCCAAAGTATGACATAATTTATCAAGATATTAACGGAAAGCGTGATATAGCTGGTGATATGTTAGATATTGATTTAAATCCGTATGATTTTATTATAGCAACACCACCTTGTAATTATTGGAGTAGAGCAAACTATAGAAGAAACACATCAAAGTATTCTCAACAAACAAAACATTTATTACCGACTATAATAGATAAGTTGATTGAATTAGATAAGCCATTTATAGTTGAAAATGTAAGAAATCAAAATCTATTTAAAAAATATGGTTTATTCAATAAAAATTGTTTTATCTATGAACATGGTAGACATACATATTGGACTAATATAGCTTTTAATCCTTCTAACATACAACAAATAAATGATTTTTTTGCAAAAAATAAAAGGATACCTGGTAAAAGGGGGTGGTTTATTACACCTGAAGGTAAAGAAGTTCGTTCAGCTGGTCAAAATATTCAAAATCTATCAAAAGGAAATAGACAAGGTGGGTTAAATGTTAAGAATGTTATAGATTATTGGTTAGAAGTTGTTAAAGCAACCCCCGTATATAAATAATAAAGAAAGTTGATGTTTATGCGAAAAAAACAAAGTAAAAAAGACCTATACGGTTTACTTACATTCAACAATTACATGTCATGGTGTAATTATGAATAAAGAAACAAGCAACAAGATAAATATCTACCAAACAATGGCTAAAAAAGACGAGTGCTACACAAAAAAAAGTGAAGCGGATAAACTTAGAGACTACCTAACAAAGCACAACATTATTGATAAGGATACCAAGATATGGATGCCATTTGATAATGAGATAAGCGCTATATACCGCAGTTTTGCTGGGGGGGGGTATAACAATATTATTTTAAGCAATTTGGAAATGGGATTGGACTTTTACTTATACGAGCCGATCGAGTGGGACATTATAATAACCAACCCACCATTTAGTGGAAGAACAAGCCTTATGAAAAGACTTATAGGGTTTAACAAACCATTTATCATTTTACAAGCAACACAGTTTTTCAATAATCAATCCGCAGTGAATTATCTATGTGAATACTCAAATGATTTTAAGTTGTTGCTGCCTAGTTCAAGAATGTCATTTTTAACCTATGACAAAACCAAAGACATTGTTATATCAAAGAAAACAGGGGCAGCATTTTATTCGTTTTGGTTGTGTTATAAGACCAAGGTTAAAGACACATTTACAACACTAAAAGATAATGGTTTAGAAAGCGCAATAGAGAGATTAGACATGGACGGAAACGCAATAGTGGATAACCACTTCAATTTATTCAATATTTAAAAGTTTTAAATTCAATAACGATTTATAAATAATTAAGAAAATTGGTGTTTTTATGATAAAAAAACAAAGTAAAAAAGACCTTTACGGCTTGCTCACATTCAATAATTATATGTCATGGTGTAAAATTTGGGAAAAAAACCCTTATTCAAAATACACTATGGAGGAATTTATATTTGAAACAAAACAGTATATTATGCCTATTGAGAATGAGGAAGAAAAATGACATTTAATAAGATATTGTCAAATATAGATCCAATAGATTTGTTGGATATTATTCTTCCAGAAGCTACTTCTGATCATCGATTGAACATAGTTAAACAATTTGTAAGCTGGAATCATACTTTAAGGTTGACAAGAAAAAACAAATCAGTTGAAAAAGGTGTTTTAAATGTCATCATTGGAATTACGATTTACCACACAAAAGGCAACTTTAATGATGTTTATTTAAGAAAAGTATTAGAAACATTTATCGATAACGGAATTTATAGTACAGCTCAGGCTATCGAATACTGGGTAGCACATAAAGAAATGGTAGAAAAAAGTGATCGAACCAGGATATCAGCTGATGAACCATTATGGATCGATGATATTATGGATACTATTGATCAACAATATTAATTAAGAATAGGATGTATTGAATGTTTAATAAAGCTAATTTCAAAATTCAATATTTAGGTGTTAATATAGAGGAACATTATTCTGGAAAAGGTTCTTTTATTACTACGAAACTGTTTACTAAACTTTTGATACAGTTATCTTCTACTGGGAAAATGATATACAGTAATCAAGAATTAGTAGGTTTATTTGGGTGTACAGAAAGAGGTTTACAAATCGCAGCTAAACAACTTGAGAAATATGACTTATTCCATCGTGTTTTTACCGATGAAACTAGGTATACAAGAATTGGTTGGCGTGCTAATTTAGAAAACATTATGAACCTACTTGAATTAAAAGTTAAGGATGTTGAAGAACTTGAACGTGGTAACATTCATAAATCAATCATAAGACAAATGGTTATACAGTTAAAGAAAGACCGTAGAGCTTTACGTAGAGCCATAACTATCGCAAAACGTAAGGAAGATAAACAACGTTTTAATGAATTAATGAGAGAAAAAAGAGAACTCGAACAAGCTTACCAGGATCACTTAAATTACGTAATAAATAGACATAATAAGTTTAATCATGTTGATCCGGATATTGATATGGATCAACTTATAAAAGAAGCTAAGGCAGTGCTGCCTGGTTTCTTTAACCTTGTACCACCAGATACAATTAAAAACTAAATATGATAAAAAAGACAGCCTTTCCTGTCTTGTTTATACTTGTATTTCCTCTGTGAAATGCTTACATTTTTAAGGAAAAAGCACTCGATCTAATCCCCGGGTGCTTTTTTCTTTGGCCAAGAACTTATTAATTTTCGCCCATCAATTGTTTAATTTTCATACTGTTTATTCATTTTCACCCTATGAGTTATTAATTTTCCCCATAGTATTGGTTTTCTTTAATTTTAATTTAAAATTAAATTAAACCTTATTGTTAGTGGTTAGAATTAGTCTTTGAATAAGATACATTCTAACGATATAAACTTACATCATCTAATTTAATTTAGATACGGATATGTTTCTACATGTATTCAATTTACAGCAACAAACATCAGTACATCATCTTTTTAAAAACCCATGGTATGACCCGCATGGTTGGATAATCAACAATACTTTGATAAAAACATGATGTTTGTACATCTAACATAGTATGATGAAGGAAAAACAACCTATAAATGATTGGTTTAACTCTCTTATATGAAGTTTCTTTACTATTTTGATATCTAACTTTAAATCTTTTTAAAAACCTCTAGTACTTCTATAAATAACTATGTGTGTTAAATGGAATAAATTTACTGTTTTTCCTTAAAAATGGTCTACCTGAAAAAAAATGCCTTTTATTATGGTATTTTAAAGCTAATAAGTGGCGACTTTACGCAGGAGGCTTAAAATGGCTAAAAAATTAAAAATTAATAACAAAAGGGTTAATCAATTAACTAAATTAGCACTTGGTATTGGGACATTATTCATGCTTTTACTATTCGTTGTACCTTTGTTACCGGTTAAAGATGTAGCATTGGGCGCAGAACCAACAGCTTACCAATCATTTGTGAAATTCTTTGTTGATGCACAAGGGATATTTGTTAATAACATCATTGTGATCGGTGCTTTATTTGTCTTAATCTTGCTATTTTATAAGTTTAGCAAAAAATAGGAGGTATATAATGAAACGTATATTATTTGCACTTTTAGCCGTATTAACGGCCTTTTCTGTTTACTTAACAGCACCTAAATTAGATGCTATGAATGTAGCTGAAAGCCCTGGATGGTATGCTGTTAAGCAATCTAACGTAATCGATGAGGTAACAGATGGTGATAAGGTTTATCCGATCGCTCAAAATAACAATTATTATTCAAGCACAAACGGTTTTAGAACAAACCGTGATACCTTTGTCACAAAATGGGATACAACACCATCATATTTTCATGTTTATCATACCATCAAACTTGATAATACTATCGATAAGCTTTACGTAACTAAAACGGATGGAACAGTTATCTTTGAAATCGATGTAAATATGAATCTTGATTACACAAAAGGTGATCACATTACCGCAGGTATTCGATGGGATAAAGTTAATGGTGTGGACAAAACAAGGTTTTATTATGAATTTAACGGTGAAACTGTTGAAAGTTCAACAACTGTTAAAGAATATAAACTTTATTACACTTTGAAGAAAAATGATGATTCTTATAAAGTGTTTGATGACCATTCTATCATTAAAGTATATAATGGTAAAGTATTTGAATTACGAGACGGAAATACATATTTTATATCCCCTGGAAATGTTCATGAGTTAAATTTAGGTTCAAAAATTGATTCTGTATACGGAAATTTTGTATATAGGATGACTGATGGCAGATATTTAAATATTGGTCATCATTCTTCACAACCTGAAATCACACTGGAAGCTGATATCGAACAAATTATTGGTAGTGTTTATAAACTAACAAACGGAACATATGTGACCATTAGTGGATCAACAGTAAATGAAATCACACTGGAAGCTGATATCGAACAAATTATTGGTAGTGTTTATAAACTAACAAACGGAACATATGTGACCATTAGTGGATCAACAGTAAATGAAACCACACTGGAAGCTGATATCGAACAAAATTTTGGTAATGTTTATAAACTAACAAACGGAACATATGTGACCATTAGTGGATCAACATTAAATGAAATCACACTGGAAGCTGATATCGAACAAATTATTGGTAGTGTTTATAAACTAACAAACGGAACATATGTGACCATTAGTGGATCAACTGTGACTGAGTTAGAAATTCCTGAATTTACTAAAGTAACAAAGTTATATTATAGTAGTAGTTATCCTACTGATAATCCTTTATACAAAAAAATTGATTATATAGAAAAAGGAACAGCTATTGATGCTTCTTTTGAAGAGGATAAACCAACAACTTTAATAAATAAAAAGGGGTTTAGCCACTATTCTTTAACAAAAGATGGTACTAAACTACCAATTGGAACAGTATTAGTTGAAGATTTCACTGTTCATAGTGTTTTAAAAGATGTAAAAATACCAATTAAAGTACATATCGATAATCAAGTTGATACATTATACTACTATGATGGTGATGTGATCGAGCTAGAAACACCAGTTAAAGATGGTTATTTATTCAAGCATTGGTCATTAAAACCGGATGGTCCTGAAGCATCACTTGTAGCAGGAAACACATATACTAATGTACCTAAAGAATTTTATGCTGTTTGGGATAAAACCTACACAGTTACTTTTGTTAATGGTTATGACATTCATGCCGAACAAATTGTTGTTGAAAATCAAAGGGTAACAGCCCCAGAAACACCTATGAAACAAGATTCTAAATTTGTAGGATGGTACAAAGACCAAGAAACAACCGAAGTATTCAAAATCACAGATGTGATCACAGAAGATACCATATTATATGCTAAGTTTACATCATCCGATCAAGGTGGTGGAATAATTCCAACGCCAAAACCTGGTAATTTAACAAATTCAGATCTAATACTAATCGGAGTTGGATCAGTGGTTCTACTCTTAGCTGTAGTTGTATTTTTCAACAGGAAAAAATAACATGAAAAAGATGGTTTTTTTCATAAATCTCCTTTTATTCTTAGTATTAGTAGCACCAGTTAAAGCTGGTGCTTCTTCTACTGATTTAAGGATCGATGGGCCATCAAAAATTACCAAAGAACAATACAGTATCCTGACAATGTCAGAGATGCTCAATTTATATTCATCCCCTCTAGGTGATGTCACTATTATTGCTGATAATTTCACTGGAAACGGTGCAGTTATCGGAACATATTCAATTGAATTATATGCGAGTAGGTTTTCAGAATCTGTTACCAGGGAAATTGAGATCGAGGTTATAAAATCGATTGGTTTTGGTGTTAAAGCTGTAACCGATGGCAAGCACCTACATGTTAATACTAACTTTAAGCTGTCACCTACAAACATTCTTCATATTCATGACAAAGTAGGATTATTACGTTTAAATGACACTACTCAAGTGGGGATAATTACTGATAATTATTCAGAGAATTACAATAAACCTGGTACGTACCAATATGAATATAGGGTTATGGATGCTACCGGCCTTGATATGACAGTGCTAATTTATATACATGTTTATGAGAATAATATAATTGAGAATCCAATCACTATCGATCCTGTTGATAAAGGCCGTGATTTAAAAAAAATATTCGATGATATTACAGCTATATTAATATTGGGTTTAATCGCATTTGGTGCTTTTTTAATTTTTAAGAAAGTGAGGAAATGAAAATGAAGAAAATACTGATAGCTGTACTACTATCATTTTTATTAATATTTAGCATCAACAATTTACAAGCTCAACAACACATGATCACGCATAATTTGCTATCAGAAACCGGTTATCAACCCATCGCAGATATAGGAGCTAACGTAGGCGAAACAGTGACTATAACAGCTCATGAGGTGGCTGAGGATGAAGTTTTTGTCGGCTGGATACTTGATGGTAAAAAGATGACTAGCAATACTACTTTCACTTTTTCAGTAACAGGTGATCACGAACTGATTTCGGTAAAACGAAAAAACACAAATTATGTGGGTTTGTTTTTTAATCACGAAAGGGATAAACTTATTGATTACGCATATTATCCAAAAACTGAAGTTATTGAAACATTGGTGATTTATCCAAATAATGAAGTTCCAGAGGGCTTTTCTTTTGGTGGATGGATTTCTAATGAATACGATACATTAGGAACAAAACCAACTTCTGATATGTACTTCTATCCTGAAATTTTAGCAACATCTTTAGAACATTTACCAATTACTGATGGTGAACAAATACGTGTTTCTATCGATCCAATCGAGGGTGGTTATAGAATATCCTTTAATGATGGTATTCATACAGAAAGAATCAAAGTTACAAATCTACC
>Ga0265293_10011113_pt1 | contig 12357 bp, 11 predicted proteins | sample Munlanlewell138R_FD_192505 | JGI IMG/M metagenome (GOLD analysis project Ga0265293, IMG submission 192505) | Leachate microbial communities from a municipal landfill in Southern Ontario, Canada - Leachate well 138R | ecosystem: Engineered > Solid waste > Landfill > Unclassified | place: Canada... | reverse complement strand
TATGGGGCAGAGGTTAAGTTTTATTCAGCAAGATTAGATTTAACCCCGCAGCTGGAAACAAAAATAAAAAATCTTTTTGCCATAGGTGATGGTGCAGGAATAACCAGAGGTCTTATCCAATCTTCTGTAAGTGGTGTTATGGCTGCCCAGGAGATTAATAATAGAAGGTAGTTTTAAATGACAGAACAGTTAGCCTTATTATTTATCCTCTTATTTATAATATTTGCTCTTTCCCAATTTATTACCAGAATGATGAAATCAGGTAATGAAAAATTTAAGATACCTATTCTCTATGGGAGAGTTTTACTGGGGTTTTTATTATCGATGCTTGTTTATTTAGTCTTTCTGATGTTCAAAGGGGAAAATATCATTACAAAGCTTTTCGGTTCATCATAATGTTATTTTAGAGTACATTATTTTAATAAAAATGGAGCGGGAAACGGGGTTTGAACCCGCGGCCTTCGGCTTGGGAAGCCAACGCTCTACCAACTGAGCTATTCCCGCTCAAAAGTTTAAATAACATGGAAAAGTAATAGCAGATAATATTATATAAGATAATCAACTTATTTTCAATTAGAACACATAAAAACTGTTTAATTTTTTGTAGAATACTGGCAGGAGGAGAAGTAGTTGTATAATCGCCATTACTATCATAGCAAAAAATCCAAAAATAGCAGCAAAATTCTGGGCAAAGTCTTTTTAATCCCTATAGCCTTTATTGTATTCTTTTTACTAATATATTCTATTGATTCATTAATATTATACAGAGGGAAAATATATCCCAATGTGTTCGCTTTAAATCAGAGTATTGGCGGGCTTAAGAAAGAACAGGCTTATCAAACCCTGCAACCTGTTTTGGATGAAATTATAGCCAGTCCGGTATTGCTCGATTATGAAGGATGGCAGCTGAATGTAATCCCTGGCGAAAACCTTGGCATTTCTATCGAGCTGGAAAAACTGTTTAATGAGGCCTATTCAATCGGCAGAAGGGGTACTTTTTTTTCTAAAATAAAAGAGAGAACCTCTCTAATCAGGAATACCTGTCAGCTCAGACCCCCTATAAAACTAAATGAGAATATTTTTGAATCTTTTTACCATGAGCTGCAAATAGCAGTGGAACAGCCTTCCCGGGATGCCTCCTTCGCTTCAGAAAGGATTATTCCAGCGCGGATTGGCATAAAGATTGACAGGGTACATCTATTAAAAGATATTGAGAACAGTATAATTAATTCTGCCCAATATGATAACCCAATTATTATTAACCTGCCTGTTCATTATCAGGAACCAGAGGTATCCACTAAGGAAATATTGGCCCGTATAGGGGTATCTGAAACCCTGAGTAGCTACGAAACTTCTTTGTTGGGTAAAGAAAAAAACACCCTTTACAATATAGAGAAATCGGCAGAAGAGATTAATGGCATTATTGTGAAACCAGGAGAGGTTGTTTCTTTTAATCGATTAATAGGTCCTGCTGATAAAGGAGATGGCTATAAAGAGAGTACTATCATCGCCAATGGTCAGTTTGTCAGCGGCTATGGTGGTGGAGTATGTCAGGTATCCACTACGCTTTACAATGCAGCATTACTGGCCAATCTTCAAATAATAGAAAGATACAATCATTCTATCTATGGTAAGCCAACAAGTTATGTTCCCCTGGGGCAGGATGCTGCGGTATTTTACGGGTACAAAGATCTAAAATTTAAAAATTCATTAGACCAGCAAATCGTTATCTTCAGCGAAGTTAAAACAGACCGACTGATAGCTACTATCTGGGGAGAAAAGAAACTGGATAAGGAGATAAGGATAATTAACCAGGATTTGAAAACTTATAATTATGATGTGATTGAGCTCAAGCGGGAAGAGCAGAGAACAGGCAATTTTGCCAGTAATGTTTTACAGGAAGGAATTCCCGGTTATAATGTTAAGACATATCGCATAATAATAGATTCATCGGGAGAAAAAATGGAATTTCTCTCCGATGACCGTTATATTAGTGTACCCGCTAAAATTTTTATAGATTAAACCATTCTAATAATAAAATGCCTATTATTGAGGACAAACTCTATTATTAAAAGGTTTCCATGTTTTCATACCATTTTAATTGACTCATTAATATTGCTAAATATATTTATTCAGCCAATTCTTCTTCCATCTCTTCAGTTACAGGATTTTCAGAAATGTCTTCAACTGATGTTTCTGGTACCCCATTCTCTTCCTGATTAATTTCTGTTTCTGTTATCTCATCACCACTAATTTCTTTGTCTTCCTCTTTATCCTGCAACTCTGAGGTGAAATCATAGAGAATTACAATATCAGCCTCTTCTCTTAATTGAGCTATAAGTTCATCAATTCTTTCATTCTGTTTCTGGCTGGTTAAAATATTTTTTATATTATCTCCTGCCTCTTCCAAACTCAATTGTTTTTCTTCTTGAATATCGTAACATTTAATGATATGGTAACCGAATTCGGTTTTCACAATATCACTTAAATTACCAGCTTCTAAGGAGAAGGAAGCCTCTTCAAATTCAGGTACCATCTGCCCGCGGCTAATATATCCTAAATCCCCGTTTTTTTCGGCCGAAGGACAGATAGATTTTTCTTTGGCAGTGGTTTCAAAATCAATTATTCCATCATTAAGCTGGTTTAATAAAAGTTCTGCTTCTTCTTTATCCTCAACCAGGATATGGCTTATTTTTCTCTTTTCCGGCTGGAAGAAAAAGCTCTCATATTCTTCATAGTATTGTGCAATCTCTTCATCTGAAATAGTGATTTGAGCATATTCATTATGTATCGCCTGGTCAACCATATATTGGTTTTTTAGACTTTCTTTGAGCTGGTTCAGAGTCAGATTGTTTCTTCGTAAAGCATTATTAAAATCTTGTTCCGAACCAAAGCTGCTTTTAATCTGTTCAATCTCATCGTTTATCCTGCTGGCAGGGATGTCTATCTTTTCTTTTTCGGCATACTGATACAACAGGGTTGAATTTATCAACTGTTCAGTAATGCTATTTTTAATAGATGCCAGTAATTCATCACTGATGCCGGAAAGAGTCTGGCTGTCATATTGGGAAACAAAATTCATAAATACATTATGCCATTGCTGGTAATTTATCCCCACACCATTGACCTGGGCAATGATATTGCCTGCCTGCTGGGAACGGGAACCGGATGACCTGTATTGTCCCAGACCGTAAAATATGGAAACAATGAAAACTACTACCATTACCAGTAGTATCGGTTTTATATTCTTTCTAATAAATTGCATAATAATTAAAGTTCTCCTTAACATTTTTTAGGATATCGATTATAAATATAATAGCAGCATCCATTTTTGTCAAATATAATAATTATCAGCCCCATCTTTCGACATCAGGTAACTTTACTCCCTTTTTCCTTTTAAAAATATTAAAATATATAATTTTTATTTATATTGGTATAATAATACAGGATGGAAAAGCCATTTTCATATTTCTATCTGATTGGCCACAGGCAAGAAGGCCGTTCCTGAGATTTATATAAAAAATTATGATAATAAATATTGTTATTAATATACTATTGAGCTTTTTATTATTTTTGATATATACTAATAAAAAAAGAATGTGAATTCCATGATAGAAAAGAAGAGTAAGCTGGAAATAAAAAAAGAGATTGAAGAGCTGAGAGAAGAGATTAGAAAACATAATTATCAATACTATGTCCTCGACCAGCCCCTTGTTTCCGATTATGAATATGACCAATTGATGAGACAGTTAATTAAATTTGAGCAAGACTATCCCCGGTTTGTCACACCTGACTCTCCCACTCAGAGAGTGGGGGCTAAACCATTGGAACAATTTATGACCGCCCAGCATTTAAGCCCTATGTTAAGCCTCTCTAATGCCTTTTCTGAACAGGAATTACTCGATTTTGATCAACGTATCAAGAAGAATATTTCTGAGCAAATCTATGATTATGCGGTGGAATTGAAGATTGATGGATTGGCTATTGCCCTGCTTTATGAAAATGGTATTCTTACCCGTGGTGCGACAAGAGGGGATGGCATTACCGGTGAAGATATTACCCAAAATCTGAGGACCATAGGGAGTATACCTCTCAAATTAAGAGAATTTAAAGGGATGGATGTTATTGAGGTGTATGGTGAAGTTTATATGAACAGGGAAAATTTTAAAAAACTTAATGAGGAACGCTTAAAAAAATCGGAGAACCTTTTTGCCAATCCCAGAAATGCTGCTGCCGGCTCTGTTCGGCAATTAGACCCATCAATTACTGCCGGCAGACAATTGGAAACCTTTATCTATCAGGCTACTTTTTCCAGGAATGATTATTTTTCCACCCATATGGAGCTCCTTGATTTTCTAAAAAAAGCCGGGCTCAGGGTTAACAGTAATATCAAATTATGTGCCACTATTGAGGAGGCAATAGAATATTGCAATTCCTGGCAAAAAAGAAAAAATGAATTAAATTATGATATTGATGGAATGGTCCTCAAGGTTAATCAACTCTCCTTGAGAGAAAGATTAGGCTCTACCAGCAAAAGCCCCAGGTGGGCTATTGCCTTTAAATTCCCTGCAGAACAGATGACTACCATAATAAAGGATATTATCGTGGGAATTGGAAGAACAGGGGCTCTGACCCCTGTTGCAATATTGGAACCGATTTTTATCTCTGGTTCAAGGGTTCAAAGGGCTACGCTCCATAACGAAGATGAGATAAAAAGGAAAGATATAAGGATTGGTGATACTGTGCTGGTACAAAAAGCCGGTGAAGTAATTCCTGAGATTGTACAGGTTATTAAAGAAAAAAGGAGTGGGAAAGAAAAGGTTTTCCAGATGCCTGACAGATGTCCCATCTGTGGTTCACAGGCAGTAAAATTAGATGAAGAAGTTGCTTCCCGCTGTAATAATATCTCCTGTCCCGCACAGGTCAAAGAAAAGATCAGACATTTTGTCTCCAGGGGTGCTATGGACATTGAAGGATTGGGACCGGCTCTCATAAATCAGCTGGTAAACAATAATGTAATAAAGGATTTTGCCGATTTGTATTTTATAAAGAGAGAAGAGCTTTTAGCTCTGGAAAGAATGGCTGACAAATCATCAGATAATATTATTGAAGCAATTGAAAATAGTAAGAACAGACCTCTCTCCAGTCTGATCTATGCCCTTGGTATTAGACATGTAGGTATATATGCTTCCCGACTGCTGGCGGAAAAGCTCGATAACCTCCTTGATTTAGAAAAATTTAGTATAGAAGAGCTGGTTAAGATTGAGGGAATAGGTCCCATTATGGCAGAAAGTATTCTATTATTTTTCCAGCAAAAGGAGAATAGAGAAATTATCAAAAAACTGCAGCAGGCTGGAGTAAATTTCCAGTCAGAGAAGAAGACTGCTGAGAAAGGTATTTTAGAAGGGTTGCAGTTTGTGTTAACGGGAACTTTGGAACACTTTTCCCGGGAAGAAGCTAAGGATTTAATTGAAAAATCAGGAGGCCGGGTAACCAATAATGTTACAAAAAAAACAGATTTTCTGTTATTGGGACGTGATCCCGGCTCAAAATATCAAAAAGCAATAGATTTAAAAATTAAGGTTATTACAGAAGAAGATTTTCAAAAAATGTTGAAAAGTTAATAGAAAAGGGGTATTTAGTAATTATTATGTCTAAACAAATCGTTACGGAAAAAGATGTGGGGTATATAGCAAAGTTAGCTAAAATAGGATTGAATAAGAGAGAAAAAGAATTATATTCCGGGCAGATAAATGACATTCTCTTATTTTTTGCCAGGATAAAGGAATTGAATACCGAACAAATAGAACCAACTTTCTTTGAGGGAACCCCTTCACAACATTTTCATGAAGATGTTGTTATGCCATCATTGCCACAGAATATAGCTCTGGGAATGACCGGATGCCGTGAGGATGGCTATTTTGAAGTTCCTGGAATTTTATGAAATTTTTAATAAAGATTAATAACTTTTCGATTTAAGCCGGAGGGTATAAATTTGCCATTAAATGAACTGAGTGTAGTCGATTATTTGAATAAAATGAATAATAGAGAGATAAGTGCAGAGCAGGTATTAAAAGATATCTTTAACCAGATTGATAGAATTGATAAAACAGTAAAATCCTACTTATATCTCAATAAGGAAGAGGCTTTGTCAGAAGCAAAGAAGATAGACCAAAAAATTAAAAATAACGATATACCGCCTTTAGCCGGTCTCCCTGTAGCCATAAATGATAATATTTGTACCGGTGGTATGGAAACGACAGCTGCCTCCAGGATACTGAAAGGATTTATTCCCCCATATGATGCCACGGTAATTAAAAGAATAAAGGATGCAGGGGGTATCATCATTGGGAAAACCAATCTTGACGAGTTTGCAATGGGAATATCAAATGAAAATTCTGCCTTCCAGATTACCCTTAATCCATGGGATAGAACACGCGTTCCCGGTGGTGCCAGTGGCGGCTCAGCAGCCGCGGTTGCTGCAGATGAAACATTAATCGCTTTAGGGACTGATACTGGCGGTTCGGTTAGATTACCGGCTTCTTTTTGTGGTATCTCAGCTATTAAACCGACCTATGGACGAATATCGCGCTATGGGGTAATTGGCTGTGCCTCCTCTCTGGAACAGATTGGAATAATGGGGAAAGGGATTAAAGATTTAGCTATATTAATGAATGTTATTTCTGGTTATGATGAACTGGATTCCACCTCATCCCATATCTCTACACCTGATTTTCTGTTATCCTGCAGGGAAGGTATCAATAATTTAAAATTTGGTATACCAAAAGAATTTTTTAGTCAAGATTTGGATAGAGGAGTAAAGGAAAAGGTAATAGATTCCATCAACAGGATTTCACAACTGGGAGGGAAGATAGAAGAAGTATCGTTACCCAATATGGAATATGCCTTACCGGCCTATTCCATTATTGCTATGGCAGAAGCAAGCTCTAATTTAGCAAAATTTGATGGAATAAGCTATGGTTTAAGAATAGAGGATAGCGGAGACCTTGAAGAGATGTATTTAAAAACCAGAGGGAGCGGTTTTGGGGCTGAGGTAATTCGAAGGATATTGCTGGGAACCTATGTCTTAACTTCAAATCATTATGAGGATTACTATTTAAAAGCACAGAAGATAAGGAGCCTGATTAAGAAAGATTTTGAAAACGTTTTTAAAAAATTTGATTTACTGATTGGTCCTGCCTCTCCAGTTCCTCCCTTTAAGCTCGGTGAGAAAGAAGATGAACCATTGGCTCAAATATTAGCCGAGATTTATACCTCTCCCGTTAATATGGCCGGGTTGCCAGCCATATCGATTAATTGCGGTTTTACTGAAAAAGAGAGATTACCGGTAGGGCTGCAGATTATCGGGCCTCCTTTCCAGGAGGAGAAGATACTTAGAGTAGCATATAATTTAGAACAAGAATTAAAGGAAATTAATTCAGTCAAGCCTGATTTATCATTCTAAATTATAAAGAACGTTTTAATTAATATTTTTTATATTTTTCTGGAAATAGCAAGAAATGGAAAGATAGGAGTTTTGTATGGGAAACGATACCGTAATAGGTTTAGAGATACATGTTCAGTTATTAACTAAAACTAAAATATTTTGTAATTGCAGCACAGATTATTTTGACCAGGAACCCAATTCCCATACCTGTCCGGTATGTCTTGGTTTGCCGGGAAGTTTACCGGTATTAAATAAAAAAGCGGTAGATTTTGCCATATTAACAGCCCTTGCTTTAAATTGTCATATAAATGAAAGCAATATTTTTCACCGGAAGAATTATTTTTATCCTGATTTACCAAAAGCATATCAGATTTCTCAATTTGACCGGCCTCTGGCAGAAAACGGTTTTTTAGAGATAAGGACGGAAAAATCGGCAGAGAGCAGAAATATCAGGATTAACAGGGCACATATGGAAGAAGATGCCGGTAAATTGATTCATCTGGAGAGGGATGGCAAAACGAGCAGCTCTTTAGTTGATTATAACCGCTCTGGAATTCCCTTGCTTGAGATTGTAACAGAACCTGATATACAATCTTCTGAAGAAGCAATTGTTTTTCTGCAAACATTGAGAAGTATAGTACAATACCTGGGTGTCTGTGACGGTAATTTAGAGAGGGGTTCGATGCGCTGTGATGCCAATATCTCTATCAGGAATAAAGAAAATGGAGAATTGGGGACCAAGACTGAGCTGAAGAATATGAATTCCTTCCGAGCCATCAGACAGGCACTTGATTTCGAAATTACCCGTCAAAGAAGATTAATTGAACAGGGGGGGAAGGTGCTGCAGGAAACCAGGCGCTGGGATGAGTCAAGCGGCAAAACGGTCTTTATGAGGAGCAAAGAAGAAGCTCTTGATTATAGATATTTTCCTGAACCAGATTTATTACCTCTGTTCATCAGTCAATCCTGGATAGAAAGTATTGAAAATAATATTCCTGAATTACCGGATGAACGCAAAGAAAGGTTTATGAAAGATTACAAGCTTCCCCACTATGATGCTAATCGGCTGGTTGAGGTAAAACCATTGGGTGATTATTTTGAAAGAGCAGCTAAAAACTATAATAATTATAAACAATTAGCTAATTGGATTCTGGGAGAACTATTATGCTATTTAGGTCAGGAAAACATTGATATAGACAAATCTCCAATTACCCCTGTTGCCTTAATTGAGTTGTTAGAATTGATAGATAGGGGAGTAATCAGCGGAAAGATTGCCAAAAACATCTTTGAAGATATGTTTAAAACAGGTCAAAGTGCAGCTCTTTTGGTTGAAAAGAGTGGTTCTACACAGATTAGCAATAAGGAGGAGATTGATGATATAATTGAGAAAGTTGTAAGAGATAACTGTGAAACTGTACAGGATTATATTTCAGGTAAAGAAAAAGCAATTCATTTTTTAGTGGGACAGGTGATGAGGTATACCAAGGGCAGGGCGCAGCCTGATATGGTCTTAAGTTTGCTCAGAGAAAGAATAGATAAAACATAGTTTAAACCATTTAAAATAATAATATTTTTTAAAAAATGAGTAAATTTGATAAATAAAGAAAGGAGATGTGCTGATGGACCGATACATATGTACAGTCTGTGGTTACGTTTATGACCCTGAAAATGGAGACCCTGATGCCGGTATTGAGCCGGGGACATCTTTTGATGATTTACCGGATGATTGGGTTTGTCCCTTGTGTGGTGCCGGTAAAGATGAATTCGAAAAGGAGGAATAATTTTGGCTTTAAAAGAAATTTCAAAGGATATCTACTCCATCGCGATTATTGACTGGAATAGAAGGCTTTTTGATGAACTTATCCCCCTGCCTGATGGTACCAGTTATAATTCCTATTTACTGAAAAATCAGAAAGAAGGGTTATTGATTGATACTGCTGATCCCTCTAAAAAGGAAGAATTTTTTCAGAAACTGGAGGAATCAGAGGTTGAAAAAATTAGCTATATAGTTGCACAACATGCCGAACAGGACCATTCTGGCTGTATTGGAGAAGTGTTGAAAAAGTTTCCAGATTGTAAGGTTATTACCAATCGCAAATGTCTGGAATTGTTAATTGATGAATTGCATTTAAAAGAAGAGAGCTTTATCGAGATTAAGGATAGCGAAGTTTTTAATTTTGGAAAACATAAAATGCAGTTTATCTTTGCCCCATGGGTACACTGGCCTGAGACGTTTCTAACCTATCTGCCTCAAGAGAAGATTCTGTTTACCTGTGATTTATTTGGTTCGCATCTGGCAAGCAGTGAGTTGTGGTCTGAGGACAATATTACCAATTATTTAGCTGCAAAACGTTATTATGCCGAGATTATGATGCCTTTCCGTAAGAATATTGGGAAACATCTCCAAAAACTGAAAGAGATAGAAATAGATATTATCGCTCCCAGTCATGGACCAGCTCATAAAAATCCTGATCTAATTCTTAAAAATTATCAGGAATGGGTATCAGATTCGGTTAAAGACGAAGTAGTTATTCCTTATATCTCGATGCATGGCAGTACTGAAACAATGGTTAAATATTTAGTAGAACAATTAATCAAAAGAGGTAAAAAGGTTACTCCCTATCACCTGACTAATACTGATATTGGTAACCTGGCTATGGCTTTAGTCGATGCAGCAACAGTGATTCTGGCTTCCCCTACAGTGTTGACCGGGCCGCATCCCCAGATTGTCTATGCTGCTTATCTCTGCAATATGTTGAGACCAAAAACTAAATTTGCGGGTATTATTGGTTCATTTGGTTGGGGTAGTAAGATGGAGCAAGACATCTTGCAAATGCTGGGCAACCTGAAAGTAGAACTATTACCCTCAGTAATTAGCAAAGGATTCCCCAGAAGAGAGGATTTTAATAAATTAGATTTATTGGTTGATGATATTATTGAAAAGCACAAAACAATATAATAGAAGAATTTAATCATAGTTGAGGTGGGTAAAAAATGAGTAAGAAAATTATACAGCCCTTACTAATCCTATTATTCTTTTTCACACTTGGCACCAGCATAAGTTCTCAGGAATCCCTTGAAGAAATTCTATATCGTGATTTTAAAGATGTAGAGACCTTTGGCTACATAAATGTAAAAGTACAGGGAGAACAGGCTTTTTCAATTGGCTTAAAGAGTGAAGAACTTACTGATTATGCCCGCTTAAAGTATAAAAATAATTTTGCTACTATTGCTTTTCAGGAAATAAGTGCTGGAGAAGCCTACCTCTATCAGGAGGAAGAAGAGGCCAAAAAGGTTGGTAGTATCTGGTTCAGGGTATGGACTGTAGGAGAAGACTTTCCAATAGCTTATTATATCGAATGCAGGGCAGGTAGCTATAAAAACTATGAGATGTGGAAGGACGAAGTACTGGGGTTTTGTGATGAGAAAGAGATAAAGCAGATTGTCAGACACGAGATAACCAGAATGATGGAGAATTTGGCCATTACTTTTTTCAAAGTACGGGGAGAAATTTAAATTACAACCTTCCTGTTTTAAAAAATATTTATCCAGAGATTGCTCTTCATAATAAATAAAAGAAGAGGGGCAATAATAAAATAAATAATTAAATAAGATAAGTAATTGGGTTTAATTGGTGTCAGGCAAGATGAATATTAAAAGTCTTTTTGAAGATTATACAAAATTGCCCAGAAGTCTATTCATTCTGTTTTTTGCTCAGATAGTAAGCTCTATGGGTAATTTTGTCTTTCCTTTTTTGGCCATCTTTTTAACCAAAACACTAATTTATAATGAACAGAAAGCCGGTTTCTATGTGATGCTGGCTACTGCTGCTAAAGTGCCAGGCTTACTTTTAGGAGGAAAGCTATCTGATGCTTTTGGCAGGAAAAAAATATTTATTATCTTCAGTACCCTTTCAGGCCTATTCATCTTTTTCTGTCTGCTGGTTGGTCAGATTGGACAGAATGAGATAATCCCCTGGCTATTGATTATATCTGCAGTCTTTAATGGTGCCAATTATCCCGCTATGAAGGCAATGGTGGCTGATTTAACCAATCCTGATAATAGAAAAGCAGCCTTTTCCCTGCTCTATCTCGGTATGAATATAGGTTTTGCCATAGGTCCATTGATTGCTGGGTTTTTGTACAATAATTACCTGAAACTGCTCTTTGTGGGAGATGCCGCTACCACTATTATCTCAGTCTTACTGGTTTATATTTTTATTGCCGAAACATTCCCTGAGCCTGATAAGATGAAAAAATCTAAATTATCGGAATGCAATAATGAAAGAGCAGAAGATGGTAGTATCTACCAGGTATTACTTTCCAGACCCTATCTGCTCATCTTTACCCTCATCTTTACCCTCTATTCCTTTATTTATGTTCAAAGTGAGTTTACTCTACCCCTTCAGATGATAAAAATATTCGGGGATAATGGACCACAGTATTTTGGTACTATAATGACGGTCAATGGAATAGTAGTTATTTTCCTTACTGTCATTATTATCAGCATAACAAGGAGAATCGAGCCGATTTTGAATGTGTCGTTAGCAGGGTTACTCTATGCAATTGGTTTCGGAATAATCTATTTTAGCACTACCTTGTTCTTATTTGCTTTCTCTACAATTTTATGGACTCTGGGTGAGATTATCGCTTCTACCTATTCTGATGTCTATATAATTAATCATACACCCATAACTCACAGAGGTAGATTCAGTGCCATTATACATATTTTAATAGGTTCAGGGTTTATTTTCGGTCCTTATCTGTCAGGATTATTTATCAGTCATTATAGGATGGAAAATATCTGGCTGGTGGTGTTCATATTAGCTATCTTTTCCACTTTTTTAATGTATCTATTGAATTATTTTGAAAACCAGGCTAAGCAAAGTTTAAAACACACCTGACCAGGTT
>Ga0265293_10011112_pt1 | contig 12358 bp, 12 predicted proteins | sample Munlanlewell138R_FD_192505 | JGI IMG/M metagenome (GOLD analysis project Ga0265293, IMG submission 192505) | Leachate microbial communities from a municipal landfill in Southern Ontario, Canada - Leachate well 138R | ecosystem: Engineered > Solid waste > Landfill > Unclassified | place: Canada... | reverse complement strand
GGCAGCGGCTCACTGGTGGGGCGCACCGGCCGCTACAAGATCTTCCCGGTGCTGGGCACGGCCATCATGGCGGTCGGCTTCTTCCTGCTGTCGCGGATGAACGTCGAGACCCCGCTGTGGCGCGAGGCGCTGTACCTATTCGTGCTGGGTACCGGGATCGGCATGTGCATGCAGGTGCTGGTCCTGACGGTGCAGAACACCACCGACCTCGCCGACCTCGGCGTCGCGACCTCCGGCGTCACGTTCTTCCGGGCCATCGGCAGCTCGTTCGGCGCGGCGATCTTCGGGTCGCTGTTCGCCAACTTCCTGGCCGCCCGCATCCCCGCCGCGTTGGCCGCCTCCGGGGCCCCGCCGGAGGCCGCCGAATCCCCGCAGGCGCTGCATCGGCTCTCGGCCGAGATGGCCCGGCCGATCGTCGACGCCTATTCCGAATCGTTGGGCACCGTGTTCCTGTTCGCGGTGCCGGTGGCGGTGCTCGGTTTCGTGGTCTCGCTGTTCCTGAAGGAGGTGCCGCTGCGCGAGACCGAGGCCGCCGCGGCGGGCGATCTGGGCGAGGGCTTCGGCATGCCCGGCGCCGAATCGGGGGAGAAGATCCTCGAGGTCGCCATCGGCCGGTTGTTCCGGGATGCGCCGGAGATCCGGCTGCGGTATCTGGCCGCGGCGCACCGCTGGGATCTGGACGTGCCGCAGCTGTGGGCGTTGCTGCAGGTCTATCGGCACCAGCAGGTCTACGGTTCGGCGGAGCTGACCCGGATCGGCGAGCGACTGCGGGTGCCCCGGGAGGTGCTCGAGCCGACGTTCGACGCGCTCGTCGACCGGGGCTGCGTGCGGCGCGCCGGCGAGGAACTGATGCTGACCCCGGCCGGGGTCGACCGGGTCGACGCGGTGTCGTCGGCCATCGTCGAGCAGATCGTGGCCAAGCTGGCCACCTCGTCGTCCTTCGACGGCCGCCCCGACCGCCAGCAGGTCACTGCGGCGCTGGACCGCATCGCGCACCGCATGCTGGTGCAGCGGGACTGGTACGACGCCGCGGCCGCAAAAAACTAGAACACGTTCCAATGGTGTCGCCGCGCGCGTAGCATCGCGCCCATGAGCCGAATCGGAGACTTTCCCGACGACGACGTCGCGGGCTGGCTGCTCAAATCGCCGGACATCGGGGGCGCGATGGCCGGCTTCACCCACGCCGTCTACAACCAGAACCGGTTGCCGATGCGGGTTCGCGAGTTGGCACGCATCGTGATCGCGCACGCCAACGAGTGCGCGGTGTGCATCAACACCCGCGACGCCGACGGTGCGGCCGCCGGCGTGGACGAGGAACTCTACGACCACGCGCACGAGTGGCGCACCTGGTCGGGGTACAGCGAACAGGAGCGCATCGCCGCCGAATTCGCCCACCGGTTTGCCACCGGGCACACCGAACTGCGCGACGACGAGGACTTCTGGGCCCGCGCCGCCGAGCACTACTCCGACGAACTGCTGACCGACCTGGCGCTGTCCTGCGCGATGTGGGTCGGCATGGGGCGGATGTTGCGCACCCTCGACATCGGCCAGACCTGCGCGCTGACCATCCCGGCGCGGGCCTGACGGAGCTTCAGACCAGGCCGGTCGCGTCGAACACCCAGGACATGTCGGCGGTGGCGAAGTCGGCCAGCCAGGTCGGGGGAGCGCAGTCGGCCAGCGCCGCCATGTCCCAGTAGTCCTTCCACAGCGTGATCTTGCCGTCCCGCACCTTGTGCACGGTGACGAACTTCAGCGTCGCAGATTCCCCGCCGGCCCAACGCCATTGCTCGTGATGCTCGTACATGACGTCGACGCCGTTGTCGACCATCAACCCGGGGAAGTTCTGGTAGCCGGCCAGCGGCTCCAGCCCGATCTTGAGGCGCTTGACGATGTCCTCCGGCCCACGCGCGGCGGCCGCCGGCCCGACGGGCATGTCGAGATAGATGCAGTCCGGTGCGAGGTAGGTCTGCACGCGGTCCCAGTCCCGCGCCGAGAGGGCCTGCCACATCCCGTGCACGGGGGCGGTGACATCGGTGGTGTCGGTTCGCTCAACCAGCATGGGCCAGATCGCCTTTCGCGGTGGGGGCCGGGGCGGGCCGCCCGGCCCGCAGGAAGCTGCCGGTGCGAACCACACCGAGGTCGTCGGCCGGCCGATCGTCGAGGAAGGCCGCGTGGCCGGCCACGAACACCGCCGCGACGGTGTCGGCGTTGCGATTGACCATCCGGGACAGCCCGCCGTACTGCGGCACGGCCTCCTCGGCGTAGGCGTCGAGCCGGTCGTCGAGCTTGCTCGGGTCGAGGATCATCAGGTCGGCGCGGTCGCCGATCCGCAGATGGCCCGCGTCGAGCTGATACCAGTCGGCAAGCTCGCCGGTCATCCGGTGCACGGCCTGCTCGACGCTGAGGAACGGGGTGCCCGCCTGTTCGGCGTCGCGCACGTGGCGCAGCAGCCGCAGCCCGCTGTTGTAGAAGGCCATGTTGCGCAGGTGTGCGCCGGCGTCGGAGAAGCCCATCTGGATCCCCGGTTCCCGGGCCATCTGCTTGAGCACCTCGGGGCGGTGATTGGAAATCGTGGTGCGCCAACGTAGTTCCTGGCCGTGCTCGAGGACGAGGTCCAGGAACGCGTCGACGGGGTGCACCCCGCGCTCGCGGCCCACCTGACCGAACGATCTTCCGACGACCGCGGCGTCGGGGCAGGCGACGATCTCGGCGTCGAAGAAGTCCCGATGCCACACCCGCACACCGAACTTGCTGTCGTAATCCTTGCGGAACCGCCGGCGGTACTCCCGGTCGGCCAGCAGCGCGTTGCGCTCCACCTCGTCGCGCAGGTGCAGGGCCGCCGCACCGGAACCGAACTCCTCGAACACCACGAGGTCGATGCCGTCGGCGTAGACCTCGAACGGCACCGGCAGGTGCTGCCACCGGAAGTCGCCGCCGAGGCGGGTGACCAGCCGGGCCGAGGGGCCCATGATCTTGATGGCGTACGGATTGGCCTTGACGTCGGCAGCCGAGAGCAGGCTGGTCTTCAGCTTGCGCCGGAACAGCCCCACCGACTGGGCCAGCTGAGACACCAGGTTCAGCGGGTTCTCGATGTCCGGGCCGGACTGCAGGATCCGGCCGCTGCGGCGCAGCAGCGCCTTGAGTCGACGCAGTTCGCGGGGCTTGGCGTAGGTGGACGGCAGCGTGCGCGACCGGCAGGTCTCGCCGTCGACCTTGTCGAAGAGCAGTTGCTGCGAGGACATCCCGACGAAGCCGGCCGCCAGGGCCTCGGCGAGCATCCGCTCCATGGCGGCCTGCTCGGCGGCGGTGGGCCGCACGTCGGCGCGGGTGGCGCGGTCCAGTCCCAGGGTCGCGGTGCGCATGTCGGAGTGGCCCAGGAAGGCCGCGACGTTGGGGCCCAGCGGCAGCGCCTCGAGCGCGGCGATGTACTCCTCGCAGGTGGTCCAGGACTTGTGTTCGTCCACGGCGGCGATGACGTGCTCGCGCGGGATCGCCTCGACCCGGCCGAACAGGTCACCCGCGTCGATACCGCCGACGTGCACGGTCGACAGCGAACAGGACCCGAGCATGACGGTGGTGACGCCGTGGCGCAGGGATTCGGCCAGCGCCGGCCCGCCGAGCACCTCGATGTCGTAGTGCGTGTGGATGTCGATCATCCCGGGCAGCACCCACTTGTCGGTGGCGTCGATGACCCGCGGGCAGTCGGTGGCGTCGAGTTCGTGCGGCGAGATCGCCACGACGTGGCCGGCCCGCAGGCCGATGTTGCGAATCGCCGACGGTGCGCCCGTGCCGTCGAACCAGCGGCCATTGCGGATGATCGTGTCGTAGGTCACAGCTCCATGGAACCCCGTCGGGAAGGCGGAAGTCAACGATTTGGTGAACAGATTTTCAGATTTGTTTACTGTGACCGTGACCTGCGGGTTCCGCCTCGTGGCCGCGGAATTAAGCTGACCGGGTGTCGTCGTCGATCGGTGAAGTCCTGGCCAGCCTGGCGCTGGACCGCGTGAACGCCAGCTCCTTTGTGGGGCAACAACTGCCGGCCCCGGCCAATCACATCCTGGGCGGTCACATCTCGGCGCAGGCGCTGCTGGCCGCGGGCCAGACCGCGCCGGGCCGCGCGGTGCACAGCGTGCATACCTACTTCCTGCGCCCGGGCGACGCGCGTCATCCGGTGGACTTCGAGGTCGTCGAGTTGCAGGAGGGCCGCACATTCTCGGCGCGCCGGGTCACCGCGCGCCAGGACGGTCAGGTGCTGCTCGAGGCCATGTCGTCGTTCAAGGCCGCCGGCGCCGGCGGGGCCGAGCCCATCGAGTATCAGCCGCCGCTGCCGGCGGTGCCCGAGCCGGAGTCGCTGCCGCCGGTGCCCCCGCACGCCGCCGAGAACGACGAGGGCGGCCGCGGGCAGTGGGCCAGCCTGCGCTGGTACGAGCGCCGCATCGTCGACGCCGACCGCCTGCCGCCCGCGCGCTCCCGGATCTGGTGGCGCCCCGGCGGGGCGGTGCCCGAGGACCCGGCCCTGGCCGCGGCCCTGGTCGCCTACCTGTCGGCGATCGCCCTGACCGAACCGGCCTTCGCGGCCCGCGGCGAGCTGGGTCCCTCGGCGCAGCGGGACCACTCGGTGTGGTTCCACCGGCCGCCGGTGCTGGACGACTGGTTGTTGTACGACCGCGCCTCGCCGAGCAGCGCCGACGCCGTGGCCCTGGCGCAGGGCCGGATGTTCAACCGCAACGGTGACCTGGTGTGCACGGTCACCCAGGAGATGTACTTCCCGCCGCCGCGCTGAGCGGATTTCACCGCGCGTTCAGCGGCTCGTGGTGCCGCCGTGGGGGCCCGCACACCGGCGGCCGCTGTGCTTGCGCAGGTGCAGGTGGTGCAGGTGGCGAACTTCTACGGACCCCGATCCGGCGGCTTGCGGACCGCGGTCGACCGGCTGGGCGCCGAGTACGTGGCCGCCGGCCATGACGTCGCGTTGGTGGTGCCCGGGCCGCGGCCGGACCGCGCCCTGCTGCCCACCGGTGTGGTGCGAATCAGTGTGCCCGCCAGACGAATCCCGCTGACCGGTGGCTACCGTGCGGTGCTGCCGGGGCCCGTCGTCGAGGTGCTCGAGTCGCTGGCGCCGGACGCGCTCGAGGTCTCCGACCGCTTCACGCTGCGCTCGCTGGGCCGCTGGGGGCGCCGCAACGGCGTGACCACGGTGATGATCTCCCACGAGCGGCTCGACCGGTTGACGGGTCAGCTGCTGCCCACCGCGGCCGCGCGGGCGCTGGCCGATGTGGCCAACCGGCGCACCGCCCGCGACTACGACACGGTGCTGTGCACCACGGCGTTCGCCCGCGAGGAGTTCGACCGGATCGGGGCGCCCAACGCGGTCACCGTTCCGCTCGGCGTCGACCTCGAGCTCTTCCATCCCCGCCGGCACTCCGCGGCGCTGCGCCGCCGCTGGGTGGACCCGCGGCAGCTGCTGCTGGTGCACTGCGGGCGGCTGTCGCCGGAGAAACGGGCCGACCGCAGCATCGCCACCGTTGCGGCCCTTCGCGATTCGGGGGTGGATGCGCGCCTGGTGGTGGCCGGCGACGGCCCGCTGCGCGCCCGCCTGCAGCGCCAGGCGGCCCGGCTGCCGGTCGATTTCACCGGCTTCATCGACGACCGGGCGGCGGTGGCGACGCTGCTGGCCACGGCCGACGTGGTGCTGGCTCCGGGCCCGCACGAGACCTTCGGGCTCGCGGCGCTCGAGGCGCTGGCCTGCGGCACGCCCGCGGTGGTGTCGCGGACCTCGGCGCTCACCGAGATCCTCTGCGCGGCCAGCGGTGCCAGCGCCGACAACCATCCGGCCGCCCTCGCGGCGGCGGTCACCGCGCTCATCGACCGTCCGGAGCGCCATCGGCGGCTCGCCGCCCGCCGACGCGCCGAATGTTTCACCTGGTCGAGCGCCGCGGCCGGGATGCTCTCGGCGTTGGGCGCCGGCCGGATCTGAGTTTGGCATCGCCGGATCGGGGAACACCGCCTTTTGACGGGGCCGTCGACCACTACGGCCCCCCGAGCAAAGGAACAGTCATGGACGGTGCCCTCTGGATCATCATTGCCGTGGTCGCGGTACTGATCGTGCTGGGCGTGCTCATGCTCGTCGGCCGCCGGACCCGCAACACCAAGATGCACGGCAAGGCCGAACGCATTCGGGACGAAATACAGCAGGAGTCGGTGCAGGTCGACCGCCGCAGCGCGCTGGCCACCGAGACCGAGGCGCGGGCCCGCGCCGCGCAGGCCGAGGCCGAGGCCAAGGCCGCCGAGGCGCAGCGCCTTGCCGATCGCGCTGAACAGCATCACAGCGCCGCGACCTCGAGTCGCGCGGACCTCGACGCGCGCCGCGAGCACGCCGACTCCATCGACCCGAAGGTCAAGACCGACCCGAAAGTCAAGACCGGCGACCGGCCGCAGGCGGACGACCTGCCGCGCTGAGCCCCTACCGGGACCCCGCGTGCGCCCGGTCGGTGCCCAACCGGACCGGCAGCCGGGACCAGCCCCGCAGCACGCGGGTGTCCCGCCGGACCCCGGTGCCCGCGATGCTCGCGTCGGGGAACCGGTCGAAGAACGCGCGCAGGCCCACCTCGCCCTCCGCGCGGGCCAGCGCCGCACCCAGACAGAAGTGCCGGCCGCCCGAGAACGCCAGGTGTCGCGCGGCATTGGGGCGGGTGACGTCGAACCGGTGCGGATCGTCGAAGACCTTGGGATCGCGGTTGGCCGCGGCCAGGTAGGTCACCACCATCTCGCCCGCGCCAATCGGCAGCCCGGCCACCTCGGTGTCGGCCGTGGTGAACCGCGCCGTGAGCTGCACCGGCGAGTCCAGCCGCAGGATCTCCTCGACGGCGTTCGGCCAGCCGTCCGGGTTGCGGCGCAGCGTCTCGAGTTGGTCGGGCGCCTCGATCAGCATGCGAATCCCGTTGCCCAACAGGTTGACCGTGGTCTCGAAGCCCGCCGCCAGCACCAGCCCGGCGGTCGCGCGCAATTCCAGCTCGTCGAGCTGGTCGCCCTCGTCGGCCGCACGGATCAGCTGACTCATCAGATCGTCGCCGCCGCTGCGGCGCAACGTCGCCAGGTGCCCGGCCAGCCAGGCGTCGAAGCCGTCGAGCCCGCGCTGGACCCGGCGGTACTGCGGCCAGGTCAGCCCGATGTCCAGGCTCGGGGCGGCCAACTCGCCGAATTCGAGGACCCGGGCCCGCTCGTCGTCGGGCACGCCGAGGATGTCGCTGATCACCGCGACCGGCAGCTGCGCGCAGTATCGGTCGACGACGTCGACCACACCGGACTCCGCGGTCAGCCGGTCCAGCAGGGTGCCGGCGGTCTGCTCGACCCGGTCGCGCAGGCTCTGCACAGCGCGCGCGGTGAACACCGAGGACACGGTCTTGCGGTACCGGGTGTGCTCGGGCGGCTCGACGGCCAGCAACGACGGCGGCTGCAACGGGTGCAGGGTCTGGGCGCGGGTGCGTTCCTCGAGCCAGCGCAGCGGGGCCGGCAGGCTGGTGCCCAGCCGGTTGACCCGGAAGTCCTCGGAGCGCAGCACCGTATCGGCCACGGCGTGGTCGGGCGTCAGGTAGTTCACCCGGCACCGGATCAGCGGGCCGCGCTGGTGTAACTCGTCGCAGAAGGCGACCGGGTCCGCGCGGACCGTGGGGTCGGCCAGCAGCCGGGCCTGCGGATCGCCGCGCTTGGCCGCCGCGTGCGACACCGCCCGCACGAACCCGTGCATCGCCAACCAATGCAGGCGTTCTCTCACGGGATTCAAGCTACCCGCCACGTTTCGTTGTCGGTTCCGATGCCGACGACATAGGCTTCCGGCCATGCTGGTTGGTGCTGGTCTTGTTCGTGCGGGTGCGGTCGCGATGTCGGTGCTCGGTTTGTTCGGCGGTGCGCTGGGCGTCGCGGCGGTTGGCTCCGCGGAGCCCGCGGCCGACCCCATCCTGTGCCAATACACGATGAGCGACCCGCAGGTGGTCGAGGTCTCCGGCACCAAGATGGTCAACGCGTCGCTGACCCCGTCGGGTTGCAACGGCACGGCCGAGCCGACGTCGTCGCAGGTGTGCCTATCCACCGGCAGCCTGGCGGGGCGGTGCGCCGAGCTGCCCGGCTACGCCAAGGCGCAGGTCTACCTCTCGCCGTATGTCCCCGGCCAGAGCTACACGGTGCGCGGCCGCGGGTGCGCCAACCAGGCCCAGCCGCCGCTGGCGTTCTGCACGACGCTGGGGCCGAAGACCGTCACGCTCTAACCGCGCGGCGGCGTCCAGGCGACCGGCAGCCGCTTGATGCCGTGGATGAACGCCGACAGCAGCCGGGCCGGCTCCTCGGTCACGGTGATGTCCGGGATCTGGCGGCGAAGTTCGTCGAAGGCGACGGTGATCTCGCGGCGGGCCAGGTTGGCGCCCAGGCAGAAGTGCGCGCCGCCGCCGCCGAAACCGACGTGCGGGTTGGGGTCGCGGCGCACATCGAAGCGCCAGGGGTTGTCGAACTTCTCCTCGTCGCGGTTGGCCGAGCAGTACCACATGGTGACCTTGTCCCCGGCGGCCATCGGCACCCCGGACAGCTCGAAATCGCGGGTCAGGGTCCGGCGCATGTAGACCACGGGGGAGGCCCACCGGACGATCTCCTCCACGGCGGTGGGGGTCACGGCCGCGAAGTCGTCCCACCAGAGCTGCCGCTGTTCGGGGTAGCGGCTCAGCGCCAGCAGGCCGTGGCTGATGGCGTTGCGGGTGGTCTCGTTGCCGGCGACGACCAGCAGGATGAAGAACGAGGCCACCTCGGCCGAGGTCAGCCGCTGCCCGTCGACGTCGGCCTGCACCAGGCTGGTGGTCAGGTCCTCGCGCGGTGCGCGCCGCCGGTCCTCGGCCAGCTCGTGCGCGAAGGCGCCGATTTCCATTGCCACACCGACGAATTCGTTGAAGTCCGTGGTCAGGTCGGGGTCGCCGAAGCCGAGGATGATGTTGGTCCAACCGAACACCTGATCGTGCTGTTCGGCCGGGATGCCCATCATGTCGCAGATCACCTGCAGTGGTAGCGGACCGGCCAGTTCGGTCACCAGGTCGCCGCGACCGTCGGGATTGCGGGCGATCATCTCGGCGATCAACCGGCGGGCCCGGTCGTGCACCGAGGCCTCGATGTTGGCCACCACCCTCGGGGTGAAGGCCCGGCTGACGATGGAGCGCAGGCGTTGATGGCGCGGGTCGTCCAGGACGATCATCGAGCCGAAGTACTCGGCGACCTCGGGCATGTTGTCGCCGATGGTGATGTTCGGGCTGGAACTGAAGATGTCGGGGTGGCGGCTGGCGAAGTGGATGTCGTCGTGGCGGGTCAGCGCCCAGTGCCCGGGACCGCGCTCGTAGTCGTCGAACTCGACCTCGTCGAAGAACTTGATCGGCGCCTCGCGGCGCAGCGTGGCGAACGCGCCGTCGCGGAAGTCGTCGTCCTTGGACCAGAATTTCCACCGGCTGAAATCCACCTCGGCCAGCGGCACCTCCGGCGGGGGTTGCCCGTTGGTCTTCTCGGCGAGGTGCGTCACGGAGCCCACCTCTGACAAGCTACCGTTCCGGCGTCCTCGGCTGGCACAATTGCGGATTCGATGCGACGGGAGTGTTCGTGATCCTGCCCGACCTGATCTGCCGGGACTGCGCGACGGTGCGCCCCGTGGACATCGCGGGTTGGCGCTGCGGGTGCGACGGACTGTTCGACGTCGCGCCGCCGGGGCCGCGGCTGGACCTGGGCGGGGCCGCGTCGGCCCGAAATTCGTTGTGGCGCTATCAGTCCGTGCTGCCGGTGGCCTTCGACCCGACGGTGAGCCTGGGCGAGGGCGGCACGCCGCTGGTCGCCTCGGCGCTGACGAACGTCCGGCTGAAGCTGGATTTCCTGATGCCGACGCTGTCGTTCAAGGATCGCGGCGCGGCGGTGCTGGGGACCTTGGCGCGCCGGCTGGGGGTCGGGGCCGCCGTCGTCGACAGCAGCGGCAACGCCGGGACGGCCGCCGCGGCGTATCTGGCGCGCGCCGGCGTGCCGTGCCGGGTGTATGTCCCGGCGGACACCGCGGCACCCAAGCTCGCGCAGATGCGCGCCCACGGGGCCGAGGTGGTGGCCGCGGGCACCCGCGCCGAGGCCGCGGCCGCCGCGCAGGCCGCCGCCGAGGCGCCCGGGATGTTCTACGCCAGCCACGTGTTCCACCCGTACTTCCTGCACGGGGTTAAGACCTACGGCTATGAGCTGTGGGAACAGTGCGGCCACACCCTGCCGGCCACGGTCGTCGTCCCGGTCGGCAACGGCACGCTGCTGCTGGGGTGCGCGTTGGCCTTCGGCGAACTCGTCGCGGCCGGGTTGGCCGACCGGATGCCCACGCTGGTGGCGGTGCAGGCCGCCGACTGCGCACCCATTGCCGCGGCGTTCCGGTCCGGTTCGGCCCCCGCTGTCGCGCCGACCGGGTCCACGGTGGCCGAGGGGATCGCCATCGCCGCGCCCCCGCGGGGTGACCAGATCCTGGCGGCGGTCCGGGCCGGTGGTGGCGTTGTGGTGACGGTCGACGACGCCGAGATCCTCGCGGCCCGAACCGAGTTGGCCGAGCAGGGCCTGTTCGTCGAGCCCACCGCGGCGGTCTGCTGGGCCGCGGTGCGCAACCGGGCGTCGACGGTGCCCGCGCTGGGTGGCGACGATGTCGTCGTGCCGCTGTGCGGTGCGGGACTCAAGCACCCCGAGTAGGCATCAGCGCGGGCGGGGGACCAGGGCCAGGATTTCGTTGATGGTGTTGCGGATGTAGGTGCCGGGACGCCACTGCGGCATCGAGGGCGCGCTGGGGGTACCGACGGTGGAGAACGGGGCGCCGGCCTTGGCGCCGCACTTCGGCCACGCCTTGAGGCCCTGGGTGGTCAACACCCGCTCGGCCACCTGGATCTGTTGTTCGCGGGAGGCGTGCGCGGGATTGCCCACCCCGCCGTTGGACGCCCACGTCGCCGGGCTGAACTGCAGCCCGCCGTAATAACCGTTACCGGTGTTGATCGACCAATTGCCACCCGATTCGCATTGCGCGATCGCGTCCCAATTCACGCTGTCGGCGTTCGCGGTGCCCGTGGAAACTCCGAGCAGGGCGGCCAGCATCGCGGCCAGGAAGGTGCCGGTCAGCGCGGCCGTGGCGAAGAACTTCCGGATGGCTTTCATATCACCTCTTTCGTCCCTATTGACGCATCTGTTACTCCCATCACAGCTTTTTCTCTAAGAATTCGTTGGCATTCACGTTTGCGCCGGTCGTCGCGCGAATTTGTCGTGTGATCTGGGTGTGATCGGCGGCGTGTCGGGGTAATCGCTCGGCCTATCCCGGGAGGAAAAATGATGGGGAATTTGCTTCGGCGGGCCCGCGGCGGGGTGCTCGCAATAGCAGCGGCGGTACTGATGAGCGCGGGATTGGTCGCCGGGCCCGCGCCGGCGGCCTCGGCCGACCCGCGGTTGGACTTCACCGGCACCACCATTTCCGGCGCGCCCTTCGACGGGGCGAGCCTGCAGGGTAAGCCGGTGGTGCTGTGGTTCTGGACGCCGTGGTGCCCGTTCTGCAATCAGGAGGCGCCCACCGTGAGTCGGGTTGCCGCCGCCAATCCCGACGTGACGTTCGTCGGCGTCGCGGCCCGTTCCGAGCCCGCGGCCATGCAGGAGTTCGCCTCGAAGTACAACCTGAACTTCACCAACCTCGACGACGCCGACGGCGCGATCTGGGCCCGCTTCGACGTGCCCTGGCAGCCGGCCTACCTGTTCGTCAAGCCCGACGGCACCTCGACGTTCGTCAACAACCCGACCTCGGCCATCAGCGAGCAGGATCTGGCGGCCCGGGTGGCCGCGCTGACCGCGTAGCCGGTCGTGGACCTCGAGCTGGCCGGCCTGGCGTTGGCGGCCGGCCTGGTGGCCGCGCTGAACCCGTGCGGGTTCGCCATGCTGCCGGCGTACCTGACGTTCGTGGTCGCCGCGCCCGGGACCCGGCGCGGCGCCGCGGTGGGTCGCGCCGTGCTGGCCACCGCTGCGATGACCGCGGGCTTCCTCACGGTCTTCGCGGCCTTCGGCGCGCTCACGGTGGCGCTGGCCTCGACGGTCCAGCGCTATTTGCCGGTGGCCACGGTCGTCATCGGCGCCCTGCTGCTGGTCCTCGGGGTCTGGCTGCTCAGCGGCCGCGAACTGCGCTTCGGCCTGCCGGCCGGGCTCGCCGAGCGCACCCAGCGCGCCCCGACGGTGCGGCTGCTGTCGATGTTCGGTTACGGCCTGGGCTTCGCGGTGGCGTCGCTGTCCTGCACCATCGGCCCGTTCCTCGCGGTGACCGCGGCCGGGGCGCGGGCGTCGTCGGGGGCTT
>Ga0265293_10011110_pt1 | contig 12363 bp, 14 predicted proteins | sample Munlanlewell138R_FD_192505 | JGI IMG/M metagenome (GOLD analysis project Ga0265293, IMG submission 192505) | Leachate microbial communities from a municipal landfill in Southern Ontario, Canada - Leachate well 138R | ecosystem: Engineered > Solid waste > Landfill > Unclassified | place: Canada... | reverse complement strand
GTGGATGTCGCGGATTCGCTCCGGCATCAGCATCTATGGCCTCTCATCCAACCCCAGGGCGCTGCGCGCCATGTGCCTGTACCGGGGGGTTATTCCCATGGCCATGGCGAATCCCGTCACCCAGGTTGCCGACGCCATCGATTGCGCCATTGAAGAGCTGAAAACCCAGGGCGTACTCATACCGGGGGATCAGGTGCTGGCGTCCTTTGGCAACAACTATAGCGACCGGGGAGAAACCAATACCCTAAAAATTATCACCGTCGCCTGACCCCGTGTAGAATTGGCGCACCAACAACATTGAGAGATAAACAAGCACCGTGGATCAACTAGGCTCCGTGGGCATAGTCAGCCCCCAACTGTTCAAATTTGACGAACCCCTGGAACTGGCCTGTGGCCGGGTGTTGTCCGGTTACGAGCTGATGGTGGAAACCTATGGCGAACTCAACAGCGACGCCAGCAATGGCGTGCTGATCTGCCACGCCCTCAGCGGCCACCACCACGCCGCCGGTTACCACAGCGAAGACGAAAAGCGCCCCGGCTGGTGGGATCACTACATCGGCCCCGGCAAACCCATCGACACCAATCATTTTTTTGTGGTTGCCCTCAACAACCTTGGCGGCTGCCATGGCAGCACCGGACCGCGTTCCATCAACCCGGACACCGGCAAAGCCTGGGGCAGGGAGTTTCCGCCGCTGCGCGCCCGCGACTGGGTTCACAGCCAATCCCGCCTCGCCGCCAAACTGGGCATTCGCCAATGGGCGGCGGTGATCGGCGGCAGCCTGGGGGGCATGAACGCCATGCGCTGGGCGCTGGAATACCCGGAACGGGTGCGCAACTGTGTGGTGATTGCCTCCGCCATGAAACTCAGCGCCCAGAACATCGCCTTTAACGAAATTGCTCGCCGCGCCATTACCACAGACCCGGAATTTCACAACGGCGATTATCTCAAATACAACAGCCTGCCCCGCAACGGCCTCGCACTGGCGCGCATGATTGGCCACGTCACCTACCTGTCTGATGAACTGATGGGCACCCGCTTTGGCCGCGAATTGCGCCAGGGTTCCTTTGAGCGCGGCCTCGAAGGCCCCATTGAATTTCAGGTGGAAAGCTATCTGCGCTATCAGGGCGACAGCTTTTCCGGCAGTTTTGACGCCAACACCTATCTGCTGATGACGAAAATTCTCGACTATTTTGACCTCGCCCGGGAATACAACCACGACCCGGTGCAGGCTTTCCGCCACGCCCTGAGTAAATTTCTGGTGATCTCCTTTTCCAGCGATTGGCGTTTTTCACCGCAGCGCTCCGAGGAAATCGTCAACGCCCTGGTGGCGGCCAACCGGGATGTCAGTTATGCCCGCATTGAATCCGACCTCGGTCACGACGCTTTTTTGCTCCCCAACGAGCGCTACGAAGCCGTATTTTCCGCCTATATGCAGGGGGTTGCCGCCGATATTCGCACAGAGCGGGCAAATTCCCGGGGAGGTGCCTGATGTTGCGGCTTGATCTCGATATTCTCAAACAGTGGATTGCCAGAAGCAGCCGCGTCCTCGACCTCGGCTGCGGCGACGGCACCCTGCTCCACAGTCTCAAACAGAGCCACGACATCGAAGGCTATGGTCTCGAAATCGATGCGGCGCAAATCACCGCTTGCATTGCCAAAGGCGTCAACGTTATCGAAACCGACATCAACCAGGGGCTGTCCCATTTCGGCGACGACAGTTTTGACACAGTGGTAATGACCTATTCCCTGCAAACCCTGAAACGCCCCGACAAAACCATTGCCGAAATGCTGCGCATCGGCAAGGAGTGCGTGGTCACCTTTCCCAACTTCGGCAGCATTCGCGCCCGCAGCCACCTGGTATTCAAAGGCCGAATGCCTGTGACCAAACAGTTGAGCTGGCAGTGGTACGACACGCCCAACATTCACTTTTGCACGGTCAAGGATTTTGAAGCCCTGTGCCGGGACATGAACATTCGTATTCTCAATCGGGAATTTACCACCCAGCATTCGCCAGACAGGCAACTTAAAGGAATATGGCCTAATCTGTTTGGTGAGACCGCTATTTATCACCTGAGCAAATAACGCCCTACGGGAGCTACAACGATGAAAATGATGATTCTGGTCGCAAGCCTGCTTCTCTCGTCTGCGGCCACCTTTGGCCAAGAATCCGCAACAAAAATCTTTGATGACAACAAAGTTTATTACAGCGCCTTTAACAGCAGCTTTATCAGCGCTGAAGTTGCCAGCATCTACAAAATAACCCGCGGCAAGGACAAGGGTCTGGTCAATATCGCCGTTGTTCCCGAAGGGGCGACGGCAGGCAAAACCGCACTGGTGGGCGGCACGGTCAACAACCTTATTCAGCAGCAGCAAACCCTCAACTTTACTGAAATCCGCGAAGGGGATGCGGTTTATTACCTGGCGCCCTTCACCTTTGATAACGAAGACCCTCTCACCTTTACCATTCATGTGCGCCCCGCAGACAGCGACCAAACCAACACCTTCACCTTTCAGCGCACCTTTTATCTGGACTGACTGCCATGAGCCACAGTATCGTTCTGGCCAGCGGCAATAAAGGCAAACTCAAGGAGTTTCGCCATCTCCTGGCAGGCCAGGATTTTACCGTTGTGCCGGTGGCGGAATTTTCCAAAGCTGAACCGGAAGAAACCGGTTTGAGCTTTGTCGAAAACGCCATTATCAAAGCCCGCCACGCCGCCAAAATCAGCGGCCTGCCCGCCATCGCCGACGATTCCGGCCTGGAAGTGGATTACCTTCAGGGCGCGCCGGGGATTTATTCGTCGCGCTTTTCCGGCGAAGGCGCCAGCGACGCCAGCAACAACGACAAACTGCTCAAACTCCTTGAGGGCATTGAAGAAGAAAAACGCAGTGCCCGCTTTCAGTGCCTGCTGGTGTTTATGCGCCACCACGAAGACCCCACACCCCTTATCTGCCAGGGTACCTGGGAGGGGATCATCGCCGACAAACCCAGGGGCGAACACGGCTTTGGCTACGACCCGTTGTTTTTTGTCAAAGAGCAAAACTGCACCGCCGCCGAACTCACCAAGGAAGTCAAAAACACCCTCAGCCACCGCGCCCGCGCCATGCGCCAGCTTCTCGACAAACTCAGCAACAACCCCAAGCTCTTTCCCTGATGCTCGTGCTTCCACCCCTGTCCCTGTATGTGCATATTCCCTGGTGTGTGCGCAAATGCCCCTACTGCGATTTCAACTCCCACGAGGCCAAAGGCGACATTCCCGAAGCCGACTATGTGGCGGCTCTGATCGCCGACCTGCAAGCGGATCTGCCCCAGGTGCAGGGGCGCAAACTGATTTCGATCTTTTTTGGCGGCGGCACCCCCAGCCTGTTTTCTCCTGCAGCCATTGGCGAAATACTCAACGCCGCAGAGCAGCGAATCGGCTTTGCGGCAGATATCGAAATCACCCTGGAAGCCAACCCCGGCACCTTTGAACAGGCGCGCTTTCGCGGCTACCGCAGTGCCGGTGTCAACCGCCTTTCCATCGGTATTCAAAGCTTCAACAACCAGCAGCTTTCCGCCCTTGGCCGCATTCACGACCGCGCCAGCGCCATCACCGCCGCCAGCAGCGCCCGCAACGCCGGCTTTGATAATTTCAATCTCGACCTCATGCACGGCCTGCCCGATCAGAGCGTCAACGCAGCGCTGGCCGATCTCAAACTGGCACTGGATATGAACCCCACCCACCTGTCCTGGTACCAGCTCACCATTGAGGCCAACACCGCTTTCTACAAACAGCCGCCGTCACTCCCCGACGAAGATATTCTCGGCGACATTCAGGAGCAGGGTCACCAACTGCTGACCGCCGCCGGTTTTAACCACTACGAAGTCTCGGCCTATGCGCAACCGGAGCGACAATCTCGCCACAACCTCAACTACTGGCAATTTGGCGACTACCTCGGCATAGGCGCAGGCGCCCACGGCAAAATTACCCAGGCCGACAGCGGCCATATTCTTCGCCACAGCAAAACCCGCGCCCCCGCCAACTACCTGGCGCGCAGCAGGGAAACAGCGGGCAACTTTATCGCCAGCAGCACTCAAATCGCGCCACAGGAACTGCCCCTGGAATTTTTAATGAACGCCCTGCGCCTGATGGACGGCGTGCCGTTTGAATTATTTCAACAAAGAACCGGTGTCGACTTTGCTGTCGTTGCACCTCAATGGCAAACCCTGGTAACCAAAGGATTGCTGCAACCGGCGGATAAATACTTGGCAACCACGCCCCTGGGATTTCGGTTTTTAAATACGGTGCTGGGGGCGTTGGCGGAAGTTGACAGCCAAAGCAAATAGTTACCGACTCTCGCGCTGACAGAGACGATCTAAGCTCTTAACTAAAGGGCACATTTAAAGATTGCTGAGAGGACTCTTTACCCCATGCGCTCCTTGTTTGAGTACGTGCGTGTACGATGTGCAGGACGCACAAGTGCCGCCAGAGGCAGGACGCCGGAAGCAGCAATTTCGGTAGTTTTCACATCCGCATGGCCAAGCTGTTGCTGCACCGTGCGAATATCAGCACCCGACTGCAATAAATGGGTAGCGAATGAATGGCGTAGCCTGTGGCAAGTTACATCTTTTTGTATCCCTGCATTTCGAGTGGCCGTTTTCAGAAATCGGTTGATGCCGTTTTCATCAATGTGATGTCGCCGAATCAGTCCATTTCTGGGATCAACACTTAAAGTGGCGGAGGAAAACAGGTATTGCCAGCTCAACGTCCTATTGGCATTGGGATATTTTCTTTCGAGGGCATCCGGCATAAATACCCCAGCGAAATTAGGGTTGCTCAGATCTTCAGACAAATAAAACTGAACTTTCTTTACCTGATACTTCAAGGGTTCAACCAGCTCTTCCGCCAGCGTCACCAGGCGGTGCTTGCCACCCTTGCCACCCTTGCCACCCTTGCCACCCTTGCCAAAGATGATTCTCAACTGGAGATAATCAAAATCAACATCCTTCACCCTCAAACGCACCAATTCAATACGGCGAAGTCCGGAGCCATACAGCAGCCCGGCAATCAGTTTATGTGTTCCGGACAGCTGGGCAAAAAGATCAGATATTTCCTTTCTTGTAAGCACAACCGGCAACTTTGCTTGCCGGTTCGCTTGACGGAACTCACTCACATCACCGACAGGCTTATGGAGCAACCTGTCATACAGAAAGACAATAGCATTCAACGCAACTGCCTGAGTAGAGCGCGCAACTGAAGCTTTAACCGCGACATAAAACAGAAATTCAACTATTTCGTCCTCCCCAACTTCGACGGGTGCGCCTTATTGCGGAACAGAATAAAGCGCTTTGTCCAGTATACATATGCGTCTATTGTACGACGACTATAACCTCCTACCAGCATGAATTCACGAACGGAGTTGAGAAAGGGCGACTGGCTCATGACAAACACCTCCATGCTTGAAAATAGAAATCCTTTCCTGCGTCATAGTTCAGCTATTACAAAGGCGCCTGCCTTTATAATGAAAGCCATAGTAGCGAATGCTCGAAAAATACCTAATTTATCAACATGATGAAAACAAATAGAATTCCGTGCCTTCATTATGAAGGCGTCTTTATAATAATGATTATGCGGCACCTTGCTGCATAATCAGGCTATTAGGTAATCCCCCCATTTTTAACCGCAGTTAAAAGTAGAGGTTGAACTAAACCGCTGCGCGGTGGCTCCATCTCCACCTCCTCTGCCTCCCTGAGTCCTCTCCCTCCGATCTTGTTCCACACTTATCACACGGCTTCTGAGGCCGGATTCTCAAACCAGCATGAGGTGATAAGTCATGACGCCATTACGTCAAAAAATGATCGATACCATGGTGCTGAAGGGACTCTCACCCGCCACCCAACAAACCTATCTCTACGCGGTTGCCAAAGTGGCGCGCCACTTCAATCGCTCTCCAGACCGTATCGCTGTCGATGAACTGGAACGCTATGTGCTCCACCTGTTGACCGATCAGCACCTGGCCGCCGCCAGTGTCCGTCTGGTGGTCAACGGTATGCGCTTTCTCAATCATCAGGTGTTGCAGCGCCCGCCAACCCTGTATGCAGTGCGCTACCCCCGGCAGCCTCAGCGGATTCCCGAATTGCTGACGCGGGACGAGGTTGGACGGATACTGGCAGAAACAGCCAATTTGAAACACGCGACGATGTTTGCCACAGCCTATGCCCTGGGCTTGCGCGTCAGCGAGCTACTGCACCTGCGGGTCGCGGATATCGACAGCACCCGGCATTGGGTGCATATCCGCCAAGGCAAGGGTGGCAAGGATCGCACGGTGATCCTGCCCGACACCTTGTTGCAGTGGCTGCGCCGCTACTGGCTGGCCTATCGGCCTCGGGAGTGGCTGTTCTATGGCGCCGAGCCATCGCGCCCCCTGGATCGCACCACTCTCGCCAAGGCATTTCACCGCGCCAAGACGGCTGCCGGTGTTCACAAGCAGGGTAGCCTCCACAGTTTGCGTCACGCTTACGCCACCCATCAGCTGGAGGCGGGAATGCCCACCTACAAACTCCAGCAACTGCTCGGCCACGGTGATCTGAAGAGCACGCTGCGCTATATCCATTGGCTGCCCACCCATGTTCAGCAAGGCAATCTGGGCAGCGATCTGCTGCACGATTGCCAGGAGGAACGACCATGACGTCCGGTCACACCACCGCCGCCATCCTGACACGATTTCTGCCGCAGTATCGCCAACATCACGTTCTCTCTCCCCAGCAGGCCAAAGTGGCTGGCTTGGTATGCCGTTGTCGCACCGATGCCCTCGGCAGCGTTGCCTTGACCTGCCCCCGATGTCAGCACCAGCAGACCTGTCATCGATCCTGTCGCAATCGCCATTGCCCTCAATGCCAACGGCAGGGCTCCGCGGCCTGGCTGGCGGCACGCTGTGACGATCTGTTACCCGTACCGTACTTTCATGTGGTCTTTACCCTGCCACACGCACTCAATGGCTGGGCACAACGGCATCCCGAGGTGATCTACCGGCTGTTGTTTCACGTGGTCTGGCAAACCCTCGCCTCCTTTGGACGCGACCCCAAACGACTGTCAGGACAACTGGGCATGACCGCCGTGTTGCATACCTGGGGTCAGAATCTCAGCCAGCACATCCATCTCCATTGCCTGATCCCCGGCGGCGCCTATGACCGACAACGGGAGCAATGGCATCCTGCCAAATCCACCTACCTGTTCCCCGTCAAGGCGCTGTCCCGCCATTACCGGGGTGCGATGGTCAGCGCCCTGCGCCAGGCCTACCGGGCGGGGGAATTGCCGGGCATCACCCAGCCCGATGACGTGGATAGTACCTTGAAGACGCTGATGGCCACCGACTGGGTGGTCTACAGCCGCGCTACCTGCACCCAGTCCACGACCGTATTGGCCTATCTGGCTCGCTACACCCACCGTATTGCCCTGAGTGACAGTCGTATTCGGGAGGTGACGGATCGTGACGTCAGCTTCGTGTATAAGCGCTACGCCCAGGGTGGCAGTCTGGAGGAGATGCGGCTGGCGGGGGACGAGTTCGTCCGGCGCTGGTTGTTGCACGTTCTGCCCCACGGATTCATGCGTATACGCCATTATGGCTTTCTGGCCAATGCCTGCCGCCGGAAACACCTGGGGCGGATACGCCAGTGCCTGAATAAGACGCGCACAAACAACGGCCACGATCGACCCGTGCCCGCGAGCAGTCTGCCTGCGCAAGTCATCCATCGCCGCTGGCCACCCCAGTGTCCGTGTTGCGGTCTTTGTGCGCTGCAAATTGCTCCAGTCAGTGATTCGCCACTGGGACGAACGGCCTTGAGGTAACTGCGGGCATTGCAAAACACCGCGTTCAACCTCAGGCGGTAAGCGAAGACGGTGTCCCTAAGGAAGCCGCTGGCGGATTATGGACAATCACCCGGCAATGGGCTTAAATGAAGCCCATACAGCCCGACAGGCACAGGGTTAAAACGGAGGAAGTGCACCGATGCAGGAGACTAACCCTATCACGGAGGCGGCCAGTCTCCCAGGTATCATCGCCGAAGAAAAAACAATCCCCTATAGAAGTAGTAGCCCATTCCGCCACCGCGCAGCGGTTCAGCTCAACAGGCATTTATACGGCATGCGCTGCATACCGCATAAATGCTAAGGTGTTAGTGGGTTAGCTGAGCTAACCGTTGTTTTGGGGTTATTCCTCCAATGGCCATATTGGGTCGCTCATGATTGTAAATCCACAACCACTGAGTTGCATAATCCTGCACGTCAGCAATTGAGTCAAAGCAGTAGTGACTGAGCCAATCATAGCGCACTGTTCGGTTGTAACGTTCTATATAGGCATTTTGTTGCGGTTTGCCAGGCTGGATAAATGACAGCACAATGTCATTCTTCTCTGACCAGGTTGCCAGCGCACCACTGATGTATTCGGGGCCGTTGTCGCAACGCAGTCGCTTGGGTTTGCCTCGCCATTCAATCAGCCGATCCAATGTCCGTATGACGCGCTCAGAAGGCAGAGAGAAGTCCACCTCAATACCTAAACCCTCCCGGTTACAATCATCAATAATATTGAGCAACCGATAACTGCGACCATCGTCTAACTGATCATGCATGAAGTCCATCGACCAGGTTTCGTTGATGGTCAAGGGGACTGCCAGCTCTTCGGGTTTCTCGCGCTTCAACCGCTTTTTGGGTTTGATCCGGAGGTTCAGTTCCAATTCCCGGTAAATGCGGTAAACCCGTTTGTGATTCCAAGGGAAGCCCTTCACGTTGCGCAAGTACAAGAAACACAGGCCAAAGCCCCAGTTCCGTTGATTGTGAGTTAGCCGCAGCAGCCAATCGGCGATAACCCCATTCTCACCACGGAGCTTGGCCTGATGGCGGTAACAGCTTTCACTGATCCCGTAGGTCTCGCAGGCTACCCGAATGCTGACACCTTGTTGATCAACCGCTGCTTTGGCTAGCTCGCGCCGCTGGCAGGGCTTTACCACTTTTTTTCGAGGGCTTCCTTGCGCAGCTCTGATTTGAGGCGTTCCTCGGCATACATCTTCTTAAGTCGTCGGTTCTCATCCTCCAACTCCTTCAGCCGGGACATCATCGAGGCATCCATACCGCCATATTTACTACGCCATTTGTAGAATGTGGCACTGCTCATGCCGTGCTCTCGACATAGCTCAGGGACGGGTATACCGCCTTCGGCTTGTTTGAGAATGGCCATGATCTGGCTGTCGCTAAATTTTGATCGTTTCATGCAGAATCTCCTGCGTATAGAGTACGAGAAAATTCTACTTTTGACTCCCGCTAATTCCTGGGGGGATTACCATAAAGTTGTAAATCAGCTGGTTTTTTTAACAGCATTAGTAGCAAAGAGACCGCACTGAAAACCTTCCTAGTCTTGCTTCAATTTGATATTGTCTACCATAAATAATCTTCAGACATCGCCAGCAGGGCTGGCTCCTACAAATAAATGATTATTCGGTAGGAGCCAGCCCTGCTGGCGATAGCAGCTCGATAAGACAAAATTAAATTAAAAGAGCACGAGGTTCCTGCCTACGCAGGAACGATGGCTGTCGTTTAAGTATTACTGTACCGAGCATGACTCAAATTCCTTTATATTTCAGGATTAAGGCAAACAGCCTACATTTATTCCGGGCAGCAGTGCGTCTACGCGGGAATGACAAAAATCTTGGCTTTTGTGTTGAGGCAGTGCCATTCGTGTCTGATACCGAATAGGCTCCGGGATCTAATTTCTTCTGACTGCGAATTTTAAAAAATCAAAATTTTATCGTCACCATGGCAGTGGTTGTTTATTTATTTATAGACTATATAATCAACCCAGTATTCATCAAACCATGCTATAACCATGAACAATCCTACTGTCAACATAAGTCTGCATATCGCCTTCCTCATTTAACCGGGTGTAACCCCTAGTTACACCCGGCTCTCACCTCATAACTTAAAGATGTTCTTATTATCCCTTGCCGAAGTCGAGGGCGGCGTTCTTGCGCCATAGCAACGCAACCTTCACTAACCATGGCAACCAAGTAAGAATTTTTTAAATACTGGCAGTGGCCAATATCTGTTTTGTTGATGGAGAATATTATGAATGCCGAGTTTTTGACAGATATCCGTAATTTTATCTCGATATTTAAAAATTCTAGCGAACATATCAATGTTTTTAAGCCAATCACCCTACGTCCCGTAGAACTTGCCAGCTTGTTGGAAAAACTAGAAGGAATATACGACGAACCAAAATTACCGCTGGAGACGAATGTGGTTTTAATTGGCTCTAAAGTAGTTATTTTGGATATGTTCGATTACACCGAAATGAGTGTTGTCATCTCCCTGCCTGATGACAGCGACCCATCGCAAGGAAAAATCAGCATTCTGTCGCCACTGGGATCTTCCTTGCTTGGCCGCAAGCGCGGGGAAACCTTTGCTATTTTCTGCGGCAATCGCATGAATAGATTTCGCATTATCTCAATTGATCAACAACCCTAGATTGTCAATCACCAGGAGGAATAGCGCCATGCAGTCTTTTACTCGCCGACATGAATTATCTTATTTTATTAATTTATTACCAGGTTGATCTCAACTCTCTCGGCAATTTTTGAATCAACTGATCATTAACAAAAAGGTTATCAACATGAGTAAGGAAAAAATCAAAAAGCAACCGAAAAAAACTTTGAAAGAAAAGAGAAAAGAAAAACGCCAGAAAAAGACTGGCAACTCTGCCCTATAACCAAGGAAACTCTGATTAATGTCATTCCCGCGCAGGCGGGAATTTATAATCCCTCGATTTTTTGGTCTCCCGCCTGCACAGGAGTGACGAAAAAAAATTAATCAAAATTTTCCTAAATACATTATGGGCATCCTCAGGGCGCCCATAATTTTATCGATAGTTTCCTATTTTTATTTTTGCCGTTACACCAAACCCCACAGCTTTTAGTGGGATCACTTCATCCAGTGCCTGGGAATTGATAACCCTGTCGCGATTTTCGCCGCTGTCTGCCAATCGAAAAAAGCGATAATTAACTTGTTTATTATTCTGGCAAGGCAGCCAACCTGCGCCATCTGCAGGACTATTTTCAAGCATAGAGATGACGGAAACTCGACTATTTTTTCTTATTCCCCTTGCATTTGCCTTTGATTTTTGTCAGATTGGATCTTTTCTACTTTTGGCCGGGAAAAGGCCAAAGCAAATTTTATATTGGCAAAAATATCGATAAATAATGGGTTGCTACTATGATCAAAGATACAGATATTGCATATCACACACCAGAGAACTGCCCTTTTGAGTGGGCAGAAACCAGCTATTTTTATTTCTATGTGCCTGAGGCCAACTTGATGGGCTGGGTTTATCTTGTGGCACGACCCGGCGTTGGCGCTATTGTTGCCGATATTCAATTTCAGGGTGATATGTCCACCAATCCACTGGATACCTGGTATACAGATATTCAGCAGCATTTGCCGCTACCAGCAAAATTTGAATCCTTTAGCTTACCAAACGGGCTCGATTTTAAAGCCGACAATATTCGCAAATATCGCCTGGATTATCAGGGCGTTGATAATACCGAACTTCATCTTGATGTTATCGGTATCATGGAACCTTACGACATCAATGATCCGGATATGGATCCCATGGCTAAAAGGGTCAAGAAAGATGGAGGCTCGGGTTCAGAGTTTTGGGCAGCCTATTCCAGCCACTTTGACATGACCTGCAAAGTCACTGGAAAAATCAAGGTGCGCGGTAAAGCATTCGATATCAATTGTGTTTCGACCATGGATCACAGCTGGGGACTAAGACCCCAGCGGGGAATGACGCCCATGTCCTGGATTAATGCCCATTTTGGCGAAGATTACGCCTTGCATTCTATTTGGCGTTATGAGCCCAGAGAAGTGCCGGAGAAGCAATTCACTTTTGCCCATGGCTATGCTTTGGTGGGTGGTAATGTGAAAGCCTTTAAAGAAGGTACGATGGTCGTTCAACGCAATAAGTTCGACCGTTTTGGTGTCGCTTTTGATGTCAGTTGTATCGACATAGAAGGTAACACACACACGGCTTTTGCCTCACCTTTAAGCCAGCATCCCTGGAGCCCTTACAGCTGCACCTATGTTCCCAATTATTTTCTGCGCTGGCAATCCGGCAGTCGCATTGGTTATGGCAACGCTCAGGAAAACAATCCGCTGGATAGGGAAACAGGCTCAAGATTGCGCGCATAAAATACCGTTCTGCGCTTTTATCAACCTGACGACACAAATTGTCAGGTTGATAAAAGTAGGCGCCTACACCTGAGATGTATCAGGTCGCAGTCCAGCCACCATCCACGGCAATATCTGCACCGGTCATGTAGGAGGATGCATCAGACG
>Ga0265293_10011109_pt1 | contig 12363 bp, 9 predicted proteins | sample Munlanlewell138R_FD_192505 | JGI IMG/M metagenome (GOLD analysis project Ga0265293, IMG submission 192505) | Leachate microbial communities from a municipal landfill in Southern Ontario, Canada - Leachate well 138R | ecosystem: Engineered > Solid waste > Landfill > Unclassified | place: Canada... | reverse complement strand
ATAGACGTAGACGCCAATCTCACTGTGAAGAGCGGCTACGCCCTCTGCAAGGTGGATAGCTCCGGTGGGGCAATCACGGTCACGCTGATAGCTTCCCCGCAGCACGATGACTACTGCATCGTCAAGGACGTCACCGGTGATGCCGGTACGTACAACATCACTGTTGGTGGGAACAGTGAGACCATCGACGGGCAAGCCTCGAAGACCATAGCTGTCGCTTACGGCTACCTGAAGTTGCGGTACGACGCGGTGGCAGGCGAGTGGCTGGTCGTGGGGGAGCGGGCGGCTGGTACGGACACCCAAATCACTCACGCTTTGGCTTCTGGGGTAAACAATAACGTGTCCCCGACAGGCTGGGCAGGGGCCAACATGGTGCGGTTGGGCAGCCCGGCTGCTGCCTCTGTTACCGGGCTGGTTGCGGTCACCGCGGTGGACCGACTGGTCAAGAAGCTATACTGCACCGGGCTTTACAACATCACGCTGAAGCATCAGGACGCTGCGAGCACAGCAGCGAACCGGTTGATTATCCCAGGGTCTACAGACCTGTTGTTGGCCCCAGGAGACGTAGTGGACGTTTCCTACGACCTCACCTCGACGCGCTGGAGGGTTGGCTGAGTTCGGGCAGCAGGGCGGCTGCTGTTGCTGGTGACCGCTCTGTGCACTCTACGGAGAGTTGAATGACACTACTCAAGAGTTATATTCGGGACGATGTGCCGGGTGAAATCTCGGCTGTTACCGAGAAGACGAGCGCAGCACCGAACGACGTTGTGCTGATTGAGGACTCGGCGGATGGCTTCGCCAAGAAGAAGATGGGTTTGGGGAACGTGTTGGTGAACCACCAACTGGCTGTGAACAAGGTTGACTGGAGCCCCACCGCTATCACGTCGCCCGTGGCCCTTCCTGCCACTGGTGCCGTTCGTAGGTTTGTAGAGTACAACGTAGAGTGCATCGCGACAGTCTACGGTCGTATGACTGTAGCTCCAGCTAGGTTCAGCTGATGGCCTACAACATCGTCAAGTTCTGCCAGTACTACCCGGCTGTCCCTGCGGTTCAGCAGATTTTTCAGCTGCCCCGTAACCCTATGGGTGCAACAACTGCTGCTGGCGCAGGGCTCTACGGGCGGGCCACGTTTTGTGCTGCTCTGAGCGGGGCGGGCAACATCTCCATGGAGGAGTGGTTCTTCGTGTTCCACTACCAGTCCTCGACGCAGATATCTGGGACGGCCGGGGACAGGTTCGCGGGGCTGGTAAAGGCTATAGGGACACCTGTGCTGGCAGCCTGCGTAGCCACCGTGGGTAGCTACTACGCTCGTCTCACTTGGACGCCCAGTGTCGCAGACTGTAACTGGATTATCCGCGGTGAGATGTGGACCGAGTCCCCGAGTTGAGCACACATGGCCCATAACCTAGTAGAGTTCGAACAGCACTACGTTGGAGTGGCCTCGGCGACATCGCAGTACCTGTATCTTCCACCCACCCCGCACGAGAAGCCCGCTCTTGTTGACGGTGGGCTGTACTGTCGGGTGACGTTTAGCGCCGCCGTCTCCGGGACGGGCAACCTAGGGATGGCGGAGTACTTCTTTGCCTGGCACTACGCAACCGCCTATCTGCTTTCCACCGAAACACTTGACCGGACTTGGAGTTTGGTCACGGAGATAGGGGCTGCGATACTGACCTCGTGTGTCGGACGAGTTAATGCGGAGGGGGTGCCTTATATCCGTTGGATCCCCAACCAGGACTTGTGGAACTGGACAGTGCGTGGGGAGCTGTGGAACGAGTCCGCGGACTAGCCTGTGGCTAGCGCTGAGGATTTGACCCTTTTAGGAGTAAATGAGATGGCAACCAGGCCCGATGCGAGTCAGCTGGCTTCCGGTCCCCCCGTAGAAGGTGGCGCACCGACCTATCAAGCAGGCGCTGTTGTGTGGGGAATCCCCGGCGGTGTCTCCGAAGTTGCTGACCTGACAGCGTTGGCACTGGTCGCAGGCTCCGCTCCAGGTGTGGCCTGGGTGCAGAGCCTGAAGTGCTTCTGGCGCCGAGAGGCTGCTTCTACCGCCACTGCCGATGGCATCACGGTCATCGCAGCTCTTGGTGGGGGTCGCTGGGAGCGGCTAATCGGTACCACCGCTCTTGACTGGGTGTACCAGAGCGCCTGGTACGTGGACCAAGCAGCCGGGAACGACGAGGCGGATGGGTCTGTAGGCGCCCCCCTGCAGTCGGTGGCTGAGGTCAACCGCCGGCTGTCGGTAGGGGAGGTGCATCAGGACGTAACCATCCACATCCAGAACGGCTACTTCGATGAGGTGTGGCTGGACGTGGACGCAGGAGGGAGAGGGCACAAGGTTACCCTCATCGGGCACGCGTTCACGGTGCTGGATTCGGACACCGTTGCCAGCTGGACGGACTACAGCCACGTCACGCCGTCACCCAACCTTCTGGTTGGGGACACCATCACGGATTGGTCTGCCTACGCTGGGGCACGCATCCGAAACGCGGCGGGTCCTATCGACAACTTGAGCTGGGTCTACAACGAGGACCCGGTGGGGACAGCCTGGGTAGGCAACTTCCCGGTATGGGTCGGTGACCCTCCGGTCCATGGAGGAATCGGTGCCTCCTTCGTAGTGGAGAGCACAGACGCGGGCTTTGGCCGCTTGAAGCTCAGCGCGCGGGACAGCACCGCCAACTTTGAAGTAGCTGATGTCTTCCTTGGGGAGGTGGTAGCGGAGAACTGCCCGGTTGTACTGTCCCGCTGTCTTCTGTACGAGAGTGATTACCCCGGTGAGGTGTTCCTGCGCGCCAGCTCCTCTGCAGCGAGCATCACTGCGTACTCTTGTTGCATGATAGGGTACGTTCACCCCATCGGGCGTGTTCGCATGGAGGAGGGTACTAGTGCCCCCGCTGAGGTAAAGCTGGGCTCCTCAAGCACAACTTACTTCTACCGTTGCACCTTCCACGGGTACCACGCGCTACGGTCTATGAAAGTAGACGAGGCCGTTCACTACTACGCTAGGGAGGGCAGTAGAGGGTCGGCTTACCTTGATGATTGTCAGTCCTGGGGTACTGTCCGCTTAGATGGTCCGTGTGACATCACCGTACAAGGAGGGGGACTATCCGGCTACTCGGGCTCTGGGTATGGTCTCGTTGTGGCGTCGGAGAACTGCTCCTTTACGTGGACTGAAAAGTGGTCTGGTGGGTGGCAGGAGCCCAACCTAGCCGGCCCCTCTGGTCAGATAGTGGTGGACATGGCCTCCCTCAACATCAACGAGGTGTGGAGCACGGTGAACGTCCGTAACCTGGAGCAACGAGGTGTGGGCACGCTCAGCAGCGGGCAAGTGACCATCAGCGCAAGAGGGGCCAACTACTGGGGTGTACTGGTTTCTAGGGCCACGAGGGGGGCGGATGCCGGAGAGCTGTTCGTACCAACCGCAAGTAGAACGCATGCTGGGTTCAACGTGTACTCTCTGGATTCACTAGGTAACGTAGTTACTACGGATGACGGCACGTTCGATTGGTACATCCCCGGCCCCGCTGTGAACATAGTCATCGGACGGAAGCTGTACGGCACCCGTGGGCTAAGCGTGCTGAGCTAGGAGGAGCCATGTCGGTAGTAGCTGCTGTAACGACGCATGAACCGCGCAGTCCTCACATACGCCCCGCGGTGGAGAGCATCCTGGCTCAGGTTGGCGTGGACCGGGTGCTGCTGCTGGTCGGTAATCCTTTGGTGCTGAAGGTTACCGAGCAGGTACTTGAGGGGTTGAGCCTGGACATCCTGCAGGTTGAGGACATCGGCCCGGGGAAGAAGCACCTAGCTGCGGCACACTGCAGCTCTGGGGACACGGTCGTCACCTTCGACGACGACAAGGTCTACGCCCCGGGGCATGCTGCCGCGCTGGTAGCGGAGATGCAGCGGTCAGGCTTGACCACCGGGATGCTCGGGTTCAGGGCTACGCTGCCGCTGAAGACGGTGCGCAGTGGCCCCTGTGACCTGCTCCACGGGGAAGTAGGGATAGCCTACCAGGCCTCCTGGTTGAACACCGATGACGTCCTGGCCTTCGGTAGGCGGGAGGAGTGTCGTCACAACGACGACATCTACCTGGGGTGGCTCTTCAAGGGGCGGGGAGGCTGCAACGTACTAGCTGCAGACGACGAGTTCCTACGACCAGCAGCGAACAGAGCCGCAGCCAGAGCTTCAGCGATTAACGGGTCCCCAGCCCGTCGGTGGCGGTTGAGGCAGTGCATGGAGGCAACTTTTCTGGGGATGCGGTAGGCTGAAGCATGTCCGGCGAGGGCTACGGCGGCGGTCCCTGGGGTGGTGGTGCCTGGGGCGGAGCTATCACTGAAGAGGGTGGCGGGGTCGACGAACACATCCCCACCTCCTTCACCTGGGACGCCTTCGACCTGTCTGGGGTACGTCAGCCCAACGACATGGAGCGGGTGCGTGACTTCCTCGAGGTCACCACCGTCGACGCCGGGGGTCAGTGCTTCGAGGCTAGTTTCAACATCGCGTCAGGCGGTGGGGTCTACCCAACATCGGACGCCATCCTGGACATCGACGTCCCTGTCAAAGAGACGTTCACCGTCGAGTTCAGTCTGAAGCTTCCAGCTCTCCCTCCGGGGTGGGGGGATGTGCAGCACGAGTACATCCTGACCGGGGTGAACAACGCCGCTGGACCTTGTGTCACGTTCCTGTTCTCTCAGGCAGGGGTGGCGTACACCGGTGCCTTCCACTTCGCAAGCGGCGGCACCGCCGACCTCGTACTAGACCATCTCCCCCTGTACCTCCTCCCTGGGAGTGATGAGTGGCTGTCGACGACCGAGGAGCTCGTCGTTCGCTACGTCTCGGATGCAGTGAACGGTCTGGTCTACCTCTACATCACTCCAGCGTCTGAGGTTGGTAGCGGTCATGTACTGCGGGCTCTGCTGCCTCCTCTTCAGGCCAGCACCGCCTCGTTCCCACCCATAGACCGCGTCACCGTTGCTGTGAGGGGGACGATAACAAACCTCTCCCACCTGGAGCTCTTCTACTACAACAAGTCGTACAAGGCGCTCATCCCCAACCTACCGCCACGGGCGGTCATTACCGGGGACCAGGCCGCCTACCTCTGCTCCATCGTGCAGCTCGACGGCTCGGGGAGCTTCGACCCTGAGGGAGAGCCCCTCGTCTACGACTGGCGGCTCATCGACGCCCCCGAGACCAGCCATTTCGTCTTCGCAGGCGCCGACGGGTACACCCTACCGGAGCTCGTACCCACGGGGTACACGGACCAGTTCTTCTCCGCTGAGCTGGCGCTGCAGAATACTGCAGAGCCCATCCAGCTGGGGGACGTCATCATGGTGGGGGGCACCCCCTACACCGTCAGCTACGTCCCGGCTGGCAGTACCGTCCCCTTCTACGTGCTTGTCGAGCACAAGCAGCTTCCAGACAACCTGTTCGCTGCTCCCTACAAGCTGCTGCGGCAAGCTGGACTGTCTGGCGCAGACACAGCGAAGCCCACCTTCTACCCCGACGTGTCGGGCTTCTACCTCTTCGACCTACGGGTGTTCGACGGGTCGTTGTGGAGTACGCCGGATGGGCTGGACAGAGCTACGACTCTGGTCAACGTCCTCTCGAACCCACTGCCTCGAGGCTGCACCCCGAACGTCAACTTCCTGTTCGACTACCTCTCCGACTTCTGGCAGCTGGTGGAGGACAACGAGAAGCTGTCGGCCTTCTGGAGTGCGATAGCGCAGGTATCAGCCACTGAGCTCTTCACCCTCTGGCAGCACGAGTACTCGAAGAGCATCCGGGACATCCAGCGCACGTTCGCCAGGCGTTGGCTGCACTACGACACCGTGCTGGGGGAGCCCATCCCGGAGCTCACCAGGCTGCACCCAGTGTGGAGCGGGGTGTACTCGGTCCCCTTCACCGAGCTGCGGATGAACACCCGCCGGCTGGTGCTGTCCTCCGACGTCTTCGAGGAAGACCAGGTCATCAACTTCACGTCCCTGGACCCCGTCGCCCCGGAGCCGTTCAGGGCGGGGCTCGAGCGGACGCTGAGAGCTCTTCAGGACAGCTTCCGGGTCACCCTCATCGAGCTGGTCCCGGGGACCACCTGGGTCCTGCGCATAGACGCGGGCTTTGCCTTCACCGTCACCAGTTCCACGACCACCAGCCTGTTCACCGCTGGTAGTACCAGTGGGGTGCTGTCCGGGGACGGCATCCGGGTGGGCCCCAGCACCCGAACCTTCCAGGTCGACGTCTCGCTCCAGGGGCTGGACCTGAGCGAGGCGTTCCTGGTGGTGGGTGGGGTTGCCTACGTGGTGGACCGGGTGGTTACCGACCCCATCGACCCCCTGCCCTACTCCCGCGTGGTGGTGCGGGAGGAGCTCCCGACCACGATAGCGGACGGCACCGACCCCGGTACCCCGACGGCTGCCTACAGCATCACGGGGTGGGTCCAGTCCGAGCTCCTCGACTTCTGGCACGGCCTGGTGACCGAGGGAGACCACGTCGACTTCGAAGTGGTCGAGGAGTCGGACGAGCTGGCTCCCGCCGCCCAGACGGCGCTCACGGTGGCTACCGTGGCCCTGGGGGCGTCGGAGTCCCACCCCTCCCGCCTGCCCGTAGACTTCGTCCCCCTCAGCGCCTACCTGGTCCAGCCCCGGCTCTCCGTGCGCCTGGCGGGGCTGGTACGCCGGGGGCGGCTCCCCATCGACCCGCTGGTGGTCGATGTACCCACCCTGCAGGAGAAGATTGTCCCGGAGGAGGACCTCTCCACCCTGCGCCGGAACCTCGACTTCTACATCGAGGAGTTCCGAGGGGGGAACTCCCTGCGCTTCGTCTCTGGCCAGGGGGGTGGCCCTGACGTCTTCGAGGGGGCCCGTCCTCCCAAGCGCTTCTGGGCGGAGTACACGTACCTCGACAACCGACCCACCATCGAGGACAACTTCGGCCTGGCGGTGGGCCTGACGCAGGACCAGCTGGCGGAGGTGCCGGGCAACGCCGACTACCTCAGTGCGGTCACCGGCATCCTCTACGCGCTCACCAACGGCCCCACCCTCCGCAACCTGCGCATCGGTACCCAGATTCTACTGGGGCTGCCCTTCGCTGAGGAGGACGGGACCATTGTAGAAATCCGTAGGGACCTGCTGAGCTCCCGGGGGCGGATGCTCATCCGGGACCAGAAGAACCCGGAGATTGTTCGGTCCTACACCTTCCCCAAGATACTGGACCCGGAAGTAAACCCAGCGACGGGGCAGCTCTACGTAGAAGGCGACACGGTGGTGCGCTTCGCCCCCTTGATAGAGGGAGCGACGGTCCTCGACTATGTGAAGGACCCAACCTGGTTCCAGGGGATGCTCAACCAGGGCGTCTTCTACGAGGTGCAGAAGTACCACACCTTCCTGGTGCGGGTAGATAGTCAGGCGTTCAACCTGAGTGCGCTGCTGCTGGTCCGGAACTTCATCCTGCGTGTGAAGCCGACGTACACGAACCCGCGCTTCGTTGTACGTCTCTACGCTTCGGATGAAGACGGCGATGAAATCAGCCTCAACGACACCGTCGTCTCCAGCGGGGTGTTGAAACTGGACGACGGTCTATGCCGCAACCGGCTGGGTTCGTCCACCGTCTTCGATGAGCCGCGGGCTGCAGGAGGTGGGTACCGCAATCAGTTCGACAGTGACGACGACCCTGCGACCCCACCGGTGTGGCCTACCGCAGAGACGGTGCGTTGGGCCTTCGACAAGGAGTTCCTCTGCCCGTCGGACATCGTGGAGTTTTCCTCCGAGGTGACGCTGGGCCCCATCTTGAAGTACGACGAGGGGCTCGTCTTCGACGCAGGAGTAGAGGACCCCTACTATGGCACGGGCACCGGAGACGTCTCCATGTTCAGTGCCGACGAGGTGCCTCCGGGCACCATCACGACGCTGGGGCACACCCTCACCTTCACGCCTGCCACCGCTACCAGCACCGATGTCCTGAGGATTCTGAGGTTCATCGCTTTCGGCTACCCGGTGGTGGGGGAGGAGAGCTTCGAGCTGGTGCTGGCGAACGTGACGCAGGCCACCAGTGAGGTCATCCCCTTTACGGCGAGGAACAACACCGAGATAGCCGTGAACGTGTCGCTGGCGGTGACCCTGGGAGACACCGTCACCCTCACGGTCAGGGCGGTGGGGGCGGACACCTCCCCGACCTGGTCGCGGTTCTTGTGCTCCGTGGGCGCCGCTTTCGCCTGGAAGTTCGACATGGGCGTCACGGACCCCTTCTATGGGGTCGCTCCGGGGTATCCTGTCGGCACCTACAGGGTCACCAGGCAGATTGCTCCATGAACAGCAACGTCATCATCCAGCACCGTCGACGGGGGCAGCTCATTGGTGAGCGTGAGCTGCACAACGTCTGGACCCGTAACGGGCAGATGTACCTGGCGCAGATGCTTGGGGTGCTCTGGATTGGAGGTGACCCGGAGAACCCGCTGCCTTCCGACCCAGTGCTTACTGAGCGTGATGACCGGCTCTGCTACATGGGGCTTGGCATCGGAGGGTCGAAGCAGTCGAGCCCTCTCACCAGCTCCCCACCTCTCTCCACCTCCTACCCGGTCGGGTTGGCGGAGACGGCCTACGCTCCGGACTACACACTCTACGGCTACTCGAACGGCACGGAGTACAACACCGAGAATCCGACGAGTCCGCTCATCAAGACGCTCGAGCGGCCGGTACGAGTCTCCGGCTCATCTCTACCCTACGCCAGCGCCCCGCTTACGGACGTCTGGCGGGTGGCCCACCCCAAGTTGTACCTCACGCATCGGTCCACGCAGGATGTGACCGTGCACGCTCTGGTGGACGCCACGGCAGGGGATGTGGTGTACTCCCCGTTCACTGCGGTTCCGGTCAGTGAGGCTGGCTTGTACCTCAATACGGCTGGAATCGACACCCCCTACGCGCAGCTGGTGGCCTACGTCACCTTTGCTACAATCCTGCTTGAAGCCACGGATGACGTCGAGTTCACCTGGCAGGTGAGGTTCGGATGAAAGCTACGTTCCGCTGCGTCGACGACATCCAGGTGAACAGCAACGTCTTCATCACGGCGCGGGAGCGTGGAAAGATTGTGGCTCGTAGAGAGGGTCACAACATCTTCGTCGACTACGGGCGGGAGTGGCTCACCAAGCTGATTTCGTACCTCTCCTTCAGCCCCGACGTAGCGGAGACCGACGCCCGCGTTCGGTACATGGGGTTCGGCATCGGCGGCACGAGGCAGATTGCCCCCGCCTTCGCCGACGCTGCACCACTGACCGACTACGTCCCCGTTGGTGCCTTCGCACAGACGGATACGGACCCCACGGTGAGCCGCATCGAGAGGCCGGTACGTGTTACGGGAGGGTCAGGTCCTCCGGTGTCCAGTGACCGCTGGATGGGGCAGATACAAGCCCCCGTGACTCACGACACTCCGACCTCAGCTACCTTCCGGCGCCTCTTCGTGACAGATGAGGTCAGCTACGGGCCGTACAGTAGCGTGCCGCTGAGTGAAGTGGGGCTCTTCGTGAGTGATGCCATCCCCAACTTCCGCAACAACAACGTCATCGCCTACGATACCTTCGACACCTTGAGCAAGACCCTGGCCTTCGAGCTAGAGGTGGTCTGGACCCTGCGGATTGGATGAACCATGGGCAACTTCCATCGATTCGTTGACCCCTCGTACCACCTCTTCAGCGGGGAGAGTTTCCCAACCTCGCCTGGTGGGACGGGGCTGGTCGGCGCCCACACCTACGACCGCGCGAACGTCACCAGTGGGGGCATGGGTGGACCGGGCGGGGCGGCGAACGTCGATAACCAGAAGGCGTCGGGGCCGAACCAGTACACGTACTTCGTTGCCTTCGCCGAAGGCGGTACCAGTGCCAACACGAACCGGGGCATCCGTGCCTTGGCGCAGAACACCGACGTGCTGGACGACATCTTGCGGACCTCGGTTCCCAAGTACGCCACTGCTTCACTACCGTCTCCAGGCCTAGACTATGTGACTCTGTCGGGTGATGTGTTCGTGGGGGACAGCGTCATGCCTGCCTCCGCGTTGGTGGCGCTCTCAGACCCCGTCACGGGGCATCGGTTGTACAACGGCGTGCTACCTGTCTCGGTGACGGACATCGACAACGGCACGCCTGGTTCCAGCGTCATCGGTACTGGCTGGGCTACGAACCCGACCATCAGGTTCAACACCACGGTGTCCACGGCGCTGTTGGTCACCTACGGGGCCCGCACTAGCAATGCCCGCATCGTGGAGCAGGAGCGTGAGGCTCTCTGGAGGATGTTCGTCCAGGGGCTCGACACCGCCGTCAACGCCAAGTCGTTGGAGCTGCATGGCTTCAACGAGTGGTATCGAAGAGCGACTGCACTCTCCCCCATCTCGGTGGGGTCTGCCCCTGACACGCCTGGGTCAGGGGCCGTCGTTATAAGAGACGGACAGGCCTTCGAGATGCGGGAGCCGGACCAGGACTACACGACCGGTCCAGGCCGCCCCGACCCCTACTTGGCACTGTTCAAGGCAACCAAGAGCGGAGTGATTGCCGCCAGCAATGCGAACAAGCAGGGCGCCATCGGCTTCTTAGACCTGGTGACCCGAAACGAGGGGGTGGAAGTAGGGGATGAGGGCAGAAGCTACGCAGGCTTCGCAAGGCTGGTGCGCAGGAATGTCGACGTCGACGTAGCTGGTACCGGCGCTACTTTCACCAGGATACCGCTCGGGGCACCCGCGATGCTCAACCCGGGTGGGGCAGGGGTCACCAGAGTTCAGCTCACCACGTCCGGTCACCGCTTTCGCACTGGAGGCAAAACCTGCGTTCGGTTGAACATCGACCTACTGCTCATCACCCGAGCTAGCGGAGAGAGGCAGCTAGCTACCATCACCGGCTTCATCAGCGACACGGTAGTCACTACTGCGCTGGTGACCGGAGCCACCTCTTACCCCTCCAGTGAGGTGGTCACCGTCGAGCTCGTGCAGCCTGTGGTTCTCATAGGTGACGGCACCTCGGGTATCAAGGGTAGCTTCAGGTACTACGCCACCCCACTGCTGGGGGAGGATGCGGGAGGAGGTAAACAAGCGATTTTCTCGGCCGCCTCCAACAGTAGGAACAGCGGGGGAGTCGGCGTCGAGCAGGAGGACAGAGCACTGTCCTGGGGTGGATTCGACGAGGACTTCGGCGCCGACGCGATTACAGGGCACCTGCTGGGGGATGGGGGTATCCTGTGCCGCTACATCAAGGCAGCTAGGGTAACGCCGCCACTGGGGTACACGATTTCGGGTGCCGGGCTTGCTGTAGTTGACTTTTACCCACTCGGGCCCTCTGCTACCAAGGACACATTCCACTTTCGGGTGACGGCGGCGGGAAGTAAGACCATCAACATCAAGATGCACGACAGCTTTGAACCTGTCGAAGGCTCGCGCATTACAGTAACCCTGCACGCGTCAGCGGTCTCCGCTGTGACGATGCTGTGGTCTGGTAGCTTGGCATCGGCAGGTAGCGGCTTCCTCTTCAGCGGGAGCGACGACCAGATTCCCGCATATACAGAGGGGTGGTACAAGTGGGAAGGGGTAGTGGTGCTTAACGCTGGCGTCCGTACCTGCCTCATGACGCGCACTGACTACTGATAGGAGACCAGCCATGAAGCACAACGGCAATATCGACGCCTATCACTTCCGAGAGAAGTCTCGAGACTCCACGCCCTTCGCTGGGACAGCCTTTCCGATTGAGTGGGACCCTCGTCGTCACGGTAGCGTTCTGACGGTGGACCTAAGCCAGTACTCATCGTCAGCCGTGGAAGGCTCTCTGGAAATCAGCTTCGACCCAACGTACGCCGCAGAAGCAGTGGAGGGGGAGGAGCTAACCCTGCAGTACATCAGGTATCCTGGTGGTCCCATCCGCGTCGACGGCTATGGGCTGGTACCCTCCTATGGGCACTACAGCCCTATATTCGCACCTGTGGACGCGTCTGAGGCGCTGACGCTTCGTCGCGTGTCCTCCGTATCAGGTGGGTGGATTGTGCTGGGGCGTAGAGGAGCTGATGGCCCCAGCGGTTTGGATAAGATGGGGAGGCTGCTGGAGAGAAACGCTTACAACGGCTACGTAGACCTTTCTGAGCAGGAGGAGCTTGAGGTCCACTGTATCTCCAACTACGCCGCGGGTATCTCTACGGTGTACGGTGGGAGGTACTTCGTTGGTGGGATGCTGCGCCACGTCTCAGGCACTGACCGTTTGGGCCTGATGTGCGCGGATGAGGCTGGTGTGGAGACAGCTATCTCCCTTCCATCTCTGGGTCCCGGCTTTGCTGTGACCGGCGTTACTATGTACGGTAGCTTCGGTGAACTCGGGGCTCTGTGCCTTGGAGGAGGAGGGTCATC
>Ga0265293_10011108_pt1 | contig 12367 bp, 4 predicted proteins | sample Munlanlewell138R_FD_192505 | JGI IMG/M metagenome (GOLD analysis project Ga0265293, IMG submission 192505) | Leachate microbial communities from a municipal landfill in Southern Ontario, Canada - Leachate well 138R | ecosystem: Engineered > Solid waste > Landfill > Unclassified | place: Canada... | reverse complement strand
TGTCAGCGATTGGTCGCGGCTGAGGCCGCGCGCGAAGCGGCCACAGCCTGGACGGCTGTGGCACTAAGAAAGCACTCTTTTAAGCACTTTTCGAATAAAATGTCATTCCATCTTCACCTTGCCTTATTTTATTAGTATTTTTAGCTTATATTTCTCTACAAAATGTCTCATTTTGTTTAAAACTGTATCGGATTTGTAAAATTAAATTCACAATTTCTAGCCGTGCAAAGGTCTCCGATTATCATTGTTAAAAAGAGGGAGCAAAAATGTTTCCGCCCGATCGGATTTAAGTGAAGGCAATAATGATGCCACTTTTCGCATAATCATCGCGTTTCTCATTATTATATATATCCTTCATTATAAATATAGTTCAGAACCAGCCCATCTATTAAACTGGAAAATTTAACTGAATAGTTCGACTGAATAGTTCGTGAGCGTTCCCTGCTGTCACAGCGTGTAGTTCTGCAAAACCCAGTATGCTTTGATTGCTATGGAATGGCCACAACGCGGTTTTTCTGTGTGGGGTATTGATTTTATGGGTTTTTATTTTGAACACGATCGCTGAAAAGAGCGCAAGATGATGTTTTTTGGGGGGTAGCGCAAGATCACCTAAAAAATAAGCCAGTAAGCGCATTTTGTGCGCTGGTTCGCCGATTAGGCGAAACGGCGCACAAAATTACGCGCGAACTGGCTTATTTTGAGGGAAGCTTGCGCGTAGGGGGGCAAAGCCCCCCCGCAAAAGAAGCTTAATCAAATTGTGGTCCAACGAAATAGTCGTTTTCGCGTAAAAGTTGGTCGCGTTTGGCGAGTTCGTAGTCGCTTTTGACCATCATGGCGACGAGTTCGGGGAGTTGGACGCGGGGCTGCCAGCCAAGGAGGCGCTTGGCTTTGCTGGGGTCGCCGAGGAGCAGGTCGACTTCGGTGGGTCGAAAGTAGCGTGGGTCGACTTGGACTAGGATTTTGCCGCTTTGGGCGTCGACGCCTTTTTCTTCGATGCCTTCGCCTTCCCATCGAATTTTGTAGTCCATTTCGGCGAATGCAAGGGTAATAAATTCGCGAACGGAGGTGGTTTTGCCCGTTGCGATGACGAAATCTTCGGGCGTGTCGTGTTGGAGCATGAGCCACATCGCTTCGACGTAATCGCCTGCGAAGCCCCAATCGCGCTTGGCGTTGAGGTTTCCGACGTAGAGTTTGTCTTGAACGCCGAGTTTGATATTGGCGACGGCGCGGGTGACTTTGCGGGTGAGGAAGGTTTCGCCGCGGCGCGGGCTTTCATGGTTAAAGAGAATGCCATTGCAGGCGAACATTTGGTAGGATTCGCGGTAGTTGACGACGATCCAGTAGGCGTAGAGTTTGGCGGCGGCGTAGGGGGAGCGTGGGTAGAAGGGCGTCCGTTCGGTCTGCGGAGTTTCTTGGACTTTACCGAATAATTCTGAGGTGGAAGCCTGATAAAAGCGAATTTTATTCTGCAACCCTAGGATGCGAATAGCCTCAAGGAGTCGCAGGGTGCCGATGCCATCGGTTTGGGCGGTGTATTCGGGTACTTCAAATGAGACTTGTACGTGACTTTGCGCGGCGAGGTTGTAGATTTCGTCGGGTTGTATGGATTGTATGATGCGGACCAGGTTGGAGGTGTCGGTGATATCGGTGTAGTGTAGGTAGAATCGGCGGTTTTTTGCGTGTGGTTCCTCGTAAAGGTGGTCGATGCGTTGCGTGTTAAAGCTGGATGCGCGGCGTTTTAGGCCGTGGACTTCGTAGCCTTTTTCGAGCAAAAACTCTGCGAGGTACGCACCGTCTTGTCCTGTTACGCCAGTGATTAGTGCTTTTTTCATCTCTCTCCTTTAAAGAAAAAGCGCCGTATTTTATACGGCGCTCTATGTGTTTTAGCGCATAAGCGATGTATTATGTAAGTAAATCGCCGAATTTTTCGCCTACGTAAAAGGCGAGTACCTCGCTGAGGGTTTCGGAGTTTTGGAAGATCGCATCGAGGTCTTCGATGCTCTTTGCACTTCTTTGCTCAGGTATGCTTTCGTCGATTCTGCTTTGTGCTCTCCAAACAGTGCGTAGTTCCGCAACGGTTAAAGAGCCTGCGATATCGCTGACAAGTTCAGCGTCTTTCCAAAATGTTTTGGCGCATTCGTGCAAGGCATCTTGTTCATAGAGCGTGAGCGATGAGCGCAGATCTTCAATACTGCTATCTTCAAGATTTTGCGACAGTTGTTTTACGATCGCTTCGATCTCGGGATAGCTTTCTATAATCCCCGCAACGGCGAGTATCGCTTCAGCTAGCAGCTCGCGGGTTTGTGCCGGTGCAGCGCTGCTGCTTCTGTAGTCGGGGTGGGCGTAGAGCAGCGCTTTTGCTAGCCAGAACTGGATCTCGTTGCCACTTGCTTTTTGGAAGATCTCAGTTTTGATGCAAACGATGGTGGGGTCCGCGTCAATGACAACGATAGCTTGGGGCAGATCAGCCGAACGCCATAGTTGAATATTTTCGAGACCAAGCGCCGCCTTCATTTGGTGGAACAGTTTGCCGTTTGGGGTAAATTCCGTAACTTCAGCAGCTCCTTGTGTCACTTCATCGAGATTGTTCGCACCAAAGCTTCCTAGTTTTTCACGAACGAGGTTTATCGCGTCGACTATCGCGAATTGCTCATCGCTGAATTTGGGCAGCACTTCTTGTAGTTTTTCATACAGAAGCGTTTCGGGTTTCTCAAATTCTGTTTTTAAGTTGTTGAGTATATCCTTTAGCTGCGCATCGACGTTCAAGAGTGCTCGCAACGGCGAAAGAATCGCCCAGGCTTGTAGTTTCTTGTCTTTATCGTGTAGGTAGAGTGCTATTTCGATAGCTTTTTGGTAGCGCTCTTCACAGTATGTAATGCCTTTTTTGAGCAAGTTGATACGTTCATCGTGCTGCTCTTGTGGTGTTGCTTTTAGCAGGCGTTCTATGACCTCGGCTGAGGGGTGAGATTCCAAAACGCGTTCGAGTAGCTGCCTCGCTTTATCAGCCTTATCTAGCTTCTCCGTGTAAAGATCCGCTAGTCGCAGCATAATGGAAGCTTGCTGGCTCTCATCGGCTTCACCTTCTAGCCTGCCTTCGAGTAGGTCGGCTAACTGGCTCCATTCACTTCGCGCAGCAAGCATGCGCTCTAGGCCATCGAGTGCTTTCGCAATCCCTGGTGAGTAGGAAAGCGCCATATCAAAGGCTTCCGTCGCCTGATCGGGCGAAATTTGCTCAGTGAGTTCTCCTCGTGTGCACCACAAACTGGCGAGTATTTTGGGATCGCTGGTTGTTTGTGTGAGCTTATCGACGAGTTCCAGCGCCTCGGCGTAGCGGCCAACTTGGCGATAAATCTCTAGGCAGCGTTCAATGAGATCCGCTTGCGTCGCGCCGTTATCGAGCGCGGCTTCGTAGTAGATTCCCGCTTCTTTGGGATCTTCTAACGAATCACTCCAAACCTTACCCATAGTATACAGGATCTCGCCGCGCGTATCTGTTTTGTCAGGCGTCACGATAAGCGCTTGTTGTAAGTGGTACAGCGATAGAAGCGGCTGTTGCATCTGTAAGTAGGTCTCGGCCAAACCGAGTAGAGCTTCGATGTGTAACGGTTTAGCCTTCACCGTTTGGCGCAAGTCATCAAGCGCAAGCTCGTAGTTTTTCTCGGCATTGGCGAGTAGACCGCGTTTGAGGTGCATTTCGATGCGCGTGTTTTGATCGAGGGACGCGTCCTCGCTTTTGAGGATTCGGTCGTAGATCTTGAACGCATTCTTTAAATCGCCGCTCTCGTGTTTAAGATTTCCTACGGCAACCGCCACAGGTGCGTAATCTGGAGCTATTGCAAAGGCTTGCCTATACAGCGATTCGACACGATCGTGTAGCCCAATTTCTTGTGCTGCCAATGCGACGTTTTGCAAGTGGTATGCCTTCTTAATCGCGTTAGCCTCGCTCGGTGCGTTGCTTCGCTCAAATGCGCCAAGTGCCCCAAACTGCGATTCGTACTGCTCTCTCGTGTTACCGAGTGCTGCTTCGATTTTGGCGAGTTCTTCCCAAGCCACGATATTGTCGTGGTTAACGGCGATGGCTTTCCACAGCCAAGTTCTGGCTTCCTCGTTCTTCTTTGCTTTTTTTGCCAAAGCGCAAAGTCGCTCAGAGCGAGTAATTACGCCAAGTTCTCGTTCATCCTCATCGGGGAGCAAGGCCGAAGCCTGTCGCCAGTTCTTTAGTCTTCGCCCAATACTTCGCAGCCCCTCGGAGGCGTTAGCGTTGTTGGCATCTAATCCTCGTGCGCTGCGGTAGTAGTTTGCTACTTGGTTAGCCTTGTCGTTTTCATCGCAAACTTCCGCTAAGTGGCAATAGAGAATCGCACCCCAAACGGGATCAATCAGCTTGGCGACCTGTTCCATCACCGAGATATAATCATCGACTTTGCCCTGTTTGAGATAAATACTTGCCATGCCCAAAAACGCATTGCGCTCCACCTTACCTGGGCGCGTTAGGTTTTTGTAGATCGCGAGCGCTTCGTCTTCGCTATTGAGTGCAAGCCACTTGATCCTCGCCAATTCAAAGTTGTAGCCCTTAAGGTAAGGCGCTACACCGTCAATATTTTTGGCGCTCGCTAAGAGCGTCGATAATTCGCTCCACTGCTGTGATTTGAGCAATATCGTGTTATATCGCTCAAACATTTCGAGACTTTGTGGATTAATTTCGTACAACTTACGAACTAAGGACTCGGTGAATGCATCATCATGGAGTTGGGTATCTGCTAATTTGAGCGCTTTTTGCAAATTAGCGACTGCCTTTTCATATTCGCCTTCGAGTTCTTGGGCTTCAGCGTTTTCTTTGTAGATTTTTGCTAAAGATGACCACTCTTTTTGGCGCTCGTAGAGGGCGCTAAGAGGTTTAAAGCCAATACCAAGCGGTCCTGTTTCGGCGTAGAGGCTCTCTAGCGTTTCGCAAGCCGCATCGGTTTGCTTGAGTTCTTCGTCTTGTAGCTTAGCCAAATTAAGCATGATTCTCGGTCTATCTTCCTCGCTCGCGAGGCGTAGCTCAAGTTTAAGGCGACGCGCCGTAACCTCGGGACCGATCTCGGAACCCGTGAGTTCCGAAACGCCAACGCGCGCTTCCTCGTTATCCTCTTGTATGGTCAAAATTTGCGCGTAAGCCTCAAAAGCGCCCTCTAGATCGTTGAGATGATCACGTGATAGTACCGCTACTCGCATCCAGTAGTCGCAAATGGTCTCCTCATCACCACCAGCGCTGATGCGGTGCTTGATCTCAGAGCGCAGCTCCGACCACTCGTTTCGCTGCTCATGCCACTCTATTAAAGCCTCGGACGCAGCGATGTTGTGCGGGTCAATGCGCATGATTCGGCGCTGTATGTCGATGCTTCGTTCTTTGTCCTGAAGTTGTTCGACGTAATACTCGGCTACGTAACGATACAGCGAAACTGCCGTCTCCTCATCTTCTTGCTCCAAGGCTAAAGAAGCGGCGCTACGAACGATGTGCGCATGACGCTCTTTGTGCTGCGTATCGGCTGCGAAAGATTTGAGCTTCTCGAAATACTCGCTGTTTGCGGGTTGGAGCGAAAACGCCGATGCGTACAAAGATGTTGCCGCTAACGGATCCACTAGGAGTTCTTCATAAATCTCCGCCACTGCGCTTAGCGACTCTGCATCTGGCTGCATCGCAGCTCGCGCTTCGCTTTCAAGGAGCGCAGCACTTAAGTCATGTCGACCCAAAAGTTCAGCTTCCCTCTTAAGTTGCTCCGAAATCTCTGCACTTGGGTGCAGACGATAGCTCAAAATAAGTTCGTAGAATGCAGCCTCTTTGGATTTAAGCGTTTCCTTATATAATTGATAGCGCTTTGCACTAATTTCTAAACGCTGCCCCAAACTCTGCGTTTTATCCCAAAGTTCATCGTATAGCGCCAAGAGTTCGTCGTACAAGTCGTTCTCTTGCGCTAGCGCCTCTGCACTATGTAAAACCTCAAGATCATAGGGTTGTAAAACGAGCAACCTACGATATTCCTCCATCGCGCGTCTTGGGCTATTGATGTGCTTTAAAAGAATCTCAAGACGGCGTTCAATGACGTAGCGCCTCTGCGATTCCGAAAAAGATGGCACACTGAGTCGGCCCAGAACCGCCAGCATATCCTCCCAACGCGCGGTTTTCTGCGCTAAGCGATCCAGCTCCCCGAGTAGGTTTTCAAGCTTCTCCGTTTCTAGACCCGCCGAGAGTACCAGCATAAATGCGCTGCTCGCATCATCGAGCTTCTCTTCGTTGATTTTTGCCCATGACTTAATCGCGCTAAGCGTCTCCTCATCGTAGCTCGCTTCGTATGCCGCGCGCATGTAGCTTGCGGCAAGCTCTTCGTACTGATCGTTTTCTTGAACCAAACTGGCGAGAGCGGCAAAACTATCTTTATCGCCTAAACCGATAAGTCTGCGCAGTATACTGATGCGCTTAGAAATCTCATCCTCGTCTACCGCCTGCAGCACGCGTTTGAGCAGTAAAACTTTGTTCGACACATCGACTTCAAAGCAAACCGCGTGTTCGAGAACAGCCGCCAAAAGACCGCGTTCCTTCTTTGCACAGAGTTTTTCCATCGCTTCTAGCGCGACACTGTTGCAAGGCTCAAGGCGGAGTACGCGCAAATAAGCCGCAAGCGTGCTAACGTAGCTAGCATGCTCCTCTCGCGCTTTTGCGATACGCAAACCCAATGCGATGCGTTCATCTAAATCGTGTTCATCGACAAAAGCTTGCTCAAGCGCGCCCATCATTACGTGTGGACGCTCAAGCGCTTGAGCACACTTGGCCAAAGATTCAAGAGCGTTTCGCTCATGCGGCGAATAGTCTAGAACCATCTCCCAGGATGCCGCGCTTCGCCCGCTTAGTGGGCTGTCCTCTTCTAGGTACTTCGCTTTGTTGATGGTCAACGACAATACGTCCTCGGGACGCGCCGTACGAATCTGCTGCATCAAGCTCTTATCTAGTGCGCCGTAGTCCCCGCGTTTGGCATAAATCCTCGACAACTCCTCGCTAACCATAGGGTTCATCGGGTCAATCGCCATCACTTTAAGCCAACATTCCTCCGCCTTTTCGTACTGCTCCAAGCGATCGAAATACAGCGTACCTAAGCGCGCCAAAAGTTCTTTGCGCACCGCTGGCCTATAACTTATACCCAACAAGCCTTCCAATGACTGGCTTACACCATGTACATCGTCAATAGACTCATAAAGTTTAATTATCTTCTCATACGCCGAAGCATCCTCGGGATGCTCATGGATAATACGCTTCCACAACGCAATGGCGCGCTCTGTGTCGTTGAGCCACTCTTCAGCGACTTTAGCCGCTTTCTCAAGGTTGGCGCGTACCTCATCTACGGCTTCTTCATCTAGCGCCTTGTCCGCGCGCCCCTCGTAAAACACGCAGAGCGCCTCGTAGTTGCCGCTCTCTAAAAAGTAATTTTCCTTCGCCTGTAGCGCATCGCGATCATCAGGTAAACTCAAGAGCAAAACATCGTAAGCCTGTACCGAAAGCTCGCGCTCTCCTTGCTCCCACAAGACATCAGCGGTTGCGCGCAAAATGTCGTGCGAAACATTCGCGGACAACCCACTTATACGGCTAAGTTGCGCCAGCTTGTCGATATCGCCACTCAAACGACTCACATTCACGCTCTGTAGCAATAACAGCGGATCGAGCGGACGTTCCTTAAGTAGCGACTCTAGCGGACCATGCGCTTCCTCCGCACTCTTAAGCCCCGATATATATATCTCGACTATCTCGCGCCAACCCAAACGCTCCAAATTCCCCCACTCTCTACAACGCGCCTCAATAAACTTAGCTAGCGCTCGCCAGTGCCCATAGCGACGATACGACGCCAAAAGATTCGCCTCGACCTCATCCCCATGCTCGCCCATCGCCCATAGATGCTCCCAATCCTCGATCACAAGCGCTGGCTTATGCATCTGTTCAGCGGCTATTTCCACAGCATCCTGAGTGTAACGAACACGTTCAGCGTGATCCCATGTATTATCTACGGCTCTTCTATACAAAGCATGAATTTTTTCATAATCCTCCCGTTCCTCCAAGCGCTCGACCATGTACTGCAACGCCTCGCGATCCGTCGCATCCTCAAGCAACAGTTTCGCATACGTTTCCTCCTCTCGCTGTGGATTGCCCAGTTGCTCCCCATAAAGACGCGCCAAGTCCTTGAGCATGCTGCTGCGCACCTCTGGAAGCGAAGCCCAAGAAGCAAAATTGAGCGAATTATCCATCATCTCCGCTAAGGCTCGCCAATCCTGACTGCGTAAAAGCCTACGTGATTCCGATCGATACTCCGCGTGTTCGCTCAAATACTTGTGTCCAGCCAGCTGCTCAGGAATCGGCAAAATGACCGGCTTTTGCTGCAAATCTAATTCAGGCTTAGCCAACGCGCCGCTCTCTTGGGATTGTGCCGCTTGCTCGCTTGAATCGTCCTCAACAGCAACAGCGGCTAAGACGTCCGACGAATCCACTGAATCGTCTAGCGCCGCCGAAACGTCCGACGAATCCACTGAATCGTCTAGCGCCGCCGAAACGTCCGACGAATCCACTGAATCGTCTAGCGCTTCGACTGCAACAGGATCCGCCGTCGCCGACAAAACACCATCTGGCTCAATAGCCTCAACCGCAGAATCGCCCGCTAATTCATCGACTGCAGCGTCCCCAAACTCATCCTCGCTGCTCTGCACAGCGGAATCTTCCTCAACCGAACTTTCTACTTCAATAAAGCCAAGCGTCGAATCTTCAGCCATATCATGTCTTAATTCTTGAACATCTGACGCGTCACGTCGCAATTCCCCACCCATCGTACTCTCGCTAAGTACCTGCCCCGCCTCATCCAAAGCGCGCTTCGCCAACTCCTCAACTTCTGCCGACGCATCAAGCTTGGCCTCAAAGTCCTCGCGCGGTTTTGGCGGCATCACACGCCCTCGCCCGACCCCTCGCATAGGCGGTGCAACAACAGGCGCCCTTGAAGCACCGCGCATAGGTGGCGCAGGAGGCGCTGCTACCGACGGCACAACCCCAGAACCAGCACCATAAATTCTTGGCCCCGCCACCGGCGCACGAGGTGGAACCGCCGCAGGAAAACGCCCCGTCCCCCTATGAGCTGCAAAACGATCCCCGCTTCGGCCTACATTGGCGCCCAAAACACGCGAATCATCCCCTTGCTCCAAAACCGACTCCTCAGCTTCAACCCGCTCCCCACCCACATCCGATGCATCAGCATCCACCCCCTCAACATCGCTTTTCGCGGGTTCACTAAGCAGCGCATCAAACGCCGAGTCAAATTCCAATTCATCCGCATTATCAGGCACCCCAAAAATCCCCATCGCCGCTTCTATCTCATCATGCATCTCATCGGCACCCTCAATCCCACTTCCCGGCAAACCAAGCACATCATGCTCATTACTACTCATCGTACGCTCCTATAATGTTCGGACAAGGGAAATCTCCCAAATTCCACTTACCTGCAATTTAACACACGCCGTCTTATTTGGTAAACTTTACATGAAGGGGTTTTTACGAGTTCTACTACAAAAACCAAGCTATTTGCTTCTTTTTTGTTGACAGGGAGAATTATCCCAAGGCGACCGCAAAATAGACAATTTGATAATTTTCAAGGCTATTTTTTTTGGGGGGGGGAAGTTTCCCCCTACGCCGCAACCCCTTGCTGTGCGCGGGTTTGCGCCTACCCCCTCCGCGGGGACACCCCGCGACGCCCCGTCCGTTTTTGGCGAAACATGACTTTGCAGATCCCCCCCAGCCTAGCCAGCAGCCTAAAAACAAAATCTTGTTCTGAGAGCTTTGCACGGGGGGAAACCCTTTTCTTTGTGCCAAAGAAAAGATGTTTCCCCCCGTACCCCCCTCCCCTTCAATCGCGACATGGATGTCCGCGATTGCTCGCGGCTGAGGCCGCGCGCGAAGCGGCCACAGCCTGGACGGCTGTGGCACTAAGAAAGCACTCTTTTAAGCATTTTTCGAATAAAATGTCATTCTATCTTCACCTTGCCTTATTTTATTAGCATTTTTAGCTTATATTTCTCTACAAAATGTCTCATTTTGTTTAAATCTGTATCGGATTTGTAAAATTAAATTCACTATTTCTAACCGTGCAAAGGTCTCGTTCTTTTAACCGTGCAAAGGTCTTGTTCTTTGAAATTGAAATGCGCTCCACTAGCTTTTATGTCTAGAATATTGACTTTATTGACTTTATTTTAAATGCTCGCCTGATTTTCCTTACTTTGCTCTAGTGACTTTTTGACCGCTTTTGTATTGCTCAGAGCGTCCTTAACGTACTTCAACGCATGCGCCAAAAAATGACAGTTGGAGCCACTTCTACCACACACATAAAACCACGCCAAAGTCTTAGCCCACCCCCCGATCCTAGCGCATACACCCCCAGAGCATACACCCGAATAAGGTGAAACACTTTTCACAAGTATTGTCTTAGTCGTTCAGATGCCGTAGGCTATCGCCGGTTTTTAGAGCAGTTCGCGCCCGAACTCCGACCGACAGCTATTTTTACAGGATATGTGAAACTCTTTACTTTAAGGAAACTCCGAATATTGGGTGGGGTGCTGCCCCACGCCCCGCTAAAGGCTATCGCCCTTAGAACCCTTCCTCTGTGTAACATATTGATTTTATTGACTTTTATTTTGAAAACTCGCCTGACTTTCTTGCCTTAATCCATGGCTGCTTTGAAACCTAGCTCTACGCATTTTGCATTCATCAGAGTCTCCTTAAGGTAAGTCCGAACAAACGTTGTGGGGGCGTTACGGGGGCTTGGGCCCCCGTAGAGGGGGTAGTGGCAAACACGCGCACAGCGCGGGGTTGACACGTAGGGGGAAACTTCCCCCACAGAAGAAAAAACCATAAACTTCAGATTATTCAGAGCATCCCGATGTTCGCTAACCTTAACTAGAACTTTATTTCTATTTGTAGAAGGAAAAACAATGAAAATTCTAACCCTTAACTGTGGTTCGTCCTCTATTAAGTACCAGTTCATCGCCATGCCAGACCGCGTAGTGTTGGCAAAAGGGAACGTGGAACGCATCGGGGAGCCCGAAGGCATCATGAAACACAAAACCGACAAGGGACAACGAGTGCTAGAGCGGCCGTTCAAAGACCACGCTGAGGGTTTGCAAACGATTTTTGACCTCCTTACCGACAACGATCCCATAAGTGATTTGAGCGAAATATCCGCTATCGGCCACCGCATCGTTCATGGTGGTGAAGCACTGACCGCGCCCTGCATGGTAAGCGAGGAACTTATCCAAGCGGTTGAAGCTGCGGAACCCCTTGATCCACTTCACGTTCCTGCACACGTACTGGGGCTTCGCGTCGCTTCCGATTTGCTACCAAACGTTCCTATGACTGCAGTTTTTGACACCGCGTTTCACCAAAGCATGCCGCCAAAAGCCTTCTTGTATGCGATTCCTAGGGAACTCTATAAAAAGGAGCACATCCGAAAGTACGGCTTCCACGGAACTTCGCACCAGTACGTTTCAAGGCGCGCTGCACAGCTTCTCGGCAAAACGCCAAAAGAGTGCAACATCATTACCTGCCACCTCGGAAACGGCGCTTCCCTAGCCGCTGTGCGCGGCGGCGAGTGCATTGACACCTCCATGGGATTATCGCCTTTGGAGGGCGTGTGTATGGGAACGCGCTCGGGGGATCTCGATGCGACGGTTTTAACCTATTTAGCGCGAACAAAGGGCTACAACGCCGATACACTCGACGATTTGCTCAACAAAAAGAGCGGTCTACTTGGGCTCTCTGGCATTAGCAACGACTGCCGCGTACTCGAAGAATTAGCACAAGAAGGTAACAAAGACGCCATCCTAGCGCTTGATTGCTACGCATACAGAATCCGAAAATACATCGGCTCCTACATCGTCGCTCTCGACGCCAAAGTCGACGCTATCGTTTTTACAGCGGGCGTCGGCGAAAACTCCCCGTATGTGCGAAAACTCGTATGCGAAAACCTAGAAAACATCGGCATTGAACTCGACATTGAGCGAAACAACGTTTTCTCCAAAGAGCAGAAAATCTCCACCGATAACTCTAAGGTTCAACTCTGGGTCATCCCCACTAACGAAGAGATGGAAATCGCTAAAATAACATTCGATCTCGTTCGTCAATAATAGAGAGCTTTGCACGGGGGGAAACCCTTTTCTTTGTGCCAAAGAAAAGATGTATCCCCCCGTACCCCCCTCCCCTTCAATCGCGACATGGATGTCAGCGATTACAGCGCGCCGTCCATGGCGCGCTGCCCTACGGGCCGCCTATCGGCGTTCAATTTCCGCTTCCTACGGAAATTGGGGT
>Ga0265293_10011107_pt1 | contig 12368 bp, 11 predicted proteins | sample Munlanlewell138R_FD_192505 | JGI IMG/M metagenome (GOLD analysis project Ga0265293, IMG submission 192505) | Leachate microbial communities from a municipal landfill in Southern Ontario, Canada - Leachate well 138R | ecosystem: Engineered > Solid waste > Landfill > Unclassified | place: Canada... | reverse complement strand
ACCCTTTTGCAACAAGACCCGTGAAAAGTAGCTCTTAATTCTTTTTAAGATAGAGAGTTATAAGCAAGTTTGTAAAACATTTAATTGTACTGTGTTCTAAGAGTGAGTCTCTTGTAACTTTCGGTATAGCGTCGATAAGCTAATGCCTAATTTTTTAGCAATCAATTTTTTTGATTCAGTTGAGTGCCCATGTTCATGTAGGTATTGTTGAATTAAGTTTTTCTCATAAGAGTCTACCGACTCTTTAAACTCGGATGGAGAATGCTCTTTTTTGGCCTCTAAGATGTATGGGGGAAGTTGTTCTAATCGGATTATATCATCGAGACAAAAGTTAAGAGCGTATTCAATAACGTTCTCCATCTCACGAACATTCCCTGGCCACGAGTGTTGCATAAAGAGATCGAGTACACGGTAATCAAATGAGATGTTCTTTTTATCTAAGCGAGAGGTGAGTTTCTTTAGAATATACTCAGCTAGTAAAATAATATCTCCTCCTCGTTCACTTAACGAACTTAGAGTAATGGGAATAACATGGAGACGGTAAAAGAGATCTTTTCTAAAGAGGTTTTGTTCCACCATCTCGCGTAAGTCTTTATTTGTAGCTGCAATTATTCTTACATCAACAGAGATTGGATCATTACTACCAATACGGACTACTTTTCGTTCTTGAAGAACCCGTAGGAGCTTTGCTTGCAGGTGAAGAGGGAATTCTCCAATCTCATCTAAAAAGAGGGTACCACCTTGTGCAGCTTCGAACTTTCCCTCTTTCCCTTGGGTAAGTGCTCCGGTGAATGCTCCTCCGGTGTATCCAAATAACTCAGTTTCGATGAGAGTTTCGGGCATGCTTGCACAGTTAATCGCAATGAATGGAGACTCTTTACGATAACTCTCATTGTGAATCGAATGGGCAAAGAGTTCTTTCCCTGTTCCACTCTCACCAGTAATCAAAATGGTTGAGTTGGTATTAGCAGTAATCTTTGCCACCTTGATGGCTTCTTGAATCGAAGTGCTTTTCCCAATAATGGTTGAAAATTCAATAATGTGGTCCTCTCTATAAATAGAGGCTTTTTGAAAGACTTCATCAATCGTTTCAAATGTGAGAATGCGGTAGGCTCCACCACCGCTAATTAACATCCAGTTTATTTTGTAAATAACACGATACTCTTGTTTTTTCACACTCCATACGCTTGAGACTTCCATATTTTCAGGGATATTAAAATCGATTTTAGGAATAAGGTCTTCAATGTTTCTTCTGAGTAATTGCTCTTCTTGGAAACTAAGATGGAGGTAACGGAGTGCACTTGTATTTACATGAACAATTGATCCGTTGCCATCTAAAATAATAATTCCCTTGTCGATACAGTTAATCACTTCATTTAGATCGACTTGGTTTGCTACTAAGGTATTACGACGAGTAATACTCTCAATTTCAGTACGAATGACCTGTACTAGATATTGAATGAGGGTAACTGCTTCAGCTTCACGCTCTTGTAAGTTACGAGTTTGTTGTTCTGAAAAGGAGGCGACACTAACAACACCGATACACGCCTCATCTAACATAATAGGGTATGAGATATTTTCGATTTCGGTACAATCAGCATAATCCCTACATTTGAGACATGTGGGGTTATGTTTTTTATTACGGTTAAATGAGGGTTCTTTTGAAGTAATTACCTCTCTAAAAAGAGAGTTGTGAGGACTATTGTAATCGACCTTTGAAAGGAAGTTTCCAGTTCCTGCAATTCTTCGTAATGAGGAGTCGACCACTGTCACTTCTACGTCTAATGAGTTTGACATCAGCAGTGCGAGATCTTGTACTCTTTCTTGAACCAACTTGAGATATGATATACTTGAAGCCATGCGAATAGAGTTGCATAGAGGCGCTTAAGAGTCAATAAATAATAAGAAAACTTTCTTATAATTGAGAAAGTAAATTCTCAATATAGGGAAAATAGAGGCCAAAGAGGGGCAAATACCCCTGTTTGACCCCTCTTTTCGAGTTGGCACGTTATGTGCTCATATATATACATCAAACCTAGGAGGGCATTATGTCTGAGAAAGAAAGAATTGATGCATTTGTCAAAAGCTTAGAATTAGAAGCACCTGTATCAGCTGAGGAATTTTATAAGGCAGTGTTATCAGCGTACCAAGATCGAACACGACAAGTCTATTTCATTTGGAAGAAGCTCAAAGAGCTCTATCCCGAAGTAGATGCCGATCGAGTGATTGGAGAAGGGTCTTGGGACTTTGGAGTCTTTCAAGGAGAACAGATTAAAAAGAGATCTGAAGATCAAGAGATTGGACCAGTTGAAGCTCTCCTTGGACAAACCTCAAAAGGTGGTTGGATGGTATTCCAACAAGAGATTACCGAATTAAACGACGAAAAGAGCGTAAAGATTTTCCACCAATGTCCCCACGTTTTGGCACTTGAAGATTTAGGGTTGTCCCCAGCTGAAATCAAAACATTCTGCCGAGATATGTTAGGACGGTGTGACTACGGTATTGTAGCTCCATTCGAAGATGTCGACATCGATTTCCCAACAACAGTGGCCGATGGAGAAGGGCACGGATGTGCTATGACCATCACACGTAAGAAATAACGGAGGAGAATTATGAAACACAGGCAACCGACTTTACTTGAATCACTCATCCCCATGTTTGGTGTCTTTATTCTACTAGGAATAGGGTATGGAGTGTTCGGGTTGTCGACTCATGGACTACTTATTCTTGCAGCGATAGTTGCAGCAGTAGTGGCAAAAAGAGTTGGCTACAACTGGGATGAAATGTTTGAAGGTATTAAAGAGAAAATCTCTTCTTCCCTTCCCTCAATCTTTGTAATGATTGCTGTAGGAGCTGTCATCGGTTCTTGGATTGCTTCGGGAACTATTCCGATGATGATCTACTATGGAATTAAGATCATTAACCCTAAATTCTTGTTAGTGACTGCATTTTTCGTCACTGCATTAGTTTCAACGTTCACAGGTACATCATTCGGTTCTGCAGGAACCATTGGTGTGGCGATTATGGGAATTGCCGGAGCATTAGGTGTCCCTCTTGCAGCAGCAGCGGGAGCTGTTGTCTCAGGCTCAGTCTTTGGAGATAAACTCTCTCCTTTCAGTGATACTACTATCTTAGCTCCAGCAGCAGCAGGTGCTAAGTTATACGAACATATTAAACATATGTTATACACAACTGTTCCAGCCTCAATTTTAGCAATCATTGTGTACCTTATAACCGGCTTTACCACCCCAGTCGATAAGATGGTGAGTCCCGAGAAAGTGAATTTGTTACTCTCTCAATTAGAGACTCTTTATACGTGGAATATCTTACTTTTAATCCCACCTGTAATTATTTTCTACGGAGCTATTCGTAAACGTCCCACAGTCCCTTATATGTTAGCCTCTTCAATTCTGGCTGGAATTTTAGCAATGATCTTCCAAAACTTTAGCATCAGCGGTGTATTTGCAAGTATCATTAACGGCTTTACCGTTTCATTAATTCCAAACCCAGCAATTCCAAGTGGTGAAATTATTGGAGAAATTAGTACCCTCTTAAACCGTGGCGGAATGATGGGGATGATGAGTACCGTACTACTGATTATCTGTGCCCTCTCATTTGCTGGAATCTTAAGTAAATATGGTGCTATGGAAGTCATTCTTGCTTCACTGAAAAAGAAGATTGCAACTGTTGGTCAGTTAGTCTCTTCCACAGTATTAGCAACGATTCTCATGTCCTTAGCTACTGGAAGCTCATACATGGCTATCTTAATTCCTGGAGAGTTGTTCAAAGATCTCTATGCTGAAAAAGGCTTAGCTCCAAAGAACCTCTCAAGAACCTTAGAAGACTCAGGAACATGTGTTGTTCCCATTGTCCCTTGGGCGATTGCAGGAACCTTCATGGCAGGAACATTAGGTGTTCCAACCATCTCATATCTGCCATGGGCTGTCTTATGTTACTCAAGCTTTATCTTTGCCATCATTTTAGGTTTCACCGGTATCGGTATTGCCAAATTAGAAGACGAAGAAATAGCAGCGTAATAATACACATCTCCCTCCGGATATTCGTATCCGGAGGTGCTTTCCCATACGTATATCTCACCTGAAGGAGTCTGCGATGAACACATGCAGTATGCTGGATATCCTACAATCTCAAGTTGCCCCTGCAATTGGGTGTACTGAACCTGTTTCGGTTGCAATCGCTGTTGCAGCAGCTAAAGAACTACTCACTGTCCCTATTAAGAGCGTTCAAGTTCATATGAGCCTTAACATCTTTAAAAATGGGATGAGAGTCGGTATTCCGGGGACTCAAGAGAAAGGAATCATGTTTGCCGTCGCTTTAGCATTAGTACAAGGATCTTCTTCAGATGGGTTAGAGATTTTTAAAGAGGTCGATGAACAGGCAATTCAAGAAGCTCACAAAATCCTTGCTAGTGATGTGATTCGTATCGATGCAATGAAGATGACTAGTGATTTTTACATCTCAGCTACATTAAGAGGTGAACAAGAGATCAGTGAGTGTACGATTATGTCAAATCACACAAATATTGTGAGTTTGAAAAAAAATGGAGAAGAACTGTATAAAGCAAAACCGTGTGATGATACTGTCACTGACACGGAGTGTAGAATTGATCGCCTCGATGATATCTTCTCATTTATCGAACGTGCCAATTACCAAGATCTCTTATTTCTCCTCGATGGAGTGAAGATGAATATGGCGATGGCACAAGAGGGGAAAGAGAATCACTACAGTAGTGCTTTAGGTTCTCGTTTATTCTCTTTAATAGAGAGTGGTCAACTCTCACGCGATGTATCAAATCTAATAAAAGCAGAGACCGCCTCAGCATGCGATGCTCGAATGGGGGGAGCGAGATTGCCGGTAATGAGTAGTTCTGGAAGTGGAAACCAAGGTCTTGCAGCCACAATTCCCCTTGCGGTGTTAGCTGAACACATCGGTAGTTCAACTGAGCAATTGGTCATCTCTTTAGCCTTGAGTCATTTGATTACCCACTACATTAAACAACAAACTGGAAGACTCTCTCCAGTGTGCGGGTGTGCCATAGCAGCAGGTATTGGAGCTGCTGCTGGAATGACGCTCTTACAAGGGGGAGAAAAAGAGCATATCCACCTTGTGATTAATAACATGATCGGCTCGTTAGCCGGCATGGTGTGTGATGGAGCAAAAGGGGGGTGTTCGTATAAGATTTCAACAGCGGTTGGAGAAGCGTATACCCAAGCTCTCGTTGTACTTGATAACACATCCATTGCTAAATTCGATGGTATTATCGGCTCTGATGTAGAACGCACTATTACCAACTTAGCTATTTTAAGTAGACAAGGAATGGGGGAGGTCGACTCTTTATTAGTCGATATACTCTCTGAAGCACAAGCTGAAGGTTTTTAGTGTTGCAACGACGTAATTGGTAGTATACTCGTTCTATGAAAAATATCCGCTTTACCCATGTGAATATTGTTAGTCGTTCTTATAAAGAGCTTGCTGAATTTTACATCAATGTCTTTGGTTGTACTGAAGTACTACCTACCCGTAATCTTCGTGGAGGGTGGGTTGATGATTTAACGAATATAAAGGACGTCCACATCAAAGGGATCCACCTCTTACTTCCAGGAAGTAAAGAGGGAGGTCCTACACTCGAGATCTTTGAGTATAACAAAAACATTGATTCTCTTAGTGCTATTAACAAAGTTGGCTTTGGTCATATCGCCTTTAGTGTCGATGATGTTTCTTTGTGTCTTACCAAGGTGATTGACCACGGTGGGTCAGTTGTAGGGAAGCACGTAGAAGCAGATGTTGAAGGAGTTGGCCTCATCAGTGTGGTTTATGCCAAAGATCCTGAAGGAAACATTATTGAGATTCAGAAGTGGGGCGACTAAGAGTTAAGAATTTAGAGCCATCACTTCGAGTTGTTACATCCCACCCAAGCGGGGTAATGTTAAGATCTTTCACCATCTCATAGATGCCAAGATGTGAGATATCGAGGTGTTTTGGGTTGTGAGCATCACTGTTTACTACAATATCGATTCCCTCTTGGGCAGCGAGTTCCCAAAATTGGTACATCGGATACGGCCATCGTCTACCTTGAGATGTCTTCATCATCGGTTTTCTCATTCCGTTAGCATTTATCTCAAGTGGCATCTTATGCTCTTTAGCACTTTGTATAATAGCGAGCGAACATGCTTTGGTATCCTCATCCCAATTGGGAAACGATGAAGCAAATAAATCGGGGTGAACCATAAATGAGTAAAGACCCGACTCAATTGCTTCAATGTAGCGATCGGTATAAAGAGAGAGGAGTTTTTTATCACGAGGAAGAGAACCGACATAATAGAGCCGTCTCTCATCTTTGCCGATATAATGAATTGCTCCACAAAGATAATCAGCCCAGTGGTTATCTAAAAAGCTCTCTTGATACCATGAAGCAAAATCGATGTGATGATCACACTCAAAGCCACACAGAATTTCGATCTCTTTCTCTGCTTGTTGAATAGAGCGACACTCATCCATATAGCGGTTTAATAAAGAGTAGGGCATTCGAGCTTCCCACCTCCCATCGCTTGTTGGGCAATGTTCACTTATTCCCAAAGCAGTAAAGCCAAGAGCCTTGGCTTGATCGACGTATTCAGAGATATGTCCAACTCCATGCCCACAGTACCAACTGTGGGTATGAAGGTTTATCTTGTCATGTGTGTGTACTTGTTTTTCATTCATGATGATAAGTATCGTAAAAAAGAGACGCTTCGGCTATAGGGATCGTTGTTATGCGTATGAGTGGATACTTGGAAGAAGTACATTTACCCCCACAAACGTAAAGACAACTGAGATAAAGCCAATAATGGAGAACCACGCTGCTGATCTCCCTTTCCAAGAACGCCTGAGGCGAAGATGGAGATAGATGGCGTAGATAATCCATGTAATAAGTGACCATGTCTCTTTTGGATCCCATGCCCAATATCGTGACCACGCTTTTTGAGCCCAAATTGATCCACTAATAATAACAAGTGTGAGCATCAACACACCAAAGACAATGACACGGTAACTGAGGATATCACTCGCTTCACGATCTTTTAAGAGGCGATGATCTTCACTTCGTTTCTCATCAATGAGATACATCACCGATATCGCACACGCTAAAGCAAAGGCTCCGTATGAGAGTATTGCTGTTCCTACGTGGAAAGTGAGCCATCCGCTACGTAAGGCAGGCATAAGGGGGCGTACTGCTTTACTTTGTAGTGATGCATACCCAAATACTAAGAGAGCTAAAGGCATCACAAAGGCCCCTATGACGCTGATGCGATACAAAAGGTATAAGACTAAGTAACTCAGAACAATTCCCCAAGCAAAGCTCAGGGCAAACTCATATTGGTTACTTAGTGGTAGTCGTCCTGCTCCAATGGTCCGTACAACCATCGCAACGGTGTGACTTGCAATTCCTAAAAGAGCACTTAACAAAGCCCCTTTTTCTACTTTTTCAGCTATCTTTGTCACCAGTAGTAGGTGTAGCAGTGTAGAGATGATATAAAAAGCGAATGCAACCATAAATGCACCGTTTTCGATTGTCATGTACATATCCATCGTATTAACTCCTATCAGAAAATCCTTTTTTTACACTATGGAAAAACACCCACTCGTTGCGTCTACTCGATGTAATAATCTTCCCCTCTGAGTAGAGAATAAAGCGGGGATAACAATAAAAACTCACAAACATCCCAAGTAAGATAATAATAAAGGAGGCTAAGATAACTGGGAAAGAGGGATCACTACGAACGAGCAACCCTGTATAGGCAGTTGCATGCGTAAAACTATAGACGATACCGTTATGGGTAATTTCATCTCCAGGTTCAACAATATAGGTGTCTACTGGGTTGTTAAACTCATAAAGAACCACTGCAAAGTGGGGGTTAATCTCTCGGTTACTTAAAGATATTGGTTGTTGACCATGCCCTATGGCAAACTCAGGATAGTAGCCATACAGATAGACCGTGGTGTGAGTATCTTCATGAAAGTAGGTCCCTCCTGCACGTACATCGCCATGGGTGAGAAGTTCTTTACTCTCTTGGTCGGCGACATGAAGATGGCCAGTCCATCCAAAAGAGGCTTGGTAAAACCCTAAATTTTTATATCTAAATGGTTTGTTTACCCACATCTGATCTGAGCGTGTCTCTCCAGTTGCAATATCTGTTGCAGTGACATCACTAATGTATTGCTTAACTGATCCATCATCTTCAAATGTCATATGAAAGTCGTCGACTCGCAGTACAAAACCTTGTTCTTGGAACATCCTACTTTGACCTGGCATTAAATTCACCATGGTCTCAGTTGAGAGACATTGAGTAATTGTTCCACCTAAAAAGAGGACTAAAAGCCCAATATGGGTGAGTGTTGAACCAAAGACTCCCCACCTAAACTTAGAGGCTTTTAAGGTTCCTTGTTCCTCTTCTACTACCTTGTAACGCTTTTTTGAAAGATAGGCGTGAGCTTCTTCACTTGTTATATCTGTTAAAGCGTACTCGCTTGACAGATGGACAGGGAAAAATGAGGATCTTTGTTGTCTCATTTGTCCTTTAATACTTAAGAGCGTACACGTTGTTAAGTTAATCGCAAATAGTATCACCAAGATGATAAATATGGTGGAACTATACGAAGTATCTAAATCCAACGTTAAAATCAGTTTCCCAAGTGTTGGGTACCGATCTAAATACATTTGAGGAGCACCGTGTTGAGGAATAAGTGTCCCAATAACTATGTATAGGGCTATTAGAATAAACAACACAATAGCAACTTTTAAAGAAGCCACAACATGCAATACTTTAGAAAATGGTCGTCTCATATATCTCTCTTTGTACATAAAAGAACCAGAAGTGTCTACCTCTGGTTCTTAGAGTTACTAGGAACACCTTCTTAGAAGCCGTAGCCTTCTGGTAGAGGAGGTGCTTTGGTCACTACGTCCCAGTTAGCTAAGCTATCTGTTGGGCGTAAATCATCTTCATGTAAGAAAATTCGATCATTACCGTGACACGAATCACAGCTCTCGTTTTGGAACGTTGAGCGTTGAATATTGTGTGTTGGAGAGTACTTCCAGTTACTTCGTGAATCGTAGTTAGGAATTAAGTTATCTCCAGCTTCAATAAATGAATCGGCAGTCGTAGGCATGTGCCTAAGGGCAACATACTTGTACGGTCGCTCTGGTGTAGGATCGGGGTTTAAGCCAATTCTAAAGAGCACTCTCATCTCTGAGTGAGAAGAGACACCACTGCGATCTTCATTAAAGGAGACGTGACATTCGAAACAGTTTTGGTTAGCTTGAGCGTGACACACCTGACAAGCGAGCGTATCGCCGTGGATATCGTGCATCTCAATACCACTTGTTCCGTTTTGTACATCTTGGTGACAGTCATAACACGATGGGAGAACAGGTTTATCCCACATTGAGGCGTACTCTTCTCCGGTACCGTGGAAGTTGCTCACATCGTGACAGTCGACACACGTCATTCCCATCTCGTAGTGGTGGTCGACTGCAAAACCAACAGTTCCCATGAACTCACCAGCATTACGTGCTCCGTGACAACCAAAACAGGTTTGGTCCATAGGAGGGGTGCTGAAAAATGAGTGTTGATCGATAAGTCCACCAGCATATCCAGTGGGGCGACTGACGTGACACTCACCACAAGTGGCGTGACAAGTCATACAGTTTAAGTTGTAGATTTCACCAAGACCTTCATGTGGGTTTGTCACAGCAAAAGGATCTCCGCTGAAATCAATTAACGCATTCTCAAAACCACGAGTTGTTGCGTGAAGAGAGTGGCTATAGGTATCGGCTGCTTCTTGGTGACATTGTGCACATACTCCACCACCTGAAGAGGGGCTGGTATTCACATCCAAGTGGACAAGTTCAAAGTTCCCTTCATAGCCATTTCCACCATGACAGGCAACACATCCAAGTTGTCCATGAGCAGTTTCTAAAAAGTCGACAGATACGTAGAATTTTTCAAGCGCCGAAAACTCCGGCGCAGCAGGGCCTCATCCTCCGGTCTCTGCTGCGGCAGAGACGGGCCTCGCTAACGTTACAATTGGACTTTTTTGTGTGTGACATGCAATACATGTTCCACTCGCTTGCGGTTGGACATCGACAGGGTCGGTAAATCTCGCTGTGATTACCGTCTCTTCCTTTCGACACCCTACTGCAACAAACAACAGTAAAACAGTTAAGATTGTGAGAGCCCGTACACCGACAGACACCTTTTTCTCTTTACCCATACTACCCTCCGATAAACTGATATACCAATATCATTATAACCTTATCGATAAAAAAATAACAACTGAAAAGTTATGGAATTTAGCGTTATTTAGGCACTTTCTTCACTTTTCTCCTCTCTTCTACGCGTAAAAGGTACCCCTCTTTTTCCATATAATTAAGAAGAGGGAGAAGATATTTGCGACTGAGGGGGAGATCCTCTTTTGCTTCAGCGATGCTAAAGGTAGAATCGATCGCACGGTGTGAGAGTAGTCGCTTACACATGGTGGTGATGTGAGAGTGAGAGTACAGGCGAATACCTTCAACAATGACAACAGCTTGCTTTTTTAGGAGTTCTGAAACAAGGCCTTTTTCCTCTTTAGTTAAGAACTTTGTCTCATACCCTCGATCTTTTTTCTGATCGATTGTCTCTAATAAAGAGAGAGCTTTATCACTGAGAACTGGATCTTGTGTAGAAAGGGAGAGAAGATTGTTATGAAGCACAACCTTTTTCTCACTGATTAACAAATCTATGATACTACCGATTAATTGAGAAGGGTAAGATGAAGAGTTTTTTACACTCTCTAATGAGAGCGAACTACTACTGAGGTTCTCAAGAATCTGTTTTTGAAGGTCTGTATATAACACCTCTTCAATCGTGTAATTACCTAAAAGGCGAAATGATCTTTGAGCTAGTTGGAAAGACGTTTGTGTATTGTGATCTAACTGGGCATACCCGTTTATCAGTAGTGAGATATGATCAAAAGAACTACAATCTTCACTGTGATGAAGAAGTGAAGCTTCTTCTCTTTTTATAGGTGTGTGCAACACTATACGAGCGAAAGCGATGATATGACTTGAGCCAGGTTGTATGAAAAGGAGGGGGTCGTTAAAGAGAAATGGATGATCCTCTTTTAAAAGAGCGATACCTATGAGCTCTTTGTGCTCTTTAATCCACGTAAGGTGTTTTACCGTGGCAAAAGAGTGCCACGTTCCTGAAGCCACTTCGACTTTAGAGTGGTTTTTTAACCTCAGTGGTTCATCTTCATATGGGGAGGTAATACGTAATACAATCTCTTTACTCACTTTGTGTGCGTGATCTAAAGAGACAAGACAATCACCTTTGACTAACTTTTCGTGACTTATTCCTTGAAGAGCGATCGCAACTCGTTGCCCCCCTAAGGCGGTGGTTGTACTTTTGCCAAAACTTTGTAATGAGCGTATTTTCACTGCTGTGAAAGATGGGAGAACTATAAGGTGTTGAGCAACACTAAATGATCCTCCTTGTAACGATCCAGTGACAACTGTTCCAGTACCACTAGCACTAAAGACTCGATCGACAAACAATCGAGGGGAACTCTTTGTACGTGTAATAAGAGAGAGATCCTCCTCCAGGCGTTGTTTCAGTTCATCAATTCCCTGTTGCTTTAGAGCACTAGTTTCAACAATGAGAGCAGAAGAGTTAAAAATACGAGCGTAAGAACTCTGAATCTGAGAGTGAAGCTGTTTCAATCTTTCATCATCAACAAGATCACTTTTAGTAATCACTACGATGATCGAAGAAATTGCCATCCCTTTTAATACAAGAGCATGATCTTCAGTTTGTTCCATCCACCCATCATCGGCAGCAACTAACAACAAAGCACTATCTAACGACCAAGTTCCACTGACCATGTTTCTCATAAACCGTTCATGACCTGGAACATCGATAATACCTACCACCTCATTGTGTGAGGTGATAAAGTGGGCAAATCCTAATTCGATCGTTAAAAGGCGTTTTTTCTCTTCGGGAAGACGATCGGGATCGACTCCTGTAAGGGCTTTTACGAGAGTCGATTTTCCATGATCAACGTGGCCGGCAGTTCCTACGATGTACATCAGAACTTCTCCACTAACTCGTTAAGTGCCACCTTTAACTCTGAAACATCTTCATCAAACAAAGTCCCTAGGTGAAATAAGACTTTATTATCTTCAATAATGCCAATGATAGGAGTATCTCGATCTCTCATATACCTCAGTGCTTTAGAACTCTGTTTACCTACATCAAATTGGAGAGCAACTCCATCAAAGTATTCATCAGGGCTACTACCTCCACCGTAGGTCATAGGAGCTTTTATTATCT
>Ga0265293_10011106_pt1 | contig 12370 bp, 9 predicted proteins | sample Munlanlewell138R_FD_192505 | JGI IMG/M metagenome (GOLD analysis project Ga0265293, IMG submission 192505) | Leachate microbial communities from a municipal landfill in Southern Ontario, Canada - Leachate well 138R | ecosystem: Engineered > Solid waste > Landfill > Unclassified | place: Canada... | reverse complement strand
CAAGCATGTCCGCCGAGAACCCGCCGCTCTGGGCGGCCGAACCGGCCGGTTGAGCCATGGCGACGGGACCCACCATCAGGGCCAGCACTCCGCCTACGATTAGTGTGCGTCTTAGCATCTGTCAGCACCTCCATGAGCGACGTTGGTGCGTCGCTGCCATGAGCATGGGCCGCTCCCGTGCAGTAGTCGTGTGGCAAGTGTGGAGGTTTGGAGGAGAAAGCCGCGATGCGGGTAGTGGCCGTGCACGCCTTCTCCACGTTCGACCGTTAGCATCGGAAACAGCTATGGCCGTGGAGGGTGCATGAAGGTGCTGGTGGTCGAAGACGAGGTCGGGATCTCCCGCACCCTCGACGCCTACTTGCGTCGCGACGGCTTCGACACCGAGGTGGCCGCCACCGGCACGCGTGCGGTGTCGCTGTTCCGCGCCGCGCAGCCCGACCTGGTGCTCCTGGACGTCATGCTGCCCGAGCTCGACGGCTTCGAGGTACTCAAGATCATCCGCCGCGAGAGCGACGTTCCGGTCATCATGCTCACCGCGCGCAGCGAGGAGGTCGACCGGCTGGTCGGGCTCGGGCTCGGCGCCGACGATTACATCGTCAAGCCGTTCTCGTTCAGGGAGGTGATGGCTCGGGTGAAGGCGGTGCTCAGGCGCTCGCAGCCGGCCCCGGAGCGAAGCAGCAGGCCGTTGACGGTCGGGCGCCTGGTGGTGGACCGCGAGGGTGGCACGGCGCTCTTCGACGGCGGCTATCTGCCACTCACCGCCACCGAGTTCCGGTTGTTGGCCACCCTGGCGTCCGCCCCCGGCCGGGTCTTCAGCCGCGCGGAGTTGATCGAACGGGCCTTGCCCGAAAGCGACATCTTGGAGCGCACCCTCGACTCGCACGTAAAGAACCTGCGCCGCAAGCTGGGCGCCGCTGGTGCTCCCAAGCTGCTCACGACCGTGCGCGGGATGGGTTTCCGGCTGGTGGAGGAACCGTGAGGCGGCTAAGCGCGAAGCTGGTCCTGGCGCTGGTGGGCGTGACGCTGCTGACCATCACCCTCATCGCGGTAACGCAGGTTCGCTCGATCACCCGGGAGAACCTCACGCTTCCCCTGGGCGAGCGTGCCCAGTTGAGCCCGGGAGAAGTGGCCCGGCGTTTCCTGGGGAACGGTCGGTTGATAATCGGAGAAGGCTGGACGGCGGTAGTGGCCCCGCGCCCGGGCGGTATGGGAGCGAGGGCCCAAGCACCACATGCCGATGGCTTGCCGGACTCTCCCCAGATCGGAGTCTCGCGCGCGGCGTTGCTTGCCATGGTGCGCGACTCGCTGGAGCAACGCACCGTTTCCCTGGTCGGCTCGAGCATCATCGCGTTGCTCGTGGCGGTGGCGCTGGCGCTGGCGCTGGCGCGCGTGATAGCCCGGCCCGTGGAGTCCGTCACGCGCGCGGCCGGCCTCGTTGCTGCCGGCGACCTGTCCGTCCGCATTCCAACGCCGGGTGCGGCGGGCCCCAACGCCAGCGAGACGACCCGGTTGGCGCACAGCTTCAACGTCATGGCCGACAGCCTAGAGCGCATGGAGGCGGACCGCCGGGCGATGGTGGCCGACGTGGCGCACGAGCTCCGCACCCCGCTGACGATCATGCGCGGCCGCCTGGAGGCAATGGAGGACGGCGTTGTCGACGTCTCGTTGGACGAGGTGCGCGACCTTCACACGCAGGTGTTGGCGTTGACCCGTTTGGTGGAAGACCTGCGGGTGTTGTCGCTGGTCGACTCCGGCAAGCTGTCTTTGCAGCGCAGCCAGTTCGACCTCCTCGAGCTCGCACGCGGCGTGGCCTCCAGTGCACAGGTCCAGGGGGACGCCAAAGACGTGAAGTTGCACGTGCACGGGGCCGGGCCCGTGCTGGTCGATGCCGACCGCGACCGCATGCGCCAGGTGATGCTGAACCTGCTCGACAACGCCATCCGCTACTCGCCCGAGGGTGGACGGGTGACGCTAGACGTACACCTGAGGGCCGCCGGCCCGGGGTTCACGGTCAAGGACGAGGGGCCAGGGGTGCCGCCGGGTTCGGAGAAGCGCATCTTCGAGCGCTTCGCAAGGGCCGACGCCAGCCGGGGCCGCGCCGGCGGGGGCAGCGGCCTGGGCCTCGCCATCGTGAGTTCCATCGTCGAGCTGCATGGTGGCAGCGTGACGGTGGCGAACGCCCCCGAGGGTGGGGCGGTGTTCGAGGTGCGGTTGTAGCTGGCCGGTGAGCGCGCCGCGGCGCATCCTTGCTGGAGAATGGCGTCAAGTGTGTGGTTCAGCTCAACATCAAGGGGTGCCTTCCTAAGCTGGGTTTCGAGGCCGGATGCTCTTTGGAACCTGGCCCTCCGAGGAGCCGGGTTTCGCGGTCATAGACCGCTGTTGTGTTGTTGCTAGTGTTGACGTGGGGCGTTAAGATGCCCGCACCGTTGTGCTGCGGGGCCTTTCGGCTCGCGGAATCCGGGGGGGGTTGAACGTGATGCGTTTCCGAGTTGTCTTGCTACTCGTTGCTCTGCTCGTGTTGGCGGCCTGCACTAATCCCGAGGCTGGCGCCGGGCCGAAGGGGCCGGTCGACCTCGCCGGCGTCATAGTGGGAGTCCTGTCCGATTCGTCTGGCGCCGCCATGGTGGGTCAACAGGTGGAGCTCGCGAGAAGCGGGGATCTGGGGCCGGCGGCGCTCGAGGCGCAGGCGGCCCGCATGACTGTCACGGATGAGCTGGGGCGCTTTGCGTTCGATGTGACGGCCCCGGGCATCTACTCGGTGATCACGCGTGATGACTCGACTGGGGCTTTCTCTAGCGCCACCGTGGTGCAGCGCCCCGATGGCACGTTGGTTGCTGATCGGCTCGAGTTGCAGGCGCTGGCGTTGGGGGCTGTCGCTGGCTCCGTGGCAGGTCAGGGTGCAGGGGTGTTGGTGTACCTGGCGGGCACCAGCTTCATGGCTCTCACTGACGCTGATGGTGACTTCGTGATCTCGCGCGTGCCCGCGGGCACCTACCAGGTGCAAGCGAACGTCGGTGCGATCACGAGCTTGGGTGCAAGCGTGACGGTAGCTGCTGGAGGCACGACGTCGTTGGCCAGCGCTATTGCGTTGGCGCCGACCATCTCGAGCGTCACACCCAGCGGGTTCTACTCCCTAGGCAGTGAGTACGTCGTGAATCCTGGGGTACTCCGCGGCTTGAACTATCAGCTCTCTGGACGCGGTTTCGGGAACGAGCGTCGCTCATCGCACCTGCTGTACGCCGGGGTCGAAGTGCCGGCCCACGCTATCGTCGACTGGTCAGACGCGCTGATCGAAGTGGACGTCTCTGCGCTAGGTGTCTGGTTTGGGGGTTCGATGACGATGCCCCCGGATACTAGCGAGGAAGCCTTCGTGTTTCGCATCGAGACTGACGCTGGGAGCGCGGTCAGCGCGATGACTGGCCCTTACGGTGTGTATGCCGTGCGGGAGAGCTACGACACCACGAGTGCTCGAGTCGGAATCGAGGGTTACTTGATGCTCTCGGGACTTGCCCGGGCCGGTGTGCCGCTGCTTGTAACGACCGTGAATGGCTTGGTGGTGGACGAGAATGGCAACACTAAGAGCGGGGGTCTCTATTCTTCGGTGGACGAGCCATCCTTCTATCTCGAGAGCCCGAGCGGAATGCCCGTTCTGGTTTCGATCACGGCGGACGCAGCGCCGTTCGAGCGAGCCTTCGGAGAGCCGCAAATGTTCTTTGATCCTTCATTGCGGCTAGATCCTTATGTGGCGGGCCAACTCGTGACCGGAAGCGTTTATGAATTCGACGACGTGACCCCCATGCCTGACGATGGCCACTTCGCTATCGCTTTTCGGGGCGAACCCGCTTCGTTAACGCCTATCGAGATTGCTCCCGATGGTACTTTCGCGGCCGCTCTGCCTGTCCCGGATGGGTTCACCGGCGGGAGCGTTCTCATCTACTACCGTGATGTCGCGGCTCAGTACTCCTCCTACCTGCCGGTCGAGAACCCGTAGGCAGCCGCCTCCTCTCCCCTGCTTGCCTGGTGGCCCACCATTGGTGGGCCACTTTCTTCACGGCTCCCCCAGAGTCGCTCGAGTTCGATGGTGTCGTGGGGCGTCGGCTGCGGCGACCCAGTCGTTGCCGGTGTTGAGGGCGCCTCTACGCGCTTTGAGGCCTGCGCGAAGTTAGTGGGCCGTGACGTGGTCGGCGTCGTGGTGGTCCGGCGCGCTAGCGGATGGGTAGCCGGGTGGCGGCCTCCTGCGCAACGGCGCAAGCCTCCTGCGACAGGATATTTCCCGTTAAGCAGGTGGGCTATACCGGGTTGGAAAGCGCATACTCGTAAGAGCGGGGTCCACGGAGATATGTCGCAAGCCAGCTCGCGTTCGGTCGCACTCGTAGGCCCATATATTCCGCCGCGATCGGGCCGAATGGCCTCGCTAAACACCCTCAACGGGCAAGTGGACGTCGTTGAGGGTGCGTTGATACGCGCTTGAGCGTCCGTTAAGTCTCTCCTCTCTAAGCTTCCCGCACGGCTTCGGACCAACCGGAGCCTACGGAGGAGGAAGATCATGCAAGACACTCGGAAGCTCGTACTGCTACTGGTCGCCGCCCTCTTTGGAGCGGCCCAAGCTAGTATCGCGCCGTACTTCGACCCGGGGGAAACCGGAAGCCGGGTGGTGGCGTCGCACCAGTCCTTCGCGGCCGGAGAGCTGGAACGGGTCGCCAAGGCGCCATCGAGCGCTCTCACGCAGGGTGCCACCGCTAACGCCGGCGCGCAATGGCTCGACCCTGGTTACGAGGGTGCTGGTGGGGCGATTGTGACAGTGTTGGCGGGTGTGCCGACGGCGGAGCAGGAGTGGGCCGCGTTGCATGCGGAGAACCGCCAGATCGCCATGAGTCAATCGACTGGGCCGGGCACGCTCGTTCGTGCCTTCCAAGGGCCAACTGCCTCGCCTAACGTCGCTGGTTCTGGTCAGATCGGCGCTCAGTGGCTGGATCCCGGCTTCACCTACCCGGCGCCCATCGAGGCTGAGCTCGTCGATGACACCTCAGCAGATGACATGGCGTGCGGGGGCGGAGCCGGGCTCCTGGCCAAGACCAGCCTGGTCGGCGCCCAGCAAAACCACATGGCCGGCGTAAGGGGCAAGTGCCAGGACGTGCTGGCCTGAGAGCAGCAACGGCAGCCCCGTAGGCAGCCGCGTGTCTGAGCGCTTGGCGTCGGCGCGGCTGCCATCTTGTCCCGCAGACGAAGGAGATTCATGATAGCGAAGGTACTGCTGCTCTTCTTAGTGCTCTCCCTCGGCCTGGGCATCGCCCGGACGTTGGCCTTCGAGACCGCCACGAGCCTCCGGGTGCTCGAGGCCCTCGTGGTCTGGGAGCTCAGCATGCGCAGCGTCGTAGGTAACAGCCGCTAACTGTGGGATAAGACAAGGGCGTCGGCCATGGGCCGCGCCAAGGAGTGAACTCCAACGCCAAATGACGCACCGCGCCGGCCCTCGCCGGTCGGGGGGTCGGTCGGCCGGCGAGCACGCTTGGGTAAGGAGCGGCCGACGAGCACGCTTGGGCCCGGGGCGGCTGGCGACCTGGCCTTACTTCGTGTTGGCGCTCAAGTGCTTCGAGAACTCTTCCATGAACTTCTCGGGGTGCTCGATGTAGGGGGTGTGGGCGGTGTCCTCGAAGCGAACCTCGCGGAACTGGCCGCCGGCCGCGGCGTACTTCTCAAGCACGGCCCGGGTCTGCGAGATCATCGGTTGCGGCGGGTGCACCTCGTCGCCGGGCCAGCCGGGAACGGCGCCGATCTTGCCCAGGTAACCGATCTCCGATAGCGACGTGTCGGACACGATCTGGTCGTCGGCGCCCCAGACCCACAAGATAGGTGGTTTGGGTGCGGCGGCCAGGAAGCGGGTCACGGTGTCGCCGACGTACTTCGGAGAGATGGCGTTGATGGGACCCTTGACACCGGGGCCAACGCCAGGCCAGTTGCTCGAGGGAACGGAGTCGCCGGGGTAGCGGTCGGCGCCCATCTTCTCGCTGAGCATCGAACTCAGCAACGCCTCTTCGCGCGCGGCGCGGAAGGGGGGCTTCCAGTAGAGCGCGTTCATGACGTTGCGGGGCGAGCTGGGGTCGTCGCTGCTGCGGTCGCCGGCGGTCATGCGTTTGACCATCTCCGGGTTGACGAGCCCGCCGCCGGAGCCCGCGAAGTCGCCGTAGGTGGGCGTGCCGTCCACGTCCTTGGTGCCGCCGAAGCCGTAGGGCGACCCCGGCGCGACGAACGTGGCGGAGAGGATGTTCTCTGCGTCCGCCGGGATGAGACCCCACAACACGGCGCCGCCCAACGAATGCCCGGCAACGTGGTACTTCGTGATGCCGAGTGTTTCCTTGAGCGCAAGCAGGTCATCGACCCAGTCCTGGACCCCGCGCGTTGCGTCGACGATTTCGTCGTCGGTGTCGCCGTAGCCACGCAGGTCGGGCGCGATGGCGCGGAATTCGTCGGGCAGCGCGAGCATCGTCTCTTCCCAGAAGGTGCTGGATGATGCGTTGCCGTGCACGAACAGCACCGGTGTGCCGTCGGCCGGTCCGCTCGTCAGCACGTACATGCTCAAGCGGGGCGTGCTGATTCGCTGCGGCTTGATACCGGGGAGGTGGAGGGTGTTTTCCATGATGGCAACACCATACCGCTGAGGCAGTAGCCCCCTCCTCGCGGTAGCTTCCTAGCGGGGTCGCGCGAAGACCTGCGTCCAGTAGTACTTGGACTCGGCCCCACCGAACTCCGTGTAGTTCCGGCTCATGATGTTCCTGCAGTGACCCGGGCTCGTTAGCCACCCGTTCATGACGCCATCAACGGTGCGGTAGCCCGACGCGATGTTCTCGCCCGCCGCCGACCAGTCGTACTGCTCACGCTCTATGCGGTCGGTGAAGCTGGATCCGTCCGAGCCCACGTGGCTCATCGTTCCGTGGTCCGCCATGTCCTGGCTGTGGCTCGCGGCGGCCCTTCGAAGCCTCTCCTCGAGCGCCAGCGGCGGAACCGGGGGCATGAACTCCGTTCCGCACTGCGCTCCCTGCGAGCGGGCCGCGTTGACCGCGTCCAATAGCGCCCTGGCAGTCGGTTCTTCCTCGGGCGGAGCCGACGGCGGCTCCGGCGGTGGGCTTGGCGGCGAGGGCGGCTCAGGCGGCGTGGGTGGATCTGCCGGGGGCGGTTCCGCCGGGGGTTCGGGCGGCGGTGGCCCCGAAGGCGGTGGCGTTGGCACTGGATCGGCAGGCTGGGGAGGCGGAGGCGCGGGCTCCTGGGGACCGGTCACGGGTGCCGTCGGCGACGTGCTTTCGCCTGGCGCATCGGTCAGGCCACAAGCGGTGAGGAACCCCGCCACGGCGAGAGTCGTGAGGACCAGCCGTAACGCCATTGGGAAGGGTAAGTCCTGGCCTCCGTACTTGCAATGAGGTTCTTCCCGGAGTACGGCCGCTGCGGTGCAGCCTGATGACTTCTACCTGGTTTAGCGCGAGAAAGACGGTTTACAGGGCGGCGCATCACCGCCCGCGTAACATCGCGCCGCACCGAACGGCGGCTGATGTTCGAGAATGTTGTAAACTCGGGGCCTATCGTCAAGGGGCTCCCGTCGCGGGGGCAACGGCCACTCTACGACCTCGAGAAGCGCCCCGCGCCGCTGGGCGCCAGAGTTCACGATTCGTGCTCGCCGCCGGGGGCGCAGCGTGCACGAGAGGCAGCCGCAGTTCGCGGCGGCGTCTGGTTACCCCCGCAAGGCGGAGGGGTTGTGGGATCGTCGGAGTCTTGGCAGCCATCACGGCCCAGCACAGCGGGGTGACGCGATGCTTCTGCGTACCCTAGGCGGCCTGTCGCTGTCGGACGCTCGGTTCAGCCGCCCGAAGCCGCTGCTCTTGCTCGCATACCTGGTGCTCGAAGGGCCACAGGACCGCCGCTACCTCGCGGAGTTGTTCTGGCCCGACGCTGCCGATCCGCGCCAGAGCCTGACCGTCGCGCTTTCGCAACTCCGGGCCGCCGCGCCGAGCTTGGTGCGGTCCGAGTGGTCGCGCGTCTCCGCGGAGGTCGACTGCGACGCCCTGCAGCTGAGAGAGGCCCTCGCCAACCACGACTGGGACCTTGTGGCCCAGCTTTACGAGGGCAAGTTCCTCGCGGGGGTGGACATCGGTTCCCGCAATTTGGAGCTCGAGGAGTGGCTGTACGCCACCCGCGAGATGCTCGCCCTGTCGGCCCAAACCGCCCTCGTGGAGCTCGCGGAACGTGCCCTCGCCGATGGCGATGTCCCCACCGCCGGCCGTCTGGCGGAGCGAGCCGTCACGCTGGCGCCCGACGGGGGAGGTGACGCGCCGCGGATGGAGCGACTGCTCGCGCTCCTGGCGGCCACTGACAGCCCGAGGTTGGGCGCGTTGCGGGAGGAGGCGGAGGCCTTCGGCGTCTCGCTACCGGAACCGCCGCCGCAACCCGGGTACGTCGCCTTGCAAAGCCTGCCGGCCGACCTCACCCCGTTCGTCGGCCGCGAGGAAGAGCTTCGTTCACTCATCGGGTTGCTGGAGGGCGACGCGCGCCTCGTCACCATCACGGGCCTGGGAGGCATCGGTAAGACCAGGCTGGCGCTCGAGCTCGCGCGGCGGCTCGCCGGGGCGGGGCGGTACTCGCAGGTCCACTTCGTTCCGCTGCGAGGTGGCCCCACCGACGACCAGTTCGCGGCCCTGTTAAGCGCCATGTTGAGCAAACGGAACCGCGGTCGCCGCGCGACGGACAAGGCCGGCGGTGACGAGACCGCCGCCGGCGGTCTGCTCGTGCTCGACGACTTCGACCCGACCGCGTCGCCGCCGGAACAGATCGAGGCGCTGCTGAGCAAGATGCCGGCGCTCGACGTGATCGTCACGGCGCGTCAGCCCCTTGGGTCGGTGGCCGAGACGCAGTTTCAACTGGCCGGACTCGCGCTTGGTCGGCCCGGGCCGGGCGCCGAAGCACCCAGCGACGCCCTTGACCTCTACGTTCAGACGGCCAGGCGTTACGATCCCACCTTCGAGCCGCAAGCTGCCGACGACGCCAGCGTGCACAGCATCTGCGAGCTGGTCGCCGGGTCGCCACTGGGGATCGAACTCGCCGCCGCCCTCTCGCGCCTGCTGCCCACCAGCGAACTCCTCAGCGAGCTGAGGAACACGCTCGACGTGCTTGGGGAGGGCCAAGGCGGCACGGCGGACGGCTACCCCAGCGTCAGGGCGATCTTCGACAACTCCTGGTCGCGGCTGGGCGCAGCGGAGCGCATGGCGCTCGCAGGTTGCGCCATCTTCAGAGGCGGGTTCACCCGCACCGCCGCCGCCAAGGTCCTGGGCCTCGACGTGAGGCTGCTGACTGCGCTGCTCGAGCGATCGCTGATCAGGCGACACGGGAACCGGTTCGAGCTGCATCCGCTCGTGCAGCAGTACGCGGCCGAGAGGCTCGAGGCCTACGCCGAGGCCGACACGTGGCGCGAGTTGCACGCGGCCCACTACACCGCATGGTTCGCGTCGAAGCGCTCGTTCGTCCAGCGTTCGGGCCAGCGACAAGCGCTCGAGGAACTGGCTCCTGACTTCCCCAACCTGGCAGCCGCGTGGCAGTGGGCGGCCGACGCCGCCAGGACCGACCTGCTCGAACAGGCGATATTCATGACGGCGAGGTTCCTGCTCCTGCGTGGTCGTACGACCGAACTCAAACGGCTGCTCCAGATAGCCGACGGCGTAGCCGCCAAGGACTCCCTGCTTCACGCGCGCGTGCTGCGGTGGCAGGCGGCCATGATGGACTGGGACGACCCCGTGGGCGCCGAACGGCTGCTTGTCGAGGCCTGTTCCATCCACGAAGTGCTTGGGCGCGAGGACGACCTCGGCCCCCTCTACTACCACCTGGGGTTCGCGCACGCCTTCCGAGGCGACGCCGAGGCGGCCCGCCGTAGCTGGCGCGACGCCATCGACCTGCTCGAACGGCATGACGACGAGGAGCTTCTCGGCTCGGCCTACAGCAGCCTCTCACAGGTGATGGCATTGGCGACCGACCTCGAGGAGTTGGCGCAGCGAGCCCACGCCATCTGCGTCGAGCGCGGTGCCACCGCGCAGCTCGCCCTCTGCCTGGCGTGCGAGGCCGGCGAGGCGCACTACGCCTACGGGGATAGCGCCACGGCCATCGCGTGTCAGGAGGAGGCCATCGCGCTCGAGGAAACCGAGGGGGGCCGGGATGATCTTCTCTTGCGCTTCTACTGCTTGCAGGCGCTCGAACTGGTTAATATCGGCGAGCTGGAGCGGGCCGAGGAGCGGTTGAAGGCGGCCTACCGGCTCAGCTCCGAGCACGAGATGCGCACCTACTTGAGCCAGGGTCTGTCGCCCATCGAGTTCACCGCCGCGCACCTTCACGACGCTCGCGGGGAGTTCGAGGCGGCGCGCGCGGTCGCGGAGCGCGTGCCAACCGACCGCCTCTGCCGCGAGACCCTGTGCCGCCTGGCGCTCCAAGCGGGCGACATGGCGCTGGCCCAGAAGCACCTCGCCGTGCTCGGCACCTTGAGGGGCTACGGGTTCACGGTCCGGGTCCGCCTGCACGAGAGCGCCGTCGAGCAGCTGTTCAGGGGTGAACTGGCGCGCGCGAAGAGCCTGGCCGCGACCGCCGCGGGCGATCCGGCCACCGCCGAACGACAGCGCGCCGTGGCGCTGGAGGCCCTCGGGTCCGCTTTGGGCGACGCGGTGGTTTACACCTTCTTGCCCTTGGCGCTCGAGGTCTTCACGGCCGCGCACGCCCTCGATCCGAGCCTGTGCCCCACAGCGGCGCTGGCGCTCGCAGCGCGCCACGCCGCCAACCGCTACTACGTGCGCCGCCGCGCCGGCGCCATGCTTCCTCCCGAATTGCCGCCGGCCACCGAGGCGCTCGTGGCCGGCTGGCTCGAGGTGCCGCCGACGGAGCTGGTCCCGGTCGTCACGGGGCTCGCCGAGGAGGTTGGCGCGAAGCTGGCCGCGGCCGTTCGGGTGTGACCCTAGTGCTGCCGAACCGGGGCCGCGGCCGGGTGCGGGCATGACCCATCCCGCCTTCGCTCGGCTCCCCGCTGTGTGGCGCGCTTGCCTCGAGCAGGCATGGGAGGCGTTCTGCAGAGGGTCCACTGTGCATGGGGGCCGCCCGGATGGCCGGTGTGGCGCGGGTGGTGTTCGCTTCGCGAGACGTGTGGGCCGGGGCGGCCTCCATGGCGGAGACGGTTCCTTACCTCCGGAGACAGGGACCGCTGGTGGAGGGGCCGGTGCAGGAACTCGAGGAGCCGCCAGTGGTGTTGCAGTTGCTCCGCTGGGGGTCGGCTGCCACCGGGGCCTTCTTGGAGGATTGGCTCGAGGCGTTCCCACGTGCCTGGGGACTTAGTGAGGAGTTGCGGGAGAGCGGGGTGATTCATGAGCTGGCCCAGCGGGGCGCCTCTGCAGGGCGGGCCTGGGACGTGTTGGTGGGCGCGAGTCAGCCTCCGAGTGAGTAGGCGACCTGCAGGAGCTCGGTGATCTCTTGCGGGGTCTTGAAGGTGACCTTGAGGTTCCTGAGGGACTCGGCGGTCAGGTCGAAGGCCTCCACGTAAGCGCGTACGTCGTTTCGGGCTGATTCGGGGACACCTTGGATTGGGGTTGGTGTGAGAAGTTGCAGAAGGCGGACGATGTCGTTCCTGTGTTTCTTGATGTCGTGTGAATCGATCTTCTCGCCGCCGGCGAGCTGGCGTCAAGGGTTCAACGCAAGTCCTCCGTGCGGGAGAGAAGGCTCGTCGGAAACCTGGTCGCAACGGTGACATCGAGACCGTGGGTCCAGACTCCTATACGACGCTCGGGCGCCCCACGTCATGGCGCCTACCCCGAGTCGAGGTACCTGTAGCGTGCTCCGGCCCAAGGGTTGGAGTGACGCCATCTCAGCGCGTCACCCTGACGTTGAACATCCCGGTTCCAAGTTTCCCCCACAACCGCAGCCACAGGGGCAGGTACATCTCCGTGCCTCGCGCGGTGGTGATGTCACCCAGGTCGATGACGTCCTGCCAGCCGAACCAGTCCTTGAGGATGTCGGTCACCTGATCCTTGGCGCCTGCATCGTTGCCGCTCACGAAGATGGTGTGCTCGCCGTTAGCGAGTTGGCGCGGGGCGACCATGAGGGCGGCCGTCACGGTGTTGAGCGCCTTCACGACCGTGAGGTCGGGGAAGGCCCGCTGAAGCTGCTCTCCCAGCGAATCGGTGTTCGCGACTGCTAGCGCAGGTGGGTTGCCCGCAGCGAAATCAAGCGGGTTCGCCACGTCGACGAGGATCTTGCCCTTGAGATGCGCTTCGCCGATGGACCGGAAGATCCCGACCGAGACAGCGCCGTTGGTCGCGTTGAACAGGAGCTCGCCGTGCGCGGCGGCCTGTGCGAA
>Ga0265293_10011105_pt1 | contig 12370 bp, 20 predicted proteins | sample Munlanlewell138R_FD_192505 | JGI IMG/M metagenome (GOLD analysis project Ga0265293, IMG submission 192505) | Leachate microbial communities from a municipal landfill in Southern Ontario, Canada - Leachate well 138R | ecosystem: Engineered > Solid waste > Landfill > Unclassified | place: Canada... | reverse complement strand
TACAAGAGTTCATTGGAAACTATATAAATCTTGATTCAAATCAAAAAGATATAATAGAAAAGTACATAACGAACTATGGAAGGTATTATGAAATAAAAAACATACCAAAAGAATTAAGACCAAAAGTGCCAAAAGAAATCAATGTATTTGTGAAGAAGTATACTTTAAAAAGAAGATTATCAGCAACTTCTTTCTATGTTTTTGAAGGTGAAGAAAGAGAGAAACTTGTTGAGGCGTTAAAAGAGTTTTATTAATTTAAGATACTATACTTTCTATTTTAAAAACTAAAATTGTGTTTATTTGCTTTTTTCTAAAAAAAGGGAAATATATTTCAAAAAATCCTCAAAATCTTCTAAGTTATTTAATAAGATATTATATATTTCTTCTTCGTTTATATCGTCGTAAAAGTGAACTATTTTGTTTCTGAATCTTATCATAAGTTTGTAATTGTTTACCTTATCGTTAGGCAAGATATTGTGTTTACTCAGAATCTCAAAAGTTTCAGCATAAGTTTTTGGAGGCTCATAATCTAATCTAGATATAATATGATTTCCTATATCTATCATAGCTTCTATAGCAACTTGTAAATTATACTTTGCAGAATCATAATATTTAAAATCAGATAAAAACTCTTCTTTAGAAACGCGAGAAAGTTCCATAAGATTTTGTAAGGCTTTGTTAATCACATTCATCTTTTTTATTATTTTCTCTTTATCTAAGCTCATTTCTCAATCAATCCTTTTAAATAGTCTTCATAAAAGAATTTTAGAGTGATTCCATAATCTCCATAAAATTTAAATACCCTTTCTTTGAAATCTGCTAATTTTATTTTATCCCGGCAATACAATAAGTCTCCTGTATATATTACCCTGTGTTGTAAATTTATTGGAGCTTTGTTTAAATTAACAACGTCAATATCGTCTCTTTTAAATATTTCACTTATCTTAACTTCTAACATAAGTTCTTCCTTTAAAGTAACATCTTTATCGTATAGAATAGCAAAATCAATATCACTATTTTGATTTTGGTATTGAGTGCCAAAAGAACCAAAAATAAAAAAAGCGATAACATTAGAATTTTTAGATAAATATAATATCAATTCATCGATTTCTTTTTCAACGTTTTTTAAGTTCCTCATTTCATCAAATCCCCAATCTATTCATTTTCAAATTTGGTACTGTATTGAACTAATAAGATATAGGTATCGTAGTCATAAAATTTCCTTTTTCTTAAAAAAAGAGAAATTTTTGGACTTTCAGGCCCAATATAAATGTAATCAATTAAATTATACCACATACATTAATTAAGCACCACGAACTATTTTGTATTCTTTTTATTTCTATATGGAGTTTTATGAGTTATTGCATTGTATCTTAATTTCTTTTTATAACTATTAATCTTATTTTTTAGTTTTTTCATAAAATCTTCCTTTTCTTTTTTGACTTTCATAGTTGTCTACCCCCTTTGTTACTAAATAAATTTTTATCTCTTTATCTATCATACACTTTTCTATATGATTTTAAGATATTATTTTGATAGCCTAAATCATCTATCCCTTTATTCTAATCAGGTATAGTAAGAACAACTATTTCTTTGGTTATTTTTCTTCCCATAATTACAGTGAAGAGAAAAAGAATTATTCCTGCAATATTAAGTATCCAAAGAAATATATTATTTGAATTTTCTGTTAGAGGCAGATAATTAGATAAATAGCTTCCTCCAAAAATTGCAATAAATCCAATGATGAAAAATAAATTGTTGATTATACTTATTCTTTTTATCCTAAAAATTAGATAATACATCAAAGAAAGTAAACCCAAACCAAAAATTGAAATATGAAGGAACATTTTTAAAAAATTGGAATCTATAATCATTTCCCCTAAAAATATTTCAGCAACAAAGTTAGGAATTAAAAAGATCAAAAGGAGTTCTATTTCCATAACTATCCAACCAACTATAACAGAACTGTACAGATAAGGTTGTATTTCAAATCCGTTAGACAATAAAAGTTCTATTCTACCGTTGGCTTTTTCAGGGATAACTAAATTTCTAAGCATAATCGATGTTCCTACAGTATATACAAAAAAAGCCATAAGAATTAGCATCCTCTGAAATATTATATCTGAACCTTCTGATGGCATAGAACTAACTACACTCACCAAAGTAAAAGTTGCTATTGCTACCAACAAAATTGCTGGAAAATAAAAGTTAACAAAGCTTGTTAACAACATTCTAAAATTATATTTCATTATTTTCTTCATTAACTTTCACCCCCAATTTTTCTAAGAATAAATCTTCAAGACTTTTGTAGTTACTTAAGATATCGCTTTTTAAATTATCTAACAATATCTCTCCGCTTTTCATCAACATAACCCTGTGAGCAAGCTTTTCAACTTCTGCTAAATCATGAGATGTATAAAATATGCTTTTCCCTTCTTTATTTAATTTAACAATTAATTCTCTCATCTTTATTCTTGAAATTGGATCTAACCCACTCATTGGTTCATCAAATATAATAAGTTTTGGATCTTTTAAAAGCCCTAATACAAAAGATAACTTTCTTCTTGTACCCTTTGAATAAGTATGAACTTTATTATCTAAAAATTCCGAAAGATCTAAATATTTTGCATATTCTTCCACTTGATTGTTAGAAAGTTTCCCACCGAGGTACTCTCTAAATATCTCTATGTTTTTCCATCCTGTTTCTTTTTCCCAGAGTAAATCTTTTTCTGAAACTACAGATATAGTTAGTCCCTCTTTTTTTACGATTTGATTTTTGTCAACGTTATATATACCTGTTAAACATCTTATAGTAGTAGTTTTTCCTGCACCATTAGGACCTACAAGAGCTACAATTTCGTTTTCTACAATATCAAAAGAAATACCTTTTAAAATTATATTGCCTCCAAGTTCTTTTGTTAAAGATTTCACAGAAATTAAAGTGTTTTTATTTGTTGTATCCATTTACAGTTTTCACCTCTCTCTTTGGCTTTAATAAATCCCCTTGCCATACAACTAGAACAGAACCAAAAATCTTCACACTCTCTACAAATATCAAAGTTTGGAGCGGGGGTTTGTGAAATTTTTTCTAAAACTTTTGTATTATTTCTTAACAGATTTTTGATGCTTCCATTATAGGATTTAATATTTCCTATAATTACATCGGACATTTGACATAGTCTTACATCTAAATTAGACGCAATAACCAAACCAGTACTACCAACCCCACAATTTGTACTCGCTTGAGCTTGAGCATCAATTACATTAATAAAAGAAGATCCATATTTTTTGATTAATTCCTCCATATTGCTTATGAAAGTATTATAGGCTTTTTCATCCTGACTTTGAGAGTTAATAGGGGAAATTGATGAAATTTCAACGGTATAAAGCTGGTTTGATGGCAAAAAATCAGAGAAAAAAAGTTAAGTGTAGTGGCACGATTAGTGTGTATAATTTCTTTCTTTCATTTTTCTCCAATCTCTTTGAGGGTGATTACGGATTTGTATATTTTAAAATAGACTTTTACGGTAGAAAATGTTTATTATCAATATTTGTGTATAATGTTAACGATGATAACATTACTAATGTATTCAAAGTCAAAAATATAGGAACATATGAGTCTGTAAAAATCAATATAATCATTGTACTTAAAACTACTAATGCAGAGATAATTTTACTGTAATTTTCAAATTTGAAATACGATAACAATGCAAATCCATTATATATAAAAAACAGTGAAATTACCAAAAGCAGTGTAAATAACATTTCAATATTAAATGTAATATTGTTCAAATATGCAATAAGTAATAGCAAAAATATATTAGTAAAAAAATTACAGAAACTTCGTTTTATTATGATTAAATACTCTATCAATATCACTTCATATTTATTCAAAACACTCGATAATAAGTACTCAAATAAACCTGTTTCCCGCTTATTCTCTATATAAAAAATATTCAAACCAGCTGCAGATAAAGATAAGAATGTAAAATAAATTAATATGTGCTTGAAATTAATAGTAAAAGTAGGTATACTGATTGTGACTATAGCGTATAAAGCTATTATTATAAAGGCATATATTATATTTCTCAATAAACTAACTGATTTTTTATCTTCATAGGTATAAATTATTTTATAATAATGTAGCAATTTTTTCACCTACTTTTCCTCCTGCTATGTTTATGTAGATAGGATAAAATCTTTTAAAACATTGAATAATTTGAACTTATAGTTGGAGTATAAATTACTATCTTGAAATAATTATAATTGACACATCTGCTAATCTTCTTTTTCTCCTTGCAATAATCAAAATTAATATACTAAGAATAAAAATAATAAAGCAGATTAATTCAAATCTAAATTCCACGTTTATTAACTTTGGTAAATACATAAGTATTAATAATGTGAATAAGTTAAAGGTACTTGTGTTATTGATATATTTTGAAGGATCCATGGTTATATTAAGAGAGACTATATATGAAAAAGAAGTAGCAAAAGACCATATTATTAATGTCATAATATAAAATATCAATGATGTCCAATTTAAGATTTTACTAAGGTACAGAGCTATTACTAAATAAATTAAAGGGAAAATAATGTAGAGCATAATCACTATAGCTTTTGAAAGGATAAATTCTTTAAAGTTAACGCCAATTGACATTAAGTATTCAAATCCCCCATTTAGGTGTTCTCGATAAAATTCATATGCAGGCAAATATATAATGATGCTACTTATAATTATTGCTGGAAGCACTAATGAATAATAAGCTAACATGGAAAGGTTAGGTGAGCTTTTATATAAATAATACATGCTTAAAGCAATGGCGGCAAACAAAAAATGTATAACTAAGTAAATTATTTTAACACTATTTAAAGAAGTTAATACCTTTATGTCTTTAAATATGAGCCTTTTTAGCATCATTGACACTCCTTGTATAATTTTTCAATATAAGTAGGATCAAGAGGATAATCTATTTTTTGTTCTTTAACAATGTGTCCTTTACTTATTATTCCTATCTTAGTACAAATCTTGCTCAATTCATATATGTCATGTGATGATATTATAAATGTCATATTTTCTGTCTTATTCCTGTCAAGTATATGATTTATAAGCCATTCTTTAGCTTCGATGTCTAATCCACTGAACGGTTCATCCAAAACAGCCAAATAAGGATTATTTAAAAATACTCTAGATAAAGATAATCTTTTTTTCATTCCTTGTGAAAAAGTAGACACCTTATCATTTTTTACATCAAATAGTTTTACTTCTTTCAATAATTGTGATATTATTTGATCCTGATTATTAATATTATATAATTTAGCAAATAATTCTAAATTATCTAAAGCAGAAAGGCTTTCATATAGGCCATCTCGATGGAATAAATATCCTATCTTTTTTTTATCTTGTATTTTGCTATTTTTTATAATCTTACCGATGTTTGGTTTGAATACTTCACTGATTATTCTTATCGTTGTTGTTTTTCCTGACCCATTGGCCCCTAAAAAACCATAAATATCTCCCTCTTCTACATTCATGTTGAGATCATTTAAAATGCACTTTTTTCCTAAATAAAAATATACTTTTTCCAGCTTTAACATTTTTCATCCCCCATCTTATTTAAAAGAAATGTACCAACAAGGTAAATCTCTAAAACAAGCTTTCTTTTTTTCTCTTAATTGAAAACTCCAAACAGACAAACATAAGTTCAAGTATTCGTCTTGAGAATGCCTTTTAATAAACTCTCTAAACAAATTATCAGTCTTTATATTAGAAATATGACATGTTTTATTAGCTTTCATGACTTTATCATAATTATTTATCCATATATTTTTTAATGTATCAAAGTAAAGATTTCCTATTTCAAATTTATCATAAGGGCACCTCGTAATGCCCCCATCTGAATTAATATTAATCGAAATTATTGCACCAGGGCATTTTATGTCTTTTATTGTTTCTATAAAATCGTTGTAATCGGTTAATAAATCCATTTCTTCATAATATAGTTTTTCATAATACTTTTTATGAACTAATAATAAACATTCTAGCAAATTAAGGTAATCCTCAAACAAATCCTTTTTAATAATGGGTGAAAATCTTATAGTTTTAATATTATTTAACATTGCAAAATCCACTATATTCATGATTTTATCTTTGTCCATAGTTTGGAAGGGGATATTGATAAATACTTCATAATTCAAATCTTTTAATATTTTGAATCCTTCAATGATTTTATCATAGTGTCCTTTACCTTTAATTGATTCAAATATTTCTTTATTGATAGAGTCTAAAGTAATTCTAAAGATATCCAAAAACAAATATTCCCCCTAACACTAAAATAGTGATTAAAAATATTACAATAAGTCTCTTCACTTTTTTCTTCACCCCCATAACTTATTTTGATATATAAAATTTCTGTACTCCATTTTTATCATACCCTTTTCTATATGATAAACAAGTGATTTTTTTTATTTGCCTCGAATATAGATCAAAATATATTTTCAGAGATTGCCTCAAAAAACCTTATGTAAACTTTAATTAAGACATTTTTTATCATGTTTTATGCACCATTTTCGATTTCTCTTTTTTGATGATAGTTATGTTATAATTAATTTTGAGTTACAAACTTCTTTTTTGAGAAATTATCTAAGTTGAATTTAGGTAAATAATAAATGATGAATGTATCAAGATAGTAAATATTAGATGACTAAGGTGGGTTAGTAAAATGACTATTCAATCTTTAGTTAAGATAATTAACTATGGACAATTTTCAAGACCATTTTTAAATTATATAGTTGATTATCTAAAGAATGAATCAACAAAACAACGTGAAGAAATTATTGATTACATTGATGTATTGAAATTAAAATGGTATACAAAATATGAAGAAGCACTGGAAAAAATAGAAGTAGAAATAAAAGGATTATCAAAAGGTGGTTTGTATTATCTTTTTTTAGAACAAAAAATGATTATTTTAAAAAGGTTAAAAGATGTCAAAGAAGTTGAAGTAATATACAAAGAATTAGGAAATAATTCTGAAAAAATACCTATCTATATCAGAGGACTCGTTGTAGAATCTTTAAGAAACATACGAGAATTGTATTATGAATCCAAATGAAAGTATGGAAAAGATTAGACATAGGTATGAAGAATACGAAAACAATCCTGTTGATAAACGATTTATTCTCAATCTCTACAAGGGGTTGTTATGTGTTGAATTATTTTGCTGTCCTAAAAATTTATTAAATTCATCTTTTACCTTATTTATATCTTCTCTTGAATTTCCTCTCATCCAAATTACCCAATTTTCTTTCTGCCATATTGTTATATATACTCCTTCTGATGTTCTAAAGCTATTGTACTTATACTTTGGTAAATTTGTATTAATTTTCATTAATTTAACGTTGTATAATCTATCATTATCTCTATAATACTTTTGTGCACTTTCGGAGTTGTCAAACTCTAGTGTCATAAACTCAACAATATTTCCATTGTTTAATGTTAGTTGAACGCTATAACTATTTTGTATTGGATAATATGCTAAATCTAATCCCGTGTCTATTTGCTTTTCTGTTTGACTATTATAATAATATGAATCTACGAACTCCTCTACTTCATCAATAGAAGAAGGAACATTTGCCTGTTTCATTTCAGTATTACAAGAACTAACAGTAAAGCTAATAAATACTATTAATAATATACCAAAAAAATATTTTTTTAACTTCATTTTATACCTCCAAAATTTAAGGATATTTATTCTTTTATTATCTTTTCATAATCAAAACTTTTTTCACCTAAATAGAAAATTATAAGTGCTGTTATTAATGTAATTAAAAAGGTTATAGGTAAAAACTTTAATTTTATTATATTTACTCTTGCCCCCTGATTATATAAAGAATTTATATATGAACTTAGAAAAGCAGGGAAAATCAGTAATCCTGGTAATCCTCCATATTTTCGAACAATTCTAACATCTTTTACTTTTAAAGATAATAAAATTATAAACATGGTGGTAGTTAGCATTACCAAAGGAGTTATTATAAAAAGATAAGTGAAATAACTTAAATTAAACAGATAATACCCTATATTTTTTATGTAAGAAATAATGTTGAAATTTATTAAATAACCTACACAGAGTATCAGATATAAAATTAATGGTAAAGCAGCGGCACTCAAGGTTTTACCAATAAATAAGTGTTTATTTTCAAGTGGACCTGAAAAAAGATAAAATAATGTTTTTGACTGAATTTCATCTATTATAAGATTAAATGAAAGAGATAAAACTATGGATATTCCAGCAATAGGTAAGAACATTCCAAAGTATTGCAAAATTAAATTTAAAGATTCTAAATTGCTTGCAAAAGATGAAAATGCCAAGAAATTGAAAGTAACAAAAAAGGCTGCAAAAAAACTTATTAAGTATACAAGCAACATTTTTTTCCTCAAAACTTTTCTAACATCTTTCTGAATTAAAGCTTCATACGATAAAAACTGTTTCCTCATTTTTTCTCACCTTCCTCTTGTTCATTAGCGTATGTAAAATACAGTTTTTTCAAAGAAATATCTTCAGTTTTTACTTCCAGTATTTGGTAATTATTTTTAACTAAGAGACTTATCAATTGAGGAACTAATGAAATTTCATTTAAATTTATTTTTACTTTTTCTTTAGTAAACTGTATTATGTTTAAAAGTGGGAAATTTTGGAGTTTGAATTCTAAATCTTTTTTATCAATGTCATTGAAGAAAGTTATAGTCACAATAACTCCCGCTTTTTGGAGTTCTTTAGCTGCTTCAATTTCTCCAAAATATCTCACCGTTTTGTTCAATACCAAATATTTATCACAAATATCTTCTATTTCACTTAAATCATGGCTGGATATTATTATCGTATTATTTTCTTCTTTGAGTTTCATAACTACTTTTTTAATTTCTTCTTTAGCCGTTGGATCGAGATTGTTGGTTGGTTCATCCAAAATTAGTAATTTTGGATTATGTATAAGCGCTCTGGCTAATATGAGCTTTTTCTTCATTCCTGAAGAGTACTCATAGACTTTTTTATTTATGAATTCTTTTAAATCTAACTTGTTTATAAGTCTTTGAATTAATGAAGATATTTGTTTTTTGGGGATTCCAAAAAATTTTGCGTAAAACTGGAGATTTTCATATCCTGTCAAATCATTATATAAGTTTGCCTCTTCTGGAAGATAACCTATTATTCTTTTTATTTGATTAGCTTCATCAATTTTTTTATTATTAACAAAAATGTTAATAGATCCCTTTGTGGATTTTAATACTCTACACATACAAAGAAGAAGAGTAGATTTACCTCCACCGTTGGGACCAATGATTCCTAAAACTTCTCCTTCATTAATTGAAAATGAAATATTTTCAATAGCTTTAAAACCATTACTATAAGTTTTTTCTAAATTATTAACTTTGAGCGTCAAATTAATAATAGAAATCACCTCCTACCCTTATCTTTTACGAACTTCAAAATTAAAAAATTGTTTTTGACTTATTGGTGCATTATAAAAATATTGTATAAAATTAAAGTGGGACTTATATATTTATTTATAAATAACATTAGATGTTCAATCAAGATAATAGGTAATAGACTACAAATTAGAATTTGGCAAGCTAATTATTCTATCTGGTTTTAAAAAAGGCTGCTCTTTATGGGAGACAAATACTGTTATTCTATCATCTTTTGTATTCTTAATAAAATTATAAAAATTAAGTTTAGATTTTACATCAAGATAAGCATCAGCTTCATCTAATATAAGTAAAGCAGGCTCGCCTATCAAAGCTCTCAATATACAAATTTTCTGCTTTTGACCTCCTGATAAATTCCCTCCGTTATTGAAAATAAAAGTCTCTAAATTAATCCCTTCACTTTTTACAATATCATCAAAATTAAGTTCTTTTGCCAATCTTAATATTTTTTTGTCATTTATATCTCTTCCTACTTTGATATTATTTCTTACAGTTTCGCTAAAAAGATATATATTTTGTGGAACTATTCCAACTATCTTTTGTAATGAAAAATCATCTATATCATCTACTTTAACATTATCAAGTTTTATGCTACCTTTTTTAACTTCTAAAAGATTCAAAATCAAATCTATTAGAGTAGTTTTTCCTGTACCATTATCTCCGATTATTTGAACAATTTCTCCTTTTTTCAACTCTATGTTTAACTCATTAAAAATCTTATGTTTTCTTTCATCATAAAAAAAAGTCAAATTTTCTATTTTTATTTCCTTTTCAATTCCTAATTTAGGTGTTTTCAGATCTTTTTTTACATTCTTAACAAGTTCTAGATATCTTCTAAAAGAAACCATAGAATTTTGAATAGCTAAATCTATAGTGGACAAAGTTCTTATTGGTGAAAACAATTTGGAAATATAGGAAGATAAGGCAACAAGCGACCCTACACTTAAACGACCTTGAATTGTTTGGTACCCACCATATGCAAATAAGAATATATTTTAAGATAAAATCCACTCACTTCAAAAGGAAAAGGATAGAATAATAAACGATAGCTGTTCAACTATATCCTTTCCGCACGTTAGTTTTTTAACTTAGAAATAATATTATTTCGTTCATATATGGTCCTCTTTTTATGTCAGCGAGAATAATAAATTTATACTTGAGCTCCACAAACGTCTACTCCACATAGATCTGCTCCACATAAAAAAATAATACAACCTTCTGGCCCAATTTCTTGCCCCTTAGAAATAGTTACATCTTGAGAATATATATCTTCGATGAATTCCATATTTCTCTCCTCCTTTCAAATTGTTTATTTTTTGGTAAAAGCAAGTATTACTCATAAATTCCCCCGCAATTTTTTCCTTCCTGATATTTTAGATACTTAGGATCTGATCTATATAACTATATAGCATCCTTCTATATTGCACCCTTCCGGGAGGCATGCATCAATATTACAAGTTTCAATTCTACACGATTCTACTCCACATCCATGAACCATACAACCTTCTGGCTCAATTTTTTGTTCTTTAAAAATCGTTACATCTTGAGAATATATATTTTCTATGAATTTCATAATTCTCTCCTTTCTCAAATAGCTAACTTTCCATATTTAACATAGAAAACTGTTTAAGTTTTTTCACCTTTACTTTTACATCATAATTATTTCATATACACGGACCCCAATCTACAATACAACCATCTACAGGGCATGCATCAGCAGGGCACGTTTCTATAACGCAACCATCTGCACCGCAGGCATTAGCTGCACATCCTTGAACAATGCAACCATCTCCACCGCAGCCGACAGCTACACAACCTTTGGCTCCACATGCTTCAGCCGCACATGCTTCACCCCCACATGCTTCAGCAGGGCATATATCAGCCGCACACGTGAGTGGGGTAGCATTACTTCCATATAGATTGCCAACGTATGTCATTTTCTTCACCTCCCCTTGTTTTAAATTTTACTTTCCTGCAGGATTTTTATTTGCCGGCTAATAATCCTTCCCTTTAATAATACATTCCCAACTTACCAAATACTTCTCATCTTTTTAATCCTTTTCCCAATATTCTTTAAAAGTTTAAAATCCATACTTACCAACTTTCTTCAATAATATTCATCATAGCTCCAGTTTCCAACATATTTGTTTTAACCGTATCCTTATCATCTCCTCCAAAAGTAATTGTTCCAAATGAAAGCAGTAGCATCATAATTACTATAACAAGCACCTTTTTCATTTTTGACCCCCCGATATAATTTAAGATAAACACTCTTTCACTATTTATCATACCCTTTTCTATATGGTTTTCAAGTGTTTTGATGATCTCTAAAATACGCATAAACAAAGGATCGTTATTTTTGATCAATTAGCATTTTCAAAAAGTTTTTCAAGACAAATTTGGTCTAATATTATTTTTAGTACTTCTCTTTTAAGTATTACAAGAGGTTTATGTTATAATAAGTTATAACATAAAAGTAAAAAGAATTCCAATTTCAGTTAACATTTGGAAAAAGGTTTTGAAAGTTAATGTTAGGTTATATTATTGTTACTATTAAACAATTCATAAAAGGAGAGTTTTTATGTATCTTAAATCTTTAACTGATATTGTTACTTATGGATAATTTTCAAGACCATTTTTGAATTATATAGTTGATAATTTGGAAAATGAATTATCAAAGGAAAATCAAGAGATTATTAATTACATTGATGTATTGAAATTAAAATGGGATGCAAAATATGAAGAAGCAGCTAAGTTAAACATTAAAGCATTTAAGATATTGAAAGATGTTCCTCATCCATCTGGAATAATACAAGCTTTAAATAACATAAGTTGGTGGTTAAAGGATATAGATAAAAGTATTGCTTTAAACTTTAGCTT
>Ga0265293_10011104_pt1 | contig 12371 bp, 11 predicted proteins | sample Munlanlewell138R_FD_192505 | JGI IMG/M metagenome (GOLD analysis project Ga0265293, IMG submission 192505) | Leachate microbial communities from a municipal landfill in Southern Ontario, Canada - Leachate well 138R | ecosystem: Engineered > Solid waste > Landfill > Unclassified | place: Canada... | reverse complement strand
AACGTATGGTGCAGTCTCCCGCTATGGTATAACCGCTTTGGCTCCCTCCCTCGATCAGGTGGGGCCCTTGGCTCCTACTGTGGAAGATACCGCAATCCTATTCTCGCTTCTGGCCGGCCCCGATCCGAGGGATGCGTCCTCAGCAGAGGCACGTTCCTTTCAGGTTCCCAGCTGGGATGAGCAGTTTATTGTCGGTTTACGCATCGGAGTCCCTGAGGAGTTTTTTGGCGAGGGCCTTGATCCAGAAGTGGAGCAAGCTGTCCGGCGCTGCCTACGAGTTTTGGCAGAACGGGGAGCGGTCTTGATACCGATCTCATTGGCCACAAATCAATATGCCATCGATACCTATTTAACCCTCGTTACAGCTGAAGCGAGTTCGAGTTTAGCCCGTTATGATGGCGTGCGCTACGGCCAGCGGGTAGCTGCCGAGGACTCTAATACTATGTTCTCTAAGAGTCGGGCCGCGGGCTTCGGGTCAGAAGTGAAGCGCCGCATCATGCTAGGGACCTATGTCCTAAGCGCCAGTCATTACGAGGCCTATTACGAACAAGCCCAGCGGGTGCGGACTATGATCAAACGGGATGTACTAGCTGCCTTCCAGACCGTCGATGTGATTATGACACCCACAACACCAACTCCTGCCTTCCAAATTGGGGCTAAGCCGAACCCCCTAGAGATGTATCTCTCGGATCTGTACACCGCTATGGCTAATCTCAGTGGGATTCCGGCCTTAAGCGTTCCCTGTGGCAAGGACTCCAGAGGATTACCATTGGGCATACAGATTATGGGTCGTCATTTTCAAGAAGAGCTTCTTTTTGGAGTGGGTGCTTTGGTAGAAAGGGGTGTCGCAAGTGGCCAGCTATGATACTGTTATCGGTCTGGAAATCCATGTAGCGTTGCTGACAGAAAGCAAATTTCTTTGCAGCTGCAAGGCGTCCTTTGGGGCTCCCCCTAATAGCCAATGCTGCCCTGTTTGCCTAGGGCTACCTGGCGCCCTTCCCCTCGTTAACGAAAAGGCTGTAGAGTATGGGACCAAGGCAGGCATAGCACTAGGCTGCCAGATCAACCACTATAGCCGGTTTGATCGGAAAAACTACTTCTATCCCGATCTGCCCAAAGCGTATCAAATTACGCAAGATGCTTTTCCTCTCTGCACTAAGGGTTTCTTGGACTATTACGTTGACGAAGAGCTTGTGCGCACAGAGATCACACGGATCCATTTAGAAGAAGAGGCGGGCAAACTCATCCATAGCAATCAGAGTATTGTTGACTCCGAGTATTCCTTCGTGGACTATAACCGGGCGGGTATTCCCCTCATTGAGATCGTAACCGCCCCTGATATTCACCACCCTAGGCAGGCTCGCTTGTTTCTCGAGCAGCTGAGGCTACTGATGCGATATATCGGGGTATCCGACACCAAAATGGAAGAAGGGTCCCTGCGCTGTGATGCCAATATTTCGTTGAAATCAAGTGATAGCGATGTCTTGGGTACCAAGGTCGAGATCAAGAACCTCAACTCTTTTCGGGCTTTGGAGCGTGCGCTAGAATATGAGGAGTTGAGGCAAGCCAAGGTATTACGCCGTGGTGAGACCATCCGACAGGAGAGCAGGACTTGGCATGAGCGGGCCGGGAAGACGGTGTCGATGCGCTCCAAGGGCGATGCCCCCGATTACCGCATTTTCCCGGAACCGGATTTGCCGCCCCTGAACCTAGACCCAGTCTGGATTGGGCTGATTGAAGCCTCCGTTCCAGAGCTGCCCCTCGGCCGCTTGAGGCGTCTTGAAACAGACTATGATTTGTCTCGTTACGAGGCGACATTTCTCGTCAACTACCCTGATTTCTGCGAGCTCTTCTTTGAACTGGCAGGTAGAGGCCTCGAGTATACAGAGATTGTCAATTTTCTCATGGGCGATTACGCTCGCTTGGCAAGGGACAAGGGACATCTAAGTGCAGAACGTATCTGTGAGTTATTGATCATCGTTGACGAAGGACTGATTAATCTGACCCAGGCGAAAGAGGTCCTAAACAGCTTGTTTACCTCTGGCCGGTCAGCCCGGGAGATTGTCAAGGAAGACGGTCTAGAAGTCGTGGAGGATCCGCAGCTGCTTCAGCCCATTATTCGAGAGGTGTTAGAGGCACATCCGGAACTTATGAGTCGCCTGGAAAACGGAGAAGCAAAACTCCTGGGGTTTTTTGTGGGACAGGTGATGCGGGCTACGCATGGTAAGGCTGAACCAGAAGTAGTGAACAGACTTCTCCGCGGCATGCTAGGGAATTAACCCCAGGTTAGCAGGATTTTCCCATGGGGTTAGGGAATTAGGGCCTAGAAGGGTAGGAATCTCGAATGGAGAATGTCATATTTTTCTTTGCCAACCTTCCCGTCTACTCCTATGGATTCATGTTGGGTCTAGGACTCTTGATTGGGTCTGCACTCGCACAGCGGGAAGCGAGGCGTAAGGGTATAGGATCTGATTTTGTCTTTCGTTTCATCGTTAAGGCATTATTGGTGTTTGTCGTTGTGGGTCGTATTGCCCATGTCTACCCTCTTTATGGCTTGCGTACCTTCATTTATCCTTGGACTCTGTTTTCCGGTATGCAGTTGGATGAATCCCGAGGGCTTCTTGCCGTTGGGGTCTATACCTTTTATTTTCTGATTCGCCGTGTAGAGAATCCAGCTAGTTTTTTGGACAGCCTAGTTCCTTCCATTGCTTTGATTCAGTCCCTGGGATACTTGGGCTCGAGTATTCTCGGACGGGAGACCTTGAGCCGCTGGGGTGTTGATCTCGGTGAGTTTATGCTGCACCCTCTGCCTTTGTACTCAGCCCTGGTATACTATGTTATTTTTTCCTTCTTATGGCGGATTCGCCGTAATCTGCGCTATGACGGCCAGTTGTTACTAGGATACTTAGCCCTAAGTGCCCTTGCACAACGTTTCTTGATGCCCTACCGCGAGGTGTTTGGTGAATCCACAAATCCTTGGCTCTACACCATTGCTTCTGTGATATTTGGTTCTGCTTGGTTCTACTTTCATATCCAGACCCCATTCACCGATTCGAGGCGGCGCCTAGACCTGAGCGATTGGCGTTCTTGGCTGGTTTACTTCGCCTCGGTTTTAGGAGTTGGCTTCATCATGGTTCAGTTCTTTTATTGGCGTTTTAGTTAACAGGGGGTGGAGGCATGTTGAAAGATTGGGTACGTACCCGACTCGAACAGGAGTCCCATCGGCTCACACCACAGAGAGAAGCTGTTGTGGATGTACTTATTGCTAATTCTGAGGGTCATTTGTCAGCCGAAGACATCTATATGCACACCAAGCAGCTCTATGGCGAAATCGGTTTGGCAACAGTTTATCGTAACCTAGAACTCTTAGAGAAGCTTGGCATCATTCACCGTCTTGACTATGGCGACGGCCAAAATCGGTATGAAATTCGGCTCGGGACTGACGAAGAGCATTATCACCACCATTTGATTTGCACCAAGTGTGGTGCTATCGGTGAGTTCCATAGTGACCTTCTTGAGAGCATTGAACGCCGAATTGCTGAAGAAACTGGTTTTGAGGTGACCGATCATTGTCTGCGGTTCTTTGGTCTGTGCGCTAACTGCCGCCAAACTTCATTTGAGGACGGCGCCGGCGAGACTAAAGACGCTTGACAGCAGCCGGTCTGCAGTGTATTATGGGCTTATTAGCGAATTGCATAGAGTGTTGATGGGGAGTAGTAGATGGCATCACCCTTCCAGAGAGGAAAGCCTTGAGCTGTGAGCTTTCTAAGTATGTGGCCATAGAAGTCGCCCCGGAGCTTCTTAGGTAAACTGTAACGCAGGTAGCTTAAGACGGTGGTTCCGTTATAACTTCTGAGAGCTTCCTGCATGTGCAGGGAGAATTAAGGTGGTACCGCGAACATGGCTTTTCGTCCTTACGAGACGAAGGGCCTTTTTTTATTCATTTGACAAGACGACTCCGACTTCGATAAGTGGGACGTGACACGCGGTAGTTAGCGTTTAATGAGGGAGTGACGACAGTGGAGAAAACGTACGATCCGAAACAAGTTGAACAGAAGTGGTACACCTATTGGCAGGAGAACGGCTATTTTCACCAGGAGGTAGACGCCGGCAAAGAGCCTTTCTGTGTGGTGATCCCGCCACCAAACGTTACGGGACAGCTACACATGGGCCATGCACTTGATAACACGTATCAGGATATTCTAGTGCGCTGGAAGCGCATGCAAGGTCTCAATACGATTTGGATTCCAGGTACGGACCATGCCGGTATAGCTACGCAAGCAAGAGTTGAGTCGCACATTCGTGCTACAGAAGGGAAGACCCGCCACGAGCTAGGACGCGAGGAGTTTCTCAAGCGAACCTGGGCCTGGAAAGAAGACTATGGCAATCAAATCCTCAACCAGCTCAAGAAACTAGGAGCATCTCTCGACTGGGAGCGAGAGCGCTTCACGATGGATGAAGGCTGTTCCCGGGCTGTGCGGGAGGTCTTTGTGCGTCTCTTTGACAAGGGTTTGATCTACCAGGGAAACTATAGCGTAAACTGGTGTCCTAACTGCGCCACTACCCTTTCTGATATCGAAGTGGAACACGAAGATCAGACGGGTCAGCTGTATCATGTCAAGTATCCCTTTAGCGATGGCAGTGGTTTTATCGAAATTGCTACAACGAGACCCGAGACGATGCTAGGCGATACAGCTATAGCCGTGAATCCCGCGGATGAGCGCTACAAACATCTCCTTGGCAAGACCGTGACCGTCCCCTTGGTTGATCGCCAAGTTCCAATTGTAGCTGATGAATACGTGGACCTTGACTTTGGTACGGGGATGGTCAAGATAACGCCAGCTCACGACCCGAATGACTTTGAGATAGGGCTGCGTCACAATCTGGCCCAGATTCAAGTGATTGGCCTGGATGCCCAAATGACGACAGAGGCAGGCAAGTACGCTGGTTTGGACCGCTATGAGGCCCGGCGGCAGATACTCCGCGATCTAGAAGAACTCGGTCTTTTAGTCAAGGTTGAAGACCATGATCACGCCGTTGGGCAGTGCTATCGCTGCAATACAGTTGTAGAACCAGTTGTATCCAAACAGTGGTTTGTCAAAATGGAGCCACTGGCTAAGTCCGCCATTGCGGCCGTTGAAAACGGGGAGATTCGCTTCGTACCCGAGCGTTTCAATAAACACTATCTTCGTTGGATGGAGAACTTGAGGGATTGGTGCATCTCCCGGCAACTCTGGTGGGGTCACCGTATTCCGGTTTGGTATTGTGTGGATTGCGGAAAGGTCTTCGCCAGTGTAGATGAGCCCACCCAATGCCCTGCCTGCGATTCAGAGCGTATTGAGCAAGACCCTGATGTCTTAGACACTTGGTTTTCCTCAGCACTGTGGCCTTTTTCCACATTAGGATGGCCGGATGAAACGGCGGAACTCGGCCACTTCTATCCGACGGCGGTCTTGATCACTGGATTTGACATCATCTTCTTCTGGGTCGCCCGCATGATTGTTATGGGCTATGAGTTCATGGGTGATCGTCCCTTTAGCGAGGTGTTGATCCATGGTTTGGTTCGGGATGCTCAGGGGAGAAAAATGAGCAAGTCGCTTAACAATGGGGTTGATCCCTTAGATGCCATCGATCAATATGGCGCTGATGCTCTCCGGTTTAATTTGGTGATCGGGGTGGCGCCAGGCAACGACATGCGCTACATGCCTGAGAAGGTGGAAGCGTATCGCAACTTTGCCAATAAGATCTGGAATGCATCGAGATTTGCCCTGATGAATCTCACCGATTTCAATCACCGAAAGCAAAACATGGGTTCACTCGAGTTGACAACTACCGACCATTGGATTCTAAGTCGCTACGAGTTCACAGCCAAGGAGGTGACACGGTTCCTAGAGCGCTATGATGTGGGTGAAGGAGCTCGTGTCTTGTATGAGTTTCTCTGGAATGAACTCTGTGACTGGTATATTGAACTAGTCAAGCCTAGGCTCTATGGAAAGCAGGGGGAAGAATCTCGTTACGTAGCGCAATATACCCTGTGGTACGTACTCAGAGGTACACTTGAACTTCTCCATCCCTACATGCCCTTTATTACTGAGGAGATCTGGCAGAATCTACCCCATGAAGGTGACTCGATCATGCTAGCTCCTTGGCCTGAGCCAGAAGGATTGGCATCGCCTGCTGATGAGAAGACCATGAATACAATTATGGCCATCATCACCGAGATTCGCACGCTGCGCAGCGAAAAGAACGTGCCACCGGGACGTAAGATCACCGCGATTTGCCAAGGTAGTCAAGGGGTGCAGGAATTATTAGCCGCGGCCGAGCAGGATATTCTGAATCTCGCTGGACTCGAAACCCTTATTATGCAGGATGTGGGGCAGAAACCCGCTAAAGCCCTAAGCGCCGTGGTTGATGGAGTAAACATCTTTCTGCCCCTCGCGGATCTTGTAGATATGGAAGCGGAAATTGAGAGGACAAAAAGGGACCTCGAGCAGACAGAACTCGACCTTGAACGGGCACAAAGTAAATTACAGAACGAAGGGTTTATTACGAAGGCGCCGCCACAGGTGGTGGACAAGGAACGGGAAAAGGTAGAATCGTACCGTGCTACAGCTGAGCGGCTCAAAAGTTTACTCCAGGAGATGCAGGGATAGATGACAACGATGGGTCAGAGAGAACGTTTTGGCAGTCATTTAGGGCTCGAACGGATCAGGCTTGTGTGTGAGGCCTTAGGAAATCCTCACAAGGACTTGCCCTGCATTCATATTGCCGGTACGAGCGGCAAGGGTTCAGTGTCGGCTCTGCTAACAGGCGTCTTAATGCGTAGTGGACTGAAGGTGGGGACCTTTACTTCGCCCCACCTAGTACGCTACAATGAGCGTTTTCGGATCAATGGAGAACCCATTGATGACCAGAGGCTCGAGCAGGTTGTGGCCAGAGCTGAGGCGGCATGCAAAGAGGTTGAATCTATGTATCCCCAGTTCGGTGCAGCAACCGAATTTGAGTTAGCTACTGCTGCAGTGTTTCTGTATTTTCAGCAAGAGCAAGTTGAGCTAGCGGTGATAGAAACAGGCCTTGGGGGACGCCTTGATAGTACCAACGTGGTGAATCCCGTTCTGACGGTGATTACTACTATCGGTTTCGATCATCAGGATCGATTGGGATCGACCCTCGCAGAGATTGCCACCGAAAAAGGCGGCATTATCAAAGAAGATGTGCCCATCATTAGCGGAGTTCAGTCGGCTGTGGCAGAAATCACCCTCAAGCGAATTGCGGCCGCAAGACGTGCTCCGTGGAGGAGTACGAATGATATACCTTGGCTTGCACACGGCTGGAATCTTTCTGGGGGTTCGCTAACTTTCCCCGGGATCGGTCTGATCCATACAGGACTCTTAGGTCCTCACCAGCTGCACAACGCCGCTACAGCCCTCTTGGCTTTGACAGAGCTTCGTACTCTAGGGTATACCATTCCCTCTGAAGCCATAAGCCAGGGCCTGCAAGAAGTGGTATGGCCAGGTCGTCTAGAGGTTGTATCAAGGGACCCCTTTATCTTGCTCGATGGTGCTCACAATGAAGAGGGCATTACCGTTTTAGCCGAGAGCATCGTGCAGCTCCAGAAGGAGCTTGGAGAACAGTTCACCTTTCTCTTCGGTATGCTGCATACGAAGAACCTCGAGCTCTTGGATCCCCTCTTACCATTGGCCAAGCGCTTTGTTTTTGCCGCAGCGGACAGCGGGCGATTAGCTGCCATGCAACCTAGAATCATGGTGGATTACGTCAAGAGCCATGGCGGCGTGGCGAGTGGGTACGAGAACCTCTCGGAGGCCCTGGCGGATGCCACCACAACGACGCCGCTTTGCGTATGTGGTTCCCTCTATTTAATCGGTTCGGTAAAAAGGATTTTCCATCCGCATCTGTAACTATATGGTGAGGGGGATTGGCGATGGCCACGCAGAAAAAGGATAAGAAAGAGAAGAAAAGGTCCGGACAAAGAACAAACTTCGTGGTCACCTTGATTACGCTTAGTATAGTGTTCATTTTCTTTGGCTACCTGATCGGTAAGTATGCTGTCCAGGCTTTACAGGAACAGCATCAAACGACGGAGCAACCTGTACGGCAAGAAGTCACTGTCAATGCACCGGCCAGTCCAAGGGAAGATCCACCGTCTGTATCTTCGGTACCAACCCCATCAACGCAAGGGGGGCCGACACCGGCCACGCCACCGCAGCAAAGCGAGACCCTATACCGTGTCCAGGTTGGTGTCTTTTCGGAACGCGCCAACGCTGATCGCATGGTGGCTATGCTAAAGGAAACGGGGTATGAGGGGATTATTGTCCCAGGACCGCCCTATAGAGTGCAAACAGGAGCCTTTGGCTCCCAGGCGAATGCTACGAGACTGGTCGAGGAGTTGGTAGGGAAGGGTTTTGAAGCCATCATCGTTAGATGATGGCAGCCATCTGTTGTTCGTTGATCGTTGACAGCCTTTGGACACTTTGCTATTCTTAGGAAGAAAGCTTTGTGAAAAAGGGGGCGAAGATTGATGGCGTTTAAAATTAGTACCGCTTGCATAAGCTGCGGTAGTTGCATGCCAGAGTGTGCTGTTGAGGCTATTAGTGAGGGAACTGAACATTATTCTATTGATGCTGAGGCATGTATTGATTGCGGGGCTTGTGCAGATGCTTGTCCAGAAGGCGCAATTAGTGAGATCTAACTAGGCATAACACCCTCCGCCCGTTCATAGTAATGAACTGGGTGGGAGGGAGTTTTTTTTGAGGACAAAACGAAGAAGACGCAAACGTTCTAGGGGTCGTTCTTGTCTTCCCCTAGTGATTCTATTTATCATGTTGGTTGGGTTACCGGCATTGTTAGTACGTAGTTGCACGGTCTCTTTTTTTTCTCCTCGAGACATCCCCCTCGTGGGGCTGTGGGATGCGGAGCAGGATAAGCTTCTTTCTATGACGTTGGAAGAATACGTACAAGGCGTTGTGGCCGCAGAAATGCCTGCGAGTTTTGATTTAGAGGCCCTGAAGGTCCAAGCGGTGGCAGCTAGGACCTATGCTTTGCGGCGTATCTCCCGGGATGAACGGGTTCCCGAGCATCCCGAAGCGCATCTTTCCTCGGACTTCCAATCTGGTCAGGCTTGGATATCGTGGGACACCTTCCTGCAACGAAACGGCGGGGCAAGCGGTTTAGTGCTCCAGCGCAAGGTCAAAAAAGCAGTCAAGCAGACGGAAGGAATTGTCGCCCTCTATGATGGGGAACCCATTTTGGCCGTCTACCATTCAACCAGCGGAGGACGGACAGAAAACTCTGAGCACTACTGGAGCGAGTCCCTCCCTTACTTGCGTTCTGTGGATGACCCCTTTAGCGCCAATTCGCCGAGCCACTACTCGACTGCTACCATTCAGGTCAGCAATTTGGCGCATGTGCTCGATGTTGCAAACGTGCAGAATTTCAAGGTCGTCGAACGCTATCCCTCGGGGCGAGTGAAGACGGTAGAAGTGGGAGAAAAATGGTTTAGCGGACGAGAAATCAGGCAGCGTCTGTCTTTGCGCTCCACCTGGTTTACAGCGGAGATCATAGGCAACGAAATGGTCTTTTCCGTCTGGGGTTATGGTCATGGCGTGGGGATGAGCCAATACGGCGCACAAGGAATGGCGCAACAAGGGTATGGTTACTCTGAAATTCTCCAATACTATTACAAGGGAATTGAGCTGCACCAAGCTTACTAACTTGGGAATGGAGGAGGAAGATGGACCATAACCTAGAGCGTCTCAAATTTGACCTTGAGGAACAACTGCTGCGACCGGGAGATGTCTTATACTCGCACTACAAGCATCTAGAGGCTTGGCAACTCAATCGTAATAGGATTCATCGAGACAAATACCTCTTTGAAGTTGCGAAGGAGCTTGGAACTACCACTTTACCCCATTGGCAGCGTTAGGCAGAGGAGTCCGGCATGGACTCTCTTTTTTTGAGAAGGGAATTAGCGAGTAAGGGTGAATATCATACTTAGTCAAAACAAGGTGGCAACGTTTATGAATCTAATCCTAGCATCCCAATCACCGCGGCGCAAAGCGTTACTTGAGCAGTTCGGTTTTTCCTTTACGGTGAGGGCACAGTCTACGATCGAATCAGAGCAGGGAGATCCCCTATCTGTGGCAAGGGCTAATGCCATCGCTAAGGCGGTTCCCATAAGTAGCGTTTTTTCAGACTGTCTGGTGCTCGGGGCCGACACCATTGTGACCCAGGATGGGCGCATTTTAGGAAAACCGGTAGATGCAGGCGATGCTTTTTCTATGTTGCGTTTCTTAAGTGGACGCCAACATAAGGTAACAACCTATGTGGTCTTGAGTCGTAACGGTCAAGTCGTTCGGGACTTCAGCGAAACAACTAGCGTGCAGTTTCGCCGGCTTGATGATGAAGAGATTAGGGCCTATATTGCCACTGGAGAACCTTTTGACAAAGCAGGAGGTTACGGCATCCAAGGGTTTGGCGGACTACTTGTGAAAAGTATAAAAGGTTGTTATTATAATGTAGTAGGGTTGCCCATGCCGAGTCTGGCTGAACACCTACGATCACTCGGTATAGAGGTATTTTCCATTAAATAGGCTTCCCTCACCTGCCCAGGGAATGGGGAAGGAGCAAGATTTGTCAACCAATGTTCGCATGAAAGATGTACCTGCGGAAGAGCGTCCTCGGGAGCGTTTAGTTCGTCATGGAGCGGAACGCCTGGCCAACAAGGAACTACTGGCTATTCTACTTCGTACCGGTAATCAGAGGGAATCCGCCCTCATGCTCGCCGAAAGGCTTTTGTCCCGCTTTGGCTCACTGCCGCAACTTGCTACAACGAGCTATGAGGAGTTGCTTACAGTAAACGGTATAGGACCCGCCAAGGCAACGGATATCATTGCTGCATTTGAGTTAGCTCGGCGTCTTGGAGAATCCCGCATGGAATTTCAAGGTATAGTGAATAGTCCACAGGATGCTGCTCAGCTGGTGTTGCGCGAGTTGAGCCTTGCCGACAAAGAGCATTTCATGATCATCATGCTCAATACTAAACATCGTGTGATCGCCAAGAAGGTCATTTCCATAGGACATTTACAGGCGTCCCTGGTGCATCCTCGGGAGATGTTTAAAGAAGCCATCCGACGAAGCAGTGCTGCGGTTATTCTAGTGCATAACCATCCTAGTGGAGATCTGACGCCGAGTCGCGATGACATTACCACGACTGAAAGACTTAGGGAAGTGGGAGAAATGTTGGGTATTGATGTCCTAGATCATATTATCATTGGCGACAATCGGTATTTAAGCTTTCGTGAACAAGGATTGCTATAGAAGAAAGAAGGGGTAACAGGATGTTCAAGCGGTTTGGTAAGAACATAGGCATCGATCTGGGAACTGCGAACACACTTGTCTTGGTGGAGGGACGCGGAATTGTTATTAATGAACCTTCCGTAGTGGCCATTGATCGAGATACCAACGAGATTTTTGCGGTGGGGAATAAGGCCAAAGAAATGGTGGGCAGAACCCCTGGGAATATCATCGCTATTCGTCCCCTCAAAGACGGGGTAATTGCAGACTTTGAAATCACGGAGCGTCTGCTGAGAGATTTTTTGAATAAGGCCACCCGCCGTTCGAGGCTCAGGCGTCCTAGAGTGATCATTTCTGTTCCTTCTGGCGTCACAGAAGTTGAGAAACGGGCAGTTATTGATGCCACTCTCTCGGCAGGAGCCAAGGATGCTAGGGTCATCGAAGAGCCCATGGCAGCAGCGATTGGTGCGGGGTTACCTGTTCAAGAACCAACTGGTACCATGATTGTAGATATTGGTGGCGGTACGACTGAAGTGGCAGTCATCTCCCTTGGTGGCATTGTATCCCAAAGGTCTATCCGGGTTGCCGGTGATGAGATGGATGATTCCATTGTGCAATACATTCGCAGGGCCTACAATCTACTGATCGGCGAGCGGACGGCTGAAAAGATAAAGTCCGATATCGGTTACGCCTTCATCGATGGTAAGGACGAGTTGACCATGGAAATTCGTGGCCGGGACCTAGTGAGTGGTTTACCCAAGACGGTAACCGTTTCGTCTACTGAAATACACAAGGCTTTGGTAGAACCAGTTCAAGCCATTTTGGATGCTGTGAAAGTCACGTTAGAGAGCACTCCGCCAGAGCTAGCCGCGGATATTATGGACCGCGGAATCATGATGGCAGGTGGCGGTTCCTTGCTCAGCGGCCTCGACGAACTACTGATGCGGGAGACGGGCATGCCAGTTCATATTGCTGAGCGTCCCTTGACAGCGGTTGTGGAGGGAACGGGCCAAGCTCTCCGTCACTTTGAACTCTTAAAACGAATCATGCTAGGACCA